>ERZ773087.1779-NODE-1779-length-12653-cov-10.861407_pt1 | contig 12653 bp, 9 predicted proteins | sample MGYA00511375_ERZ773087 | MGnify/ENA primary metagenome ERZ773087 (study PRJEB29015, sample SAMEA2737995) | human oral metagenome | biome: human oral; feature: human-associated habitat; material: dental | place: China | collected 2063 ...
CGATTCAGCGTTCCCGTATCCTGTGTGGAGACATAGAGATTCCCGACGTTGACCTCAGCACTCTTGCCAAAGATCACGCCATTCGGGTTGACAATATAGACATTGTTGCCACCCTCGATTTTCCCGTTGATGTTCGAGGTATTCGCGCCTGTGACGATATTCAGATAGTTGTTGGTTTTTGCGCCGCCGTCATACTGAACAAGTTCTCCCTGCTTGACGGAGTAATCCTGCCAATTGATGACATTGTTCAGTGCGGTTGACGTAATCGTGGTCGTCACGGCGTCCGGACGCTGAATATTGATGTTGCTCGCAACACCATGCTCGCCTGTCGGTCCGGCAAATGCAGCTTGCGGAATCAAAAAAGTGCCCGCCATTCCTGCGAGCAGTGCATAGCGCACACGCTGCGATAATTTTCGTGTCCGATGGTTTTTCATTTCCCGCTCTCCCATGTCCGATTGATTCTTATGTAATATATCGGATATTATACCTAGTTTAATAATAGCATATACAAAGTCTAAAAACAAGAAATTCCTCCAATAGTCCTAGGACCATTGGAGGAATCTTAATTACTGAAGGAGACTGAGGACTGCGCTGGAATTCTGGTTGGCCTGTGCAAGCATTGCCTGTGCCGACTGCGTGAGCACGTTATGCTTCGTATATGCGGTCATTTCCTTCGCCATATCCGCATCGCGAATCGTGGACTCGGATGCCTGCACATTCTCCGAAGCAACGACGAGGTTGCTGCTCGTATAGCCGAGCCGGTTCTGCGCAGCGCCGATTGCAACTGCCTGATCCGTTGCCTTAATGAGGGCATTTTGGAACACGTTGATCGCCGCATTTGCAGCTTCTCTTGTCGTCAGCTGAACCTTTGGACCGCCGCCGACAACCGTGATCCCGGCAGGCAGGGTTCCATGATCCCACCCTTGTCCCGTGTAGGACTGCAGCCCAAGGGCTGCCGAGCGCATATCCGTAAAGGAAACCTTAATCGCCTGATTTGCCCTCGTTCCGGTCTGAAGGGTCAGCGCATTGTCCTCCGAGGGGTTCTGCGCACGCACTGTCTCGCGGAAGTCGTCCAGTACGGCATTGACCTCATTGCGCATGTGTCCCCTGTTGTCAGTCACTGCGAAGGTGATTCCCGAAACCTGATTCTCAATTCCGGCATCTGTGGAACGAATGGTAAGCGCCGGTTTATTGTCCGGTGTATAGACCTCTTTCCCATATTCGTCAATGCCGACCATGGCTGTGTTCCCCATATAACCGGCATGGGTCGCCGTTATGATATTGATCATACCCGTTATAGTGGTATTCCCAATCGGTGAAATCGATCCGGTATAAGTGACCCCGTTGCGTACCCACGATGCTGTAATCGTATCGCTCGAATGGATCCCCAAATCATTGCCATCCCGGCGTTTAAGCTCAACCAATTCTGTTGCAAGCCCTGTATCCTCAGCAAGGCTCATATTGGCGTACGTAGAACGTGTACCTCCGTCGCCCTCGCCGATAACCAATCCATTCTTCGATCCGTCCACGAGGTATTTTCCATTATAGGTCGTCAGCGCATTGTCATCGATCTGGTCGATGAGACGATCGACTTCCTTCTGGATGAGCCTGCGGTCTTCGTCGGTGTTCGTGTCGTTCGCCGCGTTGATCGCCTTCTCCTTGAGGGTCTTTAAGATCTCGATTGTGGACTGCACAGCACCCTCTGCCGTCCGCAGAAGCGCAGAGCCGTTCATCGTATTGTCGTTGTCCTGATCGAGCGCACGCACCTGCACGCGCATCCGCTCGGAGATCGCCATTCCGGAGGCATCGTCGCCGGCGCTGTTGATCTTCATGCCCGAGGAGACCTTCTGCAGGCTCTTCGACAGTTCGCTCTGATTCTTGTTAAGCGTGTTGAGCGTATTCACCGCCTGCATATTGTTCTTGACCACCATCGCCATAAAGACTGCCTCCCTGACTGTTGTCTATGGTTTTGTTCTATGATTGCACAAATAGACGGAGATCTGCCGTCTTGCAAAATATATCGGTGAAATACGCGTACAGCTTAAGTTTATTCGGAGAGATTTTCCTATGCTGCGAAGCAAAAAGAGCGATGTCTTCCAAAAGCATCGTCCCCGCAGCAATAAAATCCTTTGATGCAGAAGTCCCCGCCCCAAGAAGACGGCATCTACGCGAACAGCTCCACTTGATTGCTCTCGGTCATGCCGTCGAGGCAGCCGTGCGCCCGAAGGACGTCGATCGCAGGCGCGGGCACATGTGCGCGCGCGGCGAGATCCTCAATGGAGATGAAATGCCCGTACTTGCGCGCCTCGACGATGGCCTGCGCAGCCTTTTGCCCCATGCCGGGGAGTGCCGTAAACGGCGGGAGGAGCGACTTCTCACGGAGGATAAATTTCTCCGCGTCGGACTCGTAGAGATCGACCGGCTCGCAGGAGTAGCCGCGCAGGTACATCTCCCATGCCAGCTGGAGCACAATGAGGATGTCCTGCTTCTTGTTGTCCAGTTTGCCGCGGTGCTCGCGCGCCTCGGCATTCAGCGCATCAATCGCCTGCTTGACCGCCGTCTGTCCCTTCGCGATGATGTTCGCATCGAACTCATCGGCGCGGATGGAAAAGTATGCGGCATAGTACGCGAGCGGATAGTGCACCTTGCAGAAGGCGATGCGGTAGCCCATCATGACGTAGGCCGTCGCATGGGCACGCGGGAAGAGATATTTGATCTTCTGGCAGGACTCGATGTACCACTCGGGGATGCCCCCTGCACGCAGCTTCTCGACGACATCGGGCGCGATGCCCTTGCCCTTGCGCACGTTCTCCATGGTCTTGAACGAGAGCAGCGGATCGATGCCGTTCTGCATGAGGTAGTTCATGATGTCGTCGCGCGCGGAGATGGCATCCTTCAGCGTGCTGGTGCCTGCCTTGATGAGATCCTGCGCGTTGCCGAGCCAGACATTCGTGCCATGGGAAAATCCTGAGATGCGCACGAGATCGGCAAAGCAGTCCGGGTTCGAATCGTCGATCATCTTCTGTGTGAACGAGGTGCGAAACTCCGGGATGCCGTACGTGCCCATATTTGCGCCGAGTTCCTCGGGACGGATGCCGAGGGCCTCAGTCGAGGTGAAGATGGACATGGTGGCGGGATCGTCGAACGGAATGGTCTCAGGGTCGCGGTGCGTGAGCTCTTCGAGCATCTTGATGACGGTCGGATCATCGTGCCCGAGAATATCGAGCTTAACGAGGCGCTCGCTGATGGAGTGGTAATCGAAATGCGTCGTCAGCGTATCGGACTCCATATTGTTCGCGGGGCGCTGGATGGGCGTGAAGTAGTGCACGTCCATATTGCGCGGCACAACCATGATGCCCCCCGCATGCTGTCCCGTGGTCGCCTTGACGCCCATGCAGCCGCGCATCATGTGCTCGATGTACGGCCGCCCCTTCGTCTCGCCCTGATCCTCGTAGTAGTGCATGGCGTAGCCGTAGGCGTTCTTGTCCTGCAGACCCGAGATCGTGCCCGCGCGGAAGACGTTCATCTTGCCGAAGAGAACTTCGGTGTATTTGTGCGCCGTTGGCTGATAATCGCCCGAGAAATTGAGATCGATATCGGGAACCTTGTCCCCGTCAAACCCCAGAAAGACTGCAAACGGGATGTTGTGCCCGTCCTTTGTGAGCGGCGTCCCGCAGACAGGGCAGTCCATCGACGGCAGGTCAAAGCCGCTCCCGACCGAGCCGTCGTCGATGAATTTGTTGTACTGACAGTGGCGGCAGCGGTAGTGTGGCGGCAACGGGTTGACCTCGGTGACGCCGATCATGGTCGCAACGAAGGACGAGCCGACGGAGCCGCGCGAGCCGACGAGGTAGCCGTCGTCGTTTGACTTCTTGACGAGGCGCTGCGCAATGATGTAGAGCGCCGAGAATCCGTGCCGGAGGATTGGCTTCAGCTCGAGCTCGAGACGATCCGTCACAATCTGCGGCAGATTCTCGCCGTAGAGTTTGCGCGCGCGCGCGTATGACATCTCCTGAATCTCATGATCCGCGCCCGGCACGGTAGGTGCATAGAGTTCGTCGGGGATGGGGAGGAAATGCTCGACACTCTCGGCGATCCTGCGCGGATTCGTCACAACGCACTCATACGCGCGCTCTGCACCGAGGTAGTCGAACTCCGCGAGCATTTCGTCCGTCGTACGCAAATAGAGCGGCGGCTGACGATCCGCGTCGCGGTAGCCGTTCGCCTTTTGCAGCATGGCGCGGTAGACCGCATCCTCGGGGTTGAGGAAGTGCACGTCGCAGGTCGCAATCAGCATCTTGTCGAGCTTCTTTGCGAGCGCGTTCACCTTGCGGTTGATGTCCCTCAGATCTTCGTCCGTGTGAATCGGGAAGCGATCGTCGATCTTCAGAAAGTCGTTGTTGTGAATGGGCTGAATCTCAAGGAAATCATAGAATGCTGCAATCTCCTCAAGTTCCTCATCGGGACGCCCCGCGACGATACTGCGGATCAGTTCGCCCGCCTCGCACGCGGAGCCGACGATGATGCCCTCGCGGTACTGTTCGAGCACAGCACGCGGCACGCATGGACGCCCGCGCTTCTTCGTGCCGCGGAAATAGCGGATGTGCGAGAGCGAGACGAGCTTGTAGAGGTTGTAGAGTCCCGTCTTGTTCTGCGCGAGGAAGATGATGTGATGCGCGCGCTGATCCTCGGGCTTGTCGAGGAGATAGCCCTCCATGCCGTAGATGATCTTGATATCGACGCCCTTCTTCTTGAGTGCGCGCGCGGTGTTCATTGCCTCGGGAAATGCCTGCACGACGCCGTGATCCGTGATTGCCACCGCCGGCCAGCCCCAGCGTGCCGCCGTCTCGACGAGCACCTTTGGCGGGACAACGGCATCGAGCGCGCTCATCTTCGTATGCGCGTGCAGCTCGACGCGCTTCACCTCTGCCGTGTCCTCACGCTGCGGCACATTGCGTTTTTCGATGGAGTCGATAAAAAGAACGTAGTCGCTGACGAATTTATCGTATTCGATCTTGCCCTGGATGCGGACGGCGCAGCCCTTGCCAATCGCCTTCAGGATGCGGTCGACCTCTGCGTCGATGTCCTCCTGCGTGGTCTTGCCGCGCACGCCGAAGAACTTTTTGCACGCAATGCCGTTCGTCTTATCGGCAAATTTGAGCAGGAGGATGTACGCGCCCGATTTGAGCTTGTTCGCCTGCGGGGAGAAGATCTCGCCCTCGAGGACGATGTTCTTCACCTCGTCCTCGATCACACCGAGCTCGCGAGCCTCACCCGATACGCCGCGCCCGATGATAACGCCTGCGGGCAGTTCCTTGGTTTTTGCGCCCTTTGCAGCGCGTGCGGAGGCAGAGGCGGCAGGTGCTTCCCTTTTCACGGGCGCAGGCATGGGCGGCGGTGTCCAATCCGGGGCTGACATCTCACCGAGCGCGCATTCCATGCAGACGACCTGGCAGGCACAGCCGACGTGCGTGCGGACAGCAGCCTCCACGCGCTTTGCAACGGCGCTCTGCGCGAACAGCTCCACGCCGAATGTGCCCGGCGCAGAGAGACGGATGATGTTGCCGTCGACCGCGTATTCCGCCTGACGCAGTGTGTGAAAGAGAACGGCGTCCTCCCCCGCCGCCTCGCGCACGACGCGCTCCCAGAGCGGTGCAATGGCAGGTGCGAGCGCGACGACATTCTGCTGCACGTACGCGCCCGCGAGTCCGTAGTTCTCCTCGACCTGCCGCGCCATCGCGGCGATCAGTTCCTCATCGAGGACAGCGGGCGTTCCGATAACAAGCTCCCACGTATTTTCCTCTGCCGAGACCTCGACGTGGCGCAGGGCGCACGCACGCAAAAGCGCCCGCTCCTCGTCGGAGAGGGCGAGCCCGCGCAGGAGGCGGAGGAGCATGTCCTCCGCACTGGGTAGAATCCGATAGGTCTTGTTCATTCGTCGTAGAGCCTCTTATACTGCTCCCTGTCCTCGAGCACGCGGCGCACGTAGAGCCGTGTCTCGGGGTAGGGGATCGCCTCGATCTCGTCAAACTGATCGTTCCAATGATAGCGCTCCATCCAGTCGCGCACGTTGCCGCGCCCCGCATTGTACGCGGCAAGCGCGAGGATGTCGTTGCCGCCGAACTCATTTTCGAGCTCCGCAAGATACCAGACACCGTAGCGGATGTTGAGCGCGGGGTCGTAGAGATAGTCCTCGGTAAAGGGTTCGTCGAGCTGCCGCGCAATCCATGCGGCGGTCTGCGGCATGAGCTGCATGAGCCCGAGTGCGCCGCCGTCGGAGCGGGCGCGCGTCTGAAATTTGCTCTCGTGCTTGATGACGGCAGCAACGAGATAGGGATCGGCGCGGTAATGTGCGGCGCTCGTCTCGATGTAGCTGCGGTAATCATAGGGGTAGATGTAGCTGCGCTCCACCCAGCCCCAGCCGCCGACGATGACAAAGACGATGACGGCGACGACGAGTGCGCGCAGCCCCCACCAAAACACGCGCCGCAAATTACGAACACCCAATGATCCGTTCCCTCCAAAGTTGTTCAATACATTCCCGTGTTTCTCCCGGTGTTCCGCTGTTGTCGATGACGATGTCCGCGCGCGCACATTTCTCCGCAAGCGACATCTGCGCGGAGATGCGTGCCCGCGCCTCTCCCTCGCTCATCGACTTGTCCCGCGCGAGAAGACGCGCGAGCTGCTCCTCTGCCGGGAGCGCAACAACCCATACCTCATCGGCGAGCACATCCCAGCCCGCCTCAAAGAGCAGCGGCACATCCAGTACCGCTGCCTTCTTTCCCGCCGCGCGTGCCGCACGCAGACGCTCCTCTGCCGCTATGCGGATGAGGGGGTGCGCAATGGCATCCACCTCGGCGCGCACGGCAGGATCGGCAAAGACGCGCACGGCGATTGCCGCGCGGTCGAGCGTACCGCCCGCCGTCACAATCTCCCTGCCAAAGCGTTCCACATATGCGTTGAAGATCGGCTGTCCCGGCTGCGAGAGCTCATGTGCGAGCGCATCCGCGTCGATGATTGCGGCGCCGAGCGCGCACAGTGCCCTGCTGACGGTGGATTTGCCGCAGGCAATGCCGCCCGTGAGCCCGATGATCCGCAATTACTTCGCCTCCGCCCAGTTCTTCCCGACGTGCACATCCACGGCGAGCGGCACGGCGAGCTCCGCCGCGCCGCTCATCGCCGCGCGCAGGATCTCCGTGACCTGCGCGATCTCCGCCTCCGCCGTCTCAAGCACGAGTTCGTCGTGCACCTGCAGGAGGATGCGGCTCCGTACGCCCGCCGCACGCAGAGCATCATAGGCGCGAATCATTGCAATCTTGATGAGATCCGCCGCCGTGCCCTGAATCGGCGTATTCATGGCCATGCGCTCGGCAAAGGAGCGCTGCATGAAGTTGCGGCTGTTGATCGCGGGCAGATCGCGCCGCCGCCCATAGAGTGTCGTAACATAGCCGTTTGCATGCGCATCTGCAATTATTTTGTCGAGGAATGTGCGCACGCCGTGATAGCGCTCGAAGTAGCGTTCGATGTAGCCCGCCGCCTCCTTGCGCGAAATGCCGAGGTCGCGCGAGAGTCCGTAGTCACTCAACCCGTAGACGATGCCGAAGTTGACCGCCTTTGCGCGGCGGCGCTGCTCCCCCGTCACCTCCGCGAGCGGTACGCCGAACACCTCCGACGCCGTGCGTGCGTGGATGTCCTGTCCCGTGCGGAATGCGTCGATCATGGTCTCGTCGCCTGACATATGCGCGAGGATGCGCAGCTCGATCTGCGAGTAGTCCGCCGAGAGGAGTGCGTCATAGCCCGCGCCCGGCGTAAAGAGCGCACGCACGGCGCGCCCTTCCTCCGTGCGCACGGGGATATTCTGAAGGTTCGGGTCGGAGCTTGAGAGCCGCCCCGTCGCCGTCACCGTCTGGTTGAAGCTCGTGTGCACGCGCCCCGTTGCGGGACGGATGAGCGCGCCGATGCCCTCGAGATAGGTCGAGCGCAGCTTCGTCCACATACGGTAGGTCAGCACCTTGTCCACGATGGGATGTCGGTCGCGCAGCTCCTCGAGCGTCTCGGCGTTCGTCGAGTAGCCCGTCTTCGTCTTCTTGATCTTGCTGCCCTCTGCGAGTCCGAGACGCTCAAAGAGAATCTCACCGAGCTGCTTGGGCGAGCTGATGTTGAACTCCGTGCCCGCCAGCGCGTGAATCTCCGTGACGAGCGCCTCGATACGCGCATTCGCCGCCGTCAGCTCGCGCTCGAGTGCCGCGCGGTTCACATAGATGCCTGTCTGCTCCATCGCCGCGAGTACGGGCACGAGCGGCAGTTCGATCTCCCGATAGAGCGGCATGAGCCCCGCCCCATCGAGCGCCGCCCGCAGGGGCTTGGCGAGATGCGCGGCAGTGAGTGCCTCATGCACGACGCGCTGCTCCTGTGTCGCCTCTTCGGGGACAGCAGGAAAGTCCGCGCTGTGGGCAAATGCCGCGCGCGCGAGGTCGCGCTTATTCTCCTCGGGGCGCAGGAGGTAGTCCGCCAGCTCGAGATCGAAGATATTCGCGCCGACGGAAAGCCCCGCCTGCGCATAGCGCTTTGCATTCCAGAGTACGATGGGACGCTCCGCAAGCACGGCGTGCACATCCTCGAACTCCGACGCATCCGCGCGCAGCACGCGCCGCTCCGCCCCGTAGGAAAGGGCGAGCACGTCGATCTGCACAAAGGGTACTGTGCCGCTGAATACCGCGCCGACGGCAATCTCCTCCGCCGCGCGCAGCGATACGAGATCGGCAGCGGAAAACGCCGCCGCCTCGAGGTTCACCTCTGCAGTGGCTGCGGGCTCCTCTCCAAAGAGCGACTGTTCCACCCCGACGGCGGGCGCAGACACAGAGAGGTAGTCCGAGAACGCGCGCCCCACCGTCCGCAGCTCGTATTCTTTGCAGAACGCATCGAGCGCTGTGCGGTCGGGCTGCATGCGAAAGCCCTCCGCTTCATAACGGAGTTCCGGCACATTGCATTCAATTGTCGCGAGCTGCTTCGAGAGCAGTGCCTGATCCCGATACTCCACAAGCGAGGCACTGAGTTTCTTCCCGCTGGCCTCGGCGGCGTGATCGAGCACGTTCTCGATGCTCTCATATTGCAGGAGCAGCTTTGTTGCGGTCTTTGGCCCCACGCCGGGTACGCCCGGAATGTTATCCGAGCTGTCCCCCATCAGCCCCTTCAGGTCGATGAGACGAATCGGCGCGAAGCCGTACTCCTCCTCGAACGCCGCAGTATCGTAGCGGCGCGTGTCGCTGATGCCTTTTTTCGTCAGGACGACGGTGAGATTCGTACGGATGAGCTGCAAGGCATCGCGGTCACCTGTCACGACGATGGTCTCCGTCCCCGCCTCTGCCGCCTGTGTTGCGAGCGTACCGATGATGTCGTCCGCCTCGTAGTCATCCATCTCGAGGAAGGGGATGCCGAGCGTCGCGGACAGCTCCTTCAGCAGCGGAATCTGGGCGATCAGCTCCTCTGGCGTCTTGTCGCGCGTGCCCTTATACTCCGGATAAAGCGTCGTGCGGAACGTCGTGCGGCTCTTGTCAAACGCGATGACAATCTGCGTCGGCGCGAGCTCCTTCAGGAGCTTTACGAGCATCATTGCAAAGCCGTGCACGGCATTCGTGTGGACGCCGCGCGCATTCGGCGGGAGCTGTAGCGCGTAGAACGCGCGAAAGAAAAGACTGCTCCCGTCGAGTACGGCAAATTTCTCCCCGCTCACAGATTTGGCTTATCCGCATCCTCAAGGCGCATGAGGACGAAGCAATAGTCGGAGAGGCGGTTGAGGTAGCGCAGGTCGACCTCTGCCACCGAGCCGCGGCGTGCGAGTGTCCATGCGTGGCGCTCTGCGGTGCGCGCGGTCGTGCGTGCCAGATCAAGTATTGCGCTCGACTTCTTGTCGCCGGGGATGATGAACTCCTTGAGCGCGGGCAGGCTCTCCTCAATGTTTGCAATCTCCGCCTCGATTCCCGTGATCATCTCCTCCGTGATGCGGGGCGGCTTGTTGCGGCTCGCAAAGTCCGCCATGAGCATCCCGAGCTGCTTCTGCACAGCGAGGATGTCATCCTTCACGCGCTTGTTCTCCGAGAACGCGCGCGCCATGCCGAGCGTCGAACCGAGGGTATCCACAATGCCGTACACCTCGACGCGCAGATCATCCTTTGCGATGCGCTCGCCCGTGAAAAGGCTCGTCTGTCCCTGATCGCCAGTTTTTGTCACAACACTCATTGTACTTCCTCCTCTGTGGATAAATGTACCCAGCCGCGCAGAGAGGCGCGACCGGGCAGTCAAAAGCAATTTTTTAGAAAATCTCCGTCTCACTGAAGAAGATGTGCACCTCGCGCGCAGCGCTCTCGGGGCTGTCGGACGCGTGCACCGCGTTCTCGCTCCCGTTCTTTGCAAAGCGCTTACGGATCGTGCCGTCCGCCGCATTCGCAGGGTTCGTCGCACCGTGCAGCTCGCGCACACGCGCAATCGCGTTCTCACCTGCAAGCACCATCGCCACGAGCGGCGCGGAGGTCATGAACGCGGAGAGCTCGCCGTAGAACGGCTTCTCGATATGCTCCGCGTAGTGAATGCGCGCAATGCGATCTGTCATCTGCATCATCTTCATCGCGCGAATCTGGAGCCCGGCCTCCTCATACGCCTTCGTAATGTCTCCGATGTGATGCGCTCCGACGGCATCCGGCTTGATGAGAACCAGCGTCTGTTCCATTACTTCATCTCCTCAATGATACGTTTGTACTCCGCTCCGAGCCCGGCATAGTTCTCCGCCGCCGCCCGTAGCGCCTCGATCTCATCGTCGCGCAGCGCGCGCACGATCTGAGCAGGGTTGCCGAATACAAGCGAGTTCGACGGAATCTTCTTGTGCTGCGGCAGGAAGGTGCCCGCGCCGATAACGACGTTCTCGCCGATCTCGGAGTAGCCCATCACGATCGAGACCATGCCGATCAGCGTATTGTCCCCGATGCGGCTGCAATGCACGACGGCATTGTGCCCAATGAGCACATTGTCCCCAATGTGGACGGGTACATCACGCATGACGTGAATCGTCGCGTTCTCCTGGATGTTCGTATTCGCGCCGATCGTAATCGGCTGAAAATCGCCGCGCACCACAGCGCCGAACCATATGCTCGAGCCGGCGCCAACCGTCACGTCTCCGATGACAGCCGCCGACGGCGCAATGAATGCGGACGGATCAATCGCAGGAGTCTTGCCCCGATAGGGCAGGATGATCTTATCCATCAATACACGCCTCCTTTAACTCTGCTCAGATGTATTATACCACGCCTTTTCGTTCTCCAACAAGAATTTTTTCAGTATTCGCACGCGCTGCTCGCGCAGCCAAATTCCAATCTCCGCACCTGTGAGATCCGTCGGAGCGGAGCGCCCCGTGATGGTCTGCATCGCGCGGAGCGCCGCCGCACCGTGCGCAAGATAGGGGGGCAGCGAGCCGTGATCGGCGCGGATGATAATGTTGAACTCTGCCATCGACAGCCCCGACGCGCCGATGCCAAGCAGGAGATCGGCAATCTTGCCGAGACGCGTGAGGCGCGGCGCGCGCATATGCTGACGAATGACGAACGATGCCGCCTTCATCCAGTCGTGAGGGAGGGTCATGCGTCTGTTCCACGCCGCGAGTGCCGTGAGTCCCGTCTTTTCGTGCCCGTAGTGATGCGGCAGCATCTCCTTCGGTGTCAGCCCCTTGCCGAGGTCGTGGACGAGCGCGGCAAAACGTGTGCGTATATCCTCCGTTTCCTCGGCAACGGCATCGACCATCGCAAGCGTATGCGCGAGGGCATCGCCCTCGGGGTGAAACTCCACGGGCTGCACCTGCCCCTCGAGCGCCGCGATCTCGGGGAATGTCACCGCGAGGAGATCCGCCGCCCGCAGCACGCGGAAGAATACGGATGGATGCGGGGTGGCAAGCGCGCGGCGCAGCTCCGCCATCAGGCGCTCCGTCGGCTCGCGGCGCAGCTCATCCGCGCACGCGCGCATATAGAGAAGCGTCCCCTCCTCCACAGTAAAGCCGAACTCTGCCGCCTGCCGCGCGGCGCGCAGCGCGCGCACGGGGTCATCCGTAAAGTGTTCCGAGACCGCACGAATCACGCCCGCCGCGAGATCGGCACGCCCACCGTAGGGGTCAAGCAACGCGCCCGAGGGCAACTCGATCGCCATTGCATTCATCCGCGTGTCGCGGCGATAGAGATCCTCCTCAATCGTCACGGTAGGGTCGAATGCAACATCGAAGCCGCGATAGCCTACACCCGTCTTGCGCTCCCTGCGCGCAAATGCCACCTCGCGGCGCACGCCGTCCACGCGTACATGATAAACGGGGAACGCCTTTCCAATCTTTTCCGCATGCGGAAAGAGTACATGAAAACGCTCCTCGGCAATGCCCGTCACGGCATAGTCGACATCCTTTGCCTGGGCACCGCGAAAATGATCGCGCACGCAGCCACCGACGCGAAAGATACGTGCGCCCGCATCCCGCAATGTGCGCACAAAATCCGCCTCCGTCATCTCCTCACCTCCTTTTGGAGAGCAAACAAAAAAGCATCACCATGCGTGATGCTCTCATTTCGATTGGTGGGCCCACTTGGACTTGAACCAAGGACCGACCGGTTATGAGCCGGTTGCTC
>ERZ773087.1784-NODE-1784-length-12627-cov-31.370426_pt1 | contig 12627 bp, 8 predicted proteins | sample MGYA00511375_ERZ773087 | MGnify/ENA primary metagenome ERZ773087 (study PRJEB29015, sample SAMEA2737995) | human oral metagenome | biome: human oral; feature: human-associated habitat; material: dental | place: China | collected 2063 ...
TGCGTTTAGCACCAAAATGCACTGCGTTTAGCACCAAAATACACTGCGTTTAGCATCAAAACGCACTGCGTTTAGCGGCATATTGCACTGCATTTAGCTGCAAAACGCACTACATTTAGCGGCAAATAGCCCCAAAATGGGTGCAAATGATGGTGTTTTGAAATAAATATTCATTTTGCCTGCATTCACATGCTGCCCCTTTTTGCACCAAAAGCAACCCTCGCGAGAATCGATTTTTTGCGGTAGGGTGCGTGGTTGGTGGATAAAAATGGCACTCATAACGTTAAAATCTATGCTGAAAAACGGACAAAAAGTGAGTCTGTGAGTAGGTAGGTTGACGAGTTTACAAGTTAACGAATTTACAAGTTAACGGGTAGACAAGTAAACAGGTTAACGAGTAAACAAGTTGACAAGTAAACAAGTTGACAAGTAAACAAGCCGTCTGTAATGCGCCAGCTGTAAGTGCCTAATCTGCCTTTACTTTATCTCACCCGTTTTATAAAAGTTAAGCAGGTGGATGTTAAGAATGGCCATGTACTTACTTTGCAGTTCGTTTTGCTGAGCGGTAACAAGATTGTTTTTACCAGTCATCAGTTCGATGATGTTTTTTAGTCCGAGGTTGAACTGCTCGCTCAGCAAGTCGTAGCTTTGTTGCGCGCTTTCAACACTCACCTTAGCTGCCTTGTACTTGTTTTGGTTGTTGGTGGCTTGCAACCAACATTCCTCGATATTAGAATAAAGAGCCGTTTGCTTATCTTGCAATTCGAGCATCGAACTCTGTCTATCGAATTGTGCCCTGTTAACGGCCGTGCGCTTATTGCGATTGTCGAAGAGCGGAATGCTGAGGGTGAGGCCCGCGCCCATGTCGAAGTTGGTTTTTATTTGCGTGCCCCAGGCATTGTCGCTCAGCGATGTGGTGTTCGTTCCCATGCTTGCGCCAAGGCTAAGCGTGGGCAGATTTTGCGCCTTGGCCACCTTTATGCTTGTTTCGGCACCGTTGATGGCTAGCTGTGCAGCCTTTAATTCGGGTCGCCAACTGATGGCTTGGGCATACACCTCGCTAACCGAAGGAATGGATTGTAGCGCCATTTCGTCGGTGGTTGCAGGCACTGCCACTTCGAAAGGTGCACTGTCGGTGATTTGCAAAAGCTGTTTAAGCTGGCGTTTAAAGTCGGCCAATGTGCTCTGTGCCGAAAGAACGTTGTATTCTTCTTGTGCCCGCTGTGCGGTGAGTTGTGCCAAGTCGGCTTTGCTCATCTTCCCCACGTTCAGCATTTCTTTGCCTCGTTCCTCGTTTCGTGCACTCGTTTCTAAGGCCTGCTTGCTTACGTTGATGGCCTCTGCCGAATATAAAATCTGTACGTAGAGTTGCGCAATGCGTTCTTGTATGGTGGCAGCCGATACCATAGCCTCGGCCTCGGCTTTGCTCATTTGCAGCTGGTTAAGTGCTATGGTGTTACGGTTGCGGTTTCCGTTCCACAGGGTCCATTGGGCATTGATAACGTATGTGCCGTTATAGAACACCTTGTCGACACTCGATTGTACCGAGCCGTTGGCCACTCGCGCCGCTCCTGTTTCGGGCCACGGCCGATAGTTTACGTTTTGCGATGTGGAGGCCGATACCGAAGGTAACAGCTCGGCCTTGCTGTGCAGCATCTCTTCTTCGGCCGACTTAACGGCAATGCGTTGCTTTTGCAGGCTGATGTTGTGCTGCATGGCGTGGTTTATGCAGTCTTTCAATGTCCATTGGTGGGTTTGGGCAAAGAGCATGGTGGGCAAGGCAAAGAGTATGCCTAGGCTTAGGGTCCATTTCTTCATTGTATGAATAGTTGATGGGTTTACGAGTTGACGAATTGACAAGTTCACAAGTTTACGAGTTTATGTGTTGGCAAGTTGACGAATTGAGCGGGTGGTGTGCCTGTTTCGCCATAGGCCTACTGTTTAACAAAGCGTTTTATCGTTGCTCGAAAAGTGCGTTTTGTTGCCAATTAGACACAAAAAGAGCCGAAAAAGTTTACAAAGACGATGGTCTTTAACAATAATTTGTGGTGTTGTGGGTGCGCATTGAAAGCTTGAAAGCATGCCAAAGTGTTGGCAAAACGCATTTGCATTCGTGTCTACACCTCGCTGAAAGGCAAGCGGAATGTGCAACCTGCCTTCCAATTGCTGCATCCGTAAGCCCCTTTGCCCTTGATGATAACTCCTTGCTTGCATTGCGGACAGGGCTTACCCACAATGCTGTCGTTGGCTTGGAGGGTTTGCGGTGCGGTTGGTTCGGGCGTGGCCGAGGCCTTTGTTGCGGTCTGGGCCTTGGCCTTTGGGTTGGCTTGCGTTTTGGCTTTTGGTGCGGATGCCTTTTTCTTGGCGATGGTTTTCTTGAGGTCGTCTTCGGTGGTGATGGTGATGTGGCGGTTGGAGTTGTCGGCCAACACCTCGTTAACGATTTGGGTTATCTGCGCTTTCAGCTCGTTAACAAACTGCTGCGCATCGTAGTTGCGGTGCTCGATGTCGCGCAGTTTCTTCTCCCAAATGCCAGTTAGTTCGCAACTTTTCAGCAGTTCTTCGCGAATGATGCCAATCAGTTCGATACCCGTTGGCGTGGGCAAAAGGTTCTTTCGCTCGCGACGGATGTAGTGGCGCTTAAACAAAGTCTCGATAATGCCGGCTCGCGAAGAGGGTCGGCCGATGCCATTCTCTTTCAGCGCACTGCGCAACTCTTCGTCGTCGACGAATTTACCCGCCGTTTCCATAGCGCGCAAGAGCGTTGCCTCGGTGTAGAACTTAGGCGGAACGGTCCACTTTTCGCTCAACGTGGGCGTGTGCGGACCCTTTTCGCCCTTGGTAAAGGTGGGTAGCGTGCGTTCTTCGGCCGTTTGTTTGGCCGACTCTTCATCGTTGTTGTTGGTTGTTTCTTTGGCGTAAAGCATACGCCAGCCCTGTTCCAATATCTCTTTGCCCGTGGCTTTCAGCTCAATGTCGTCTACTTCGCCCGTCACAGTGGTGGTAGAAAATTTGCAATCGGGATAGAACACGGAGATGAAACGCCGCGTAACGAGGTCGTACACGTTGTTTTCCATATCCGAAAGTGCGCCTGCTGGAACGCCCGTAGGGATGATGGCGTGGTGGTCGGTAACCTTCGACGAGTCGAAAACCTTCTTGCTTTTGTTCAAAGCCTTGCCTAATAGCGGCTGCGTGAAGGTTTCGTAGCCGCGCACACCTTTTAATATAAGGGGACATTTGGGGTAGATGTCGTCGCTAAGATATTGCGTATCTACACGCGGATAGGTGGTGAGTTTCTTTTCGTAGAGGCTTTGTATGAGGTTAAGCGTGGTTTCGGCCGAGTAGCCGAACTTGCGGTTGCACTCCACTTGCAGCGAAGTGAGGTCGAAGAGGTGGGGCGGAGCCTCCGTTCCTTTCTTCTTCACAACGCCCGTTATCTCAAAATCTTTGTCGGCGATGGTGGCAAAGGCGCGTTCGCCCTCTTCCTTGTTGGTGAACTTGCCCTTGGTGGCCGTAAACAGCGTGTCGCGATAGATGGTTGAAAGCACCCAATAGGCTTCGGGTTTAAAGTTGTCTATCTCTTTCTGCCTGTTAACGATGAGGGCGAGGGTGGGGGTTTGTACGCGCCCGATGCTTAGCACCTGTCGGTTTTGCCCATACTTCAAGGTGTACAGGCGCGTGGCGTTCATTCCTAAAATCCAATCGCCAATGGCACGGCTAAGTCCTGCGAGGTACAGCGGTTGGTATTCGCTTTGGTCTTTAAGGTTAGCAAAGCCCTGGCGTATGGCCTCTTCGGTGAGCGACGAAATCCACAGTCGCTTAACTGGGCATTTGGCTTGCGCCTTCTGCATCACCCACCTTTGTATCAGTTCGCCTTCTTGTCCAGCATCGCCGCAGTTCACTATCTCGTCGGCGTTTTGCATGAGCCGTTCAATCACTTGGAACTGTTTTTCGATGCCGCGGTCTTCAATTAGCTTTATGCCGAAACGTTGGGGTATCATGGGAAGTGCGCCCAAACTCCACCTTTTCCAATTGTCGGTGTAGTCGTTGGGTTCTTTTAGGGTGCAGAGGTGGCCAAAGGTCCACGTCACTTGATACCCGTTGCCCTCCATGTACCCGTCGCGCTGTGTTGTTGCGCCTATTACAGAGGCGATGTCGCGCGCTACGCTGGGTTTCTCGGCTATGCAAACTATCATCTTCTATTATCTAATTAAGACTACAAAGTTAGGAATTTTATTTTTAAAATGGTGCGAGCGGCGAGGCCAACTGGTTTATTGCAGGTTGTAAATGTTCGCTGCAAAGGTGCAAACCTTGGTTCTAAGTGTTGCTTTACGCGGTATTTTTTCGGTAGGAGATAGCATTGCTGATGAGCGAGTAAGGCGAAGAAGAACGGAAATCGCGCTGATGTTTCGGCAGGCAGGTTAAGAACTTGCCTTAGTGACAGGACTTGTTTGTGCACTTTCCGCACATGAAAAAACACAAAAGCTGTGGCAAAATCGCCCTTCGTCTCGCAAAAGAATGCTAACTTTGTCGCAGTACAACATGTTGAACCCTTAAAAATAAAACGAATGGACTTTCTGAATTTGGCAAAAGAACGCTTTTCTGCACGTGCTTTCAGTGCGCAAACTGTGGAAGAAGACAAGGTGAACTATCTTTTGGAGTGCGCCCAACGTGCACCCTCAGCCTGCAACAAGCAGCCGTGGCACTTCGTGGTGGCGCAAACGGATGAGGCTCGGCAGAAGGTGCAACGGTGCTATAACCGCGAATGGCTGAAAGCGGCGCCCCTATACATTATTATATATGCAGCCGATGAAAAGGCTTGGGTGCGCGAAGACGACGGCAAGAACCACGCAGACATTGATGCTGCCATAGCCATAGAGCACCTTTGCTTGGCTGCAACGGCAGTGGGTTTGGGCAGTTGCTGGGTGTGTAACTTCGATGTCGCCGCGTTGCAAGCGGCCTTCCCGCTGGGCAAAGCGTGGCATCCCGTGGCCATTCTGCCCATCGGTTATCCTGCAAACACGCCTTCCAAGCCGTCGCCTCGCAAGGAAATTGGCGAAATCGTATCGCGTTTCTAGTGCTTGAACGCATGCAAAACACAACCTTAAAAGTGAGGAAAAGCGCAGCGAAAACCCACCCCAGAGGGTATTCGTTGCGCTTTTTTACAAATTTAAACAGAGTGTCAAAAAGACAATTGACATACGCAAACAACAAGTCGTCGCTATTGGATAATCGTTCTTTTCGTTACTTTTTGCAACATATTTTACAGCTAAGGTTTATTTCATTACAGATCATTCGCAGCGGAGGAGCATGCCAAATGAAAAATATCCACTAAAAAATTTGGCAGGGAAAGCAAAAAAAACTATCTTCGCACCATCAACTACCAATTAACGATAAAGGCGAGTTCTAAAAGCCACCTACAAAGGGTCGCTGAATTTTAGCTGAACAAGCTTGGCTCATTTCCCCAACGAGGCGTAGCAAGCTATGCAACGTGAAGGAAAAGCAGAAGGCACTAAGCGAAAACGAAAAGCCATGAAGGGATGCACAACGACACTAACCCGTGCAGGCTTAGGACACGCACAAGGATGTCTATATTACTAAAAACATAAACGAATATGAAGAAGTACAATTTTAATGCCGGCCCCTCAATCCTACCTAGAGAAGTTATCGAGAACACGGCGAAGCAGATTTTAGACTTTAATGGTTCTGGACTTTCTCTCATGGAGATTAGCCACAGGGCAAAGGATTTCCAGCCCGTTGTTGACGAGGCCGTTGCCTTAATTAAAGAATTGCTCAGCGTTCCCGAAGGATATTCGGTTATATTCCTCGGTGGCGGTGCTTCGTTACAGTTTACCCAAGTGCCCTGCAACTTCCTTATTAAAAAGGCTGCCTATCTTAATACGGGCGTATGGGCAAAGAAATCAATGAAAGAGGCTAAACTTTACGGCGAAGTTGTGGAAGTTGCCACATCGGCCGAGGCCAATTTCACTTATATCCCAAAGAACTTTGACATCCCCGCGGATGCCGACTACCTGCACGTTACCACCAACAACACCATCTACGGAACGGAAATCCGCAAGGAAATAGACTCGCCAATACCACTTATCGGCGACATGTCGTCGGATATTTTCAGCCGTCCAGTTGACGTTTCCAAGTACGACTGCATCTACGCTGGTGCCCAAAAGAACTTGGCAATGGCTGGTGTTACCGTTATCATCGTGAAGAACGACAAACTGGGACGCGCTCCCCGTCAAATCCCAACCATGCTCGACTATCGCACGCATGTTGACAAGGGCTCGATGTTTAACACGCCACCTGTTGTTCCCATCTATTGTGCACTCGAAACGCTACGCTGGATTAAGAAGAGCGGCGGCGTTGAGGCGATGGACAAGAAGGCCATCGAAAGAGCTAAGATAATTTATGATGAAATAGACCGCAACCGCCTTTTCCGTGGAACGGTGAAAGAAGAAGACCGCTCGCTGATGAACATCTGTTTCGTGATGAACGAAGACTTTGCCGAGTTGGAGAAACCTTTCATGGAGTTTGCAACGCAAAAGGGCATGGTGGGCATCAAGGGTCACCGCGACGTTGGCGGTTTCCGCGCAAGCTGTTACAATGCCATGAGCATCGAAGGTGCAGAGGCTTTGGTGGCTTGCATGAAGGAATTCGAGGCTAAACTTTAGTTTGCAGATAGATTTTTCGTATTCAAGTGGTGGGCCGTGTGCCTCGTTTTAGGCCTCGACCCACCTTTATTTATTCACCTTAAGTATATACAGTTTTCCTTATGAAGGTACTTGTTGCTACTGAGAAACCTTTTGCCGCCAATGCGGTGAAAGCCATTAAAGAAGAGATAGAAAAGGCAGGACACGAACTTGTTTTGCTAGAAAAATATACCGAGAAGGCACAATTGCTCGATGCCGTGAAAGATGTTGAGGCAATGATTGTGCGTTCCGACAAAATTACGCCCGACGTAATGGATGCCGCTCCCAAACTTAAAATCATCGTTAGGGCTGGTGCTGGCTACGATTCCATCGATACGGCATACGCCAAAGAGAAAGGCATCATCGTAGAGAACACCCCAGGACAAAACGCCAATGCCGTGGCCGAATTGGTGCTTGGCTTGCTCGTTTATGCCGTAAGAGCCTTCTTCAATGGCAAGTCGGGTTCAGAACTTATCGGCAAAAAGCTGGGATTGTTGGCTTTCGGCAACGTAGGGCGCAACGTGGCACGCATTGCTAAGGGATTCGGTATGGACGTTTATGCCTACGATGCTTTCTGTCCTGCCAACGTTATCGAAGAGGCAGGCGTACATGCTGTGCCCAACCAAGAGGCTTTGTTCGACCAATGCGACATCGTTAGCTTGCACATCCCCGCTACACCCGAAACAAAACAGAGCATCAACTATGCGCTCGTTAACCGCTTGCCCAAGGGCGGTATCTTGGTTAACACGGCTCGCAAGGAGGTGATTAACGAGGCCGAACTGCTCAAACTCATGGCCGAACGCGAAGACTTAAAGTTCGTTACCGACATCAAACCCGATGCCGATGCCGACTTCGCTAAGCTGGAAGGCAGATATTTCAGCACGCCTAAGAAGATGGGCGCACAAACGGCAGAGGCCAATTTCAATGCAGGACTGGCCGCAGCTAAGCAAATCAACGCATACTTCGCTGATGGATGCACCAAGTTCCAAGTAAACAAGTAAAAACAGACTATGGCAACGATAAGACCATTTAAAGGCATCCGCCCACCCAAAGAACTGGTTGAGAAGGTGGAATCGCGTCCTTACGACGTGCTAAGCTCCGAAGAGGCTCGTGCAGAGGCCGGAGATAACGAGATGAGCTTGTACCATATCATCAAGCCCGAAATTGATTTCTCGCCCGAAACATCGGAGTACGACCCCAAAGTTTACGAGCAAGCTGCACGTAACTTCAAGAAGTTCCAAGACAAAGGATGGCTCTTGCAAGACGGAAAGCCCGCTTATTACATCTATGCGCAAACCATGAACGGCAAAACGCAGTATGGTTTAGTGGTGGGTGCTTTCGTTGACGACTACCTCAACGGAACCATCAAGAAACACGAACTGACGCGCAAGGACAAGGAAGAAGACCGTATGAAACACGTTCGCGTGAACGATGCCAACATCGAACCGGTGTTCTTTGCCTATCCAGACAACAAGGTGCTTGACGAACTGATTAACAAGTACGTTAAGAACAACGCGCCTGAGTACGACTTCATCGCGCCTATCGACGGCTTTGGACACCAATTCTGGGTTATCGCCGATGCTAACGACATCGACATCATCACAAAAGAGTTTGCTAAAATGCCTGCTCTTTACATCGCCGATGGCCACCATCGCTCGGCCGCTGCCGCATTGGTTGGTGCTGAAAAGGCTAACAACAACCCCAACCACAAGGGCGACGAGGAGTATAATTACTTCATGGCCGTTTGTTTCCAAGCATCGCAACTCACCATCCTAGACTATAACCGCGTGGTGAAAGACCTTAACGGACTTACTTCTGCCCAATTCTTGGAGAAACTGGAAAAGAATTTCGACGTACAAAGGATGGGCAAAGAGATATATCATCCCACTGGGTTGCACAATTTCTCGCTCTATCTCGATGGCGAATGGTATAGCCTTACGGCCAAGAAGGGCACTTACAACGATGCCGACCCCATTGGTGTGCTTGACGTTGACATTTCTAGCCGACTCATTCTCGACGAGATTTTGGGTATTAAAGACCTTCGCACCGATAAGCGTATCGACTTCGTGGGTGGCATTCGTGGCCTAAGCGAACTGAAAGAACGTGTAGACAGCGGTGAAATGAAGATGGCTTTGGCCCTCTATCCCGTGTCGATGCAACAGATTATGGACATCGCTGACAGCGGAAAGATTATGCCACCGAAGGCCACTTGGTTCGAACCAAAACTGCGTTCGGGGCTTGTAATCCACAAGTTGAGCGATTAACATACCCCCATATCAAGGCCGTCGGGCATGCTTTTAGAGTGCGCTATTGTGCGTAGAAAGCTGCCCGCGGCTTTTTTTATTGCCATTTTGGGGCTTGGTTGTTGGTAAGCCAAGCCTCGTTTGTCCATCATAAGGCCACTGGGCTTGCTAGTTAGCAAGCTCTCCTGTTTTATAAGTGCCACAAGTTTCACTTTTTAACCAGCTATCCTGTACCAATAAAACTTACCTTTCGCAACTAAGTTCGCTTCCTTAACCACTTACGCCCTGCCTTATCCAACCAAAGGTTAAGCCAAATGAACCATGTTGAGCTTGCTCGAACATTGTCATGGTGAGAAAACGTGCTTCTTGCGAAACGAGAAACTAACCGTTTCTTTCGCCTTATCGTTCTTTTTGTGTTAACTTTGCAATAGGCCACAGCTTTCAGCATGGGGCACACCTATTATATATATAGAAAGGATGAACGACGAATACAAGACCATTGACGGCATAGGGCAGGGCGTTTACACCGAGAAACGAAGTAAGTTTTTGGCGTATGCCCACCCTGTTGAATCGCTTGAGCAAATAAAAGACTTGCTGGCCAACTATCGCAAGCAACATTATGATGCGCGGCACGTCTGTTATGCCTATATGTTAGGGCCCGAACGGCAAGATTTTAGGGCTAACGATGATGGCGAGCCTAGCAGCACGGCAGGAAAACCCATCCTTGGGCAGATTAACAGCCACGAACTAACCAACATCCTCGTGGTGGTGGTTCGCTATTATGGCGGTGTAAACCTTGGTACGGGCGGACTAATTGTGGCCTACCGCACTGCCGCAGCCTTGGCAATCGACAACGCCCCAAGGGTAAGCAGGCTGGTAGAAGAAACTGTTTCGTTTGCTTTTCCCTACGTAATGATGAATGGCGTGATGCGTGTGGTGAAAGAGTCGGAGGCACGAATCCTTGCCACCAACTTTGAAAATACCTGCGAGATAAAGCTAAGCATCGTACGTTCGAAAGCCGAAGAGCTGCGAAACAAACTTAACAAACTTTCATTCGGCTAAGAGCCTTCCGCCGTCACTCCGCAGCTTTTGCCGTTATTTCGTAACGCCAGTGAGTTTTCCACTCCCGAACTCTTCCAAGGTTACCAGCTCATAAGCGTTTGCCAGTTGTTGGCATACAATAATGTTCTAAAACTCGCGAACTCATAAACTTGCCAACTCAATAACTCACCAACTTAAATATTATTATATTTCAAACGGCGGTTATTACATGTGTTTTGACTAATTTTGCACGAAAACAATAACAGGAAATGAAAAGACTAATGATGATAGCCACACTTTTGGCTACCATGTTGTTTGCAGGCGCACCCCAACTTAGTGCCGCTTCGCTCCACAGCAAACGAGAATTTAGGGGAGCATGGATACAAACGGTAAACGGACAGTTTGCAGGAATGAGCACCGCCGCCATGCAACAGACGCTTAGGCAGCAACTCGACGAACTGCAACGCGATGGCGTTAACGCCATCATCTTTCAGGTTCGGCCAGAGTGCGACGCCCTCTACGAAAGCAAAATCGAGCCGTGGAGCCGTTTCCTGACGGGCGTTCAAGGGAGAGCTCCCATGCCTTACTGGGACCCACTCAGATGGATGATTAACCAATGTCATCGCCGCGGCATGGAACTTCACGCCTGGATTAACCCCTATCGCGCAAAGACGGCTGGCACAACAGCCTTAGCGCGCAACCACGTTGCATCGCTATATCCCAATAGGGTGTTCCCCTACAACGGTCAGTTGATACTTAACCCCGGTTTGCCTGAAAACCGCGAGTACATCTGTAGCGTGGTAGACGACATCGTTACGCGCTATGATGTAGACGGAATACACATCGACGACTACTTTTACCCTTACCCTGCCGCTGGCCAAACCATAGCCGACGACAAGGAATTTATGCGCTATAACGGCGGAATAACCAACAAGAACGATTGGCGCAGAAACAATGTGAACGCCTTTGTACAACGCTTGGGCCAAACCATTAAAGACCGCAAGCCGTGGGTGAAGTTCGGTGTGTCGCCCTTCGGCATTTATCGCAACAGGAAATCAGACCCTGTTAACGGCAGTGCAACATCCGGGTTGCAGAACTACGACGACCTCTACGCAGACGTTCTGCTATGGGTTAACAACGGATGGGTGGACTATTGCGTGCCGCAGTTGTATTGGAAGATTGGCCATCCCACGGCCGATTACCAAACACTTGCCATGTGGTGGAACAAGTATGCAGGCAACCGACCGCTCTACATCGGCGAAAGCGTTGAGCGAACCGTTAAGGAAGCCGACCTAACCAACCCTAAAACCAACCAGATGGAGGCCAAGTTTAAGCTGCGCCGAAACCTGCCAAACGTGCAAGGGGCTGTGCTTTGGTATGCCAAGGCCGTGGCCGACAACATGGGTAACTACGGTTCGGCACTGCGAACATATTATTGGAAGACCCCAGCTCTGCAACCCCTCATGCCCTTTATCGACCATAAACGCCCCAAAAAGCCCAAACATCTTCAAGCGGTTTGGACAAGCGACGGCCTTGTTCTTTTCTGGGAAGAGCCCAAAGGCAAGCGGTGGGGCGACTTTGCACAAAAGTATGTGGTGTACAGATTTGCCCAAGGAGAAGATATAGACATTGACAACCCTGCCAAAATTGTGGCCATTACGCACGACAAGTGGATAAAACTGCCTTATGATAAGGGGCAAGTGAAATATAGATATGTGGTTACGGCACTCGACCGAATGAGCAACGAGAGCCGAAAGGCCAAGAAAAAAGTGTGGCTGTAAGGCCCGCGTGGCTGGCAAAAGGCCGCCTTCTATGCCCTGTATCGTAATCGTGAGTAGCCCAATTAGGCTAGGCCAGATAGCGAAAAGCCTATAATTTAGCTGGGGATAATTCCGAAATTAAGTTTGCAAAGAACTAGGATTTGCTTGGGATTGACTAAAAATCAAGTAGAGAATGCCCTAAAATTTGGTTCGAATCAGCTTAGACAAGTCTGCCCGTCCCATTTTATTGTGATTTAACCCAAATCGGTTCATTAAAGGAAACATTGAAAGACGTCCTTTGATGAACCGATTTGGGTTATTTTTTGCAATGGGCTTAGTTGGGTCTTGTTTAACGTAAATCGGTTATAGGGATTTCTCACTACCATATATACTTAGAAATCTTAATGGTCGATTTTGAACAAATGTGTCGACATAAGCGCATGTGCGCAAGGGCATCTGTAAGAACTTGCTTAACAAGTGTATTCCAGAAATCTTAAATTTGTTGTTTATATTTTACAAAACACGTTCTGCTCGCCACCCCATTCTAGCGAAAAAATAGGCCGCTAAGCAAGCAATTAGCTGCATTTTTCAGCCTTGCATGTTTCATTTTTAGTCTATTTTTAAGAACACAACCTGCGTTTTGCACCATTTAGCCTTTCTAGTTTGGTTGCCAACTCGTAATTTTTCAAGCCCAATTACTCGCTTTTAGCCATAAAAATTCTACTATTTGGTGGATATTTTGTTCCTTTTGGGCTGTGTTTTAATAGTTCGAAACGGTTTTATCTATACCATTGCAGTGTATATTTATGCTTAACGTCTTGCATTTTGCAGCATTTTGCCTTGCGTTTAGCACCAAAACGCACTGCATTTAGCACCAAAACG
>ERZ773087.1789-NODE-1789-length-12599-cov-8.548868_pt1 | contig 12599 bp, 9 predicted proteins | sample MGYA00511375_ERZ773087 | MGnify/ENA primary metagenome ERZ773087 (study PRJEB29015, sample SAMEA2737995) | human oral metagenome | biome: human oral; feature: human-associated habitat; material: dental | place: China | collected 2063 ...
CTCTCGGACAAGGAGAGCGACCGCTCTCAGATCGTCCGCTCCATCGGTCCGGTCTGGGACGGAAATGAGGTCTGGATGATTACGGCGGGCGGCGCGATGTTCGCGGCGTTCCCACACGTCTATGCCACACTCTTCAGCACGTTCTACATCGCACTCTTCCTCATGCTCGTCGCGCTCATCCTGCGTGCGGTTGCATTCGAGTTCCGCCATCAGCGTACGGATGAGAAATGGCAGCGTACATGGTCGTATGCGATTGCATTCGGCAGTATCGTCCCGGCATTCCTCTGGGGCGTGGTCGTTACAAACCTCATTGCCGGTCTGCCCATCGGCGGCAACATGGTCTATCAGGGCAGCTTCCTCGATCTCCTGACCCCGTACACGGTCGTCGGCGGCGTAACGTTCTTCGCAGTCTTTGCATTCCACGGAGCGACATTCCTGAATCTGCGCCTCACAGATCGCTATCTGCTTGAGCGTGCACGCTGCTACGGACTGAAATTCGGCATTGCCGCAGCACTTCTCTACGTACTCTGCATGGTGCTCACGTACACGGAGACCGACCTTTACAGCAGCCCGCTCGCAGCCGGCGCACTTGTCTTCTCCGCTGCGGCATTTGTCGCCGCCATCGGCGCACTCTACGCGAAGGCACATAAGCCCGCGTTCATCCTCGGCGGGCTCGCTATTGCAGGCACGACGGTCGGCTTCTTCGCGGGACTCTTTCCGCGTCTCATGGTCTCGAGTCTGAACACGGGATGGAGTCTCACGATCTACAATGCATCCTCGACAGAGTACACGCTCTCCATCATGACAATTGCAGCGGTCGTTCTCGTTCCGATTGTCCTCGGCTATCAGATCTGGACATACTATATCTTCCGCAAGCGAATCTCTCCGCATGATGCAGGACATCAGGCATACTGACATACAATGAAAAAAAAGAAGTCCATTCTACTCTCTGCAATTCGCACACAACGACACAGCGTCCTCATGCGCGCGGCGATTGAACTCCTCCACGGGGGGCTCGTCGTCGCGGCGGCATGGGAGGCTGCCGTCATTGTGAACACGGTGTTCATGGAGCACAGCGGACTTACCGAAGCAGCATCAGATCTTCTGATGCTGTTTTTGTGCGTCCTCTCTATGGCACTTCTGCGCCTCCCCAAGAGCCGTATCGAGGCACAGCTCTCCCATCACGTGCGCCTCTCCGCACGCACAGCCCTCCACGAGGCAATGCTCCTGCATGGACGCAGTTCCTCCGGTGCGCTGACGCTAACGCTGGAGCGCGTCGATGCACTCGACCCATTCTTCCACACGGTGCTGCCAACGATGATTGCAGGCGCTGTGCTCATCCCGCTGATCCTCATTGTCACGGCGTTTGCAGACCCACTCTCGGCGCTGCTCTTTCTCGTGACACTGCCGATTGCACCGTTCCTGCTCTTCCTCATCGGAAAGGCAACGCGCCGTGCGAGCGAACGTCAGTGGGACAAGATGCAGTCGCTCACAAACGGCTTCGGCGAACTCGTACGCGCGGCGATGACGCTCAAGATCTTTCGCCGCATCGACGCCGAAGGCGCACATCTCGCGCACATGAGCCACAGCTTCGCCGAGGCATCGCTCTCCGTCCTGCGCCTCGCCTTTGTCTCCGCATTCGCACTGGAGCTGATTACCACCCTCTCGATTGCGCTCATTGCCGTCTCCATCGGTCTGCGTCTGCTCAATGGCATGATGACATTCCAGACGGCGTTCTTCGTGCTCATCCTTGCTCCGCTGTTCTATCAGCCGCTGCGTGAGGGCGGCATCGCATTCCATGCGGCGATGGATGCCAAGACGGCAGAGGCGGCACTCCTGCCCTATGTTGACCTCCCCTCCCCCACGGACGGCGCACGGAGTCAGATTCTCTCGCCGCCCGCCGTGCGTACGGAAAAACTCAGCTACCGCTATCCGCTGACCGAGGAAGAAGTGCTCACGGACTTGCATTTCTCCTTTCCCGCAGGAAAGTCTACGGTGCTCGCAGGAGCAAGCGGTATTGGAAAATCCACGCTGCTCCTCCTGCTTGCGGGTCAGATTGCACCGTCAGAGGGCAAAATCGTACTTTCGGACGGCGCAGGTGAGGGAAATTCATTCGACCTTGCGCAGCTCTCTGAGAAAACGCGCACGCATCTCATCACATATGTCCCGCAGGAGCCGCATATCTTTACGGCCTCCCTCGCGGAGAACGTCAGTCTATGGCTGGAAGATGCCACGGATGAAGCCGTCACTACGGCACTTGAGGCTGCTGCTCTCGGCGACTTTCTGCACGCACTGCCCGAGGGGCTTCGAACACCGCTCGGAGCGGGAGGACATCCCCTCTCTGCAGGGGAGCGTCACCGTCTCGGGCTTGCGCGTGCCTTCTTCCAGAACCGTCCGATTGTATTGCTTGATGAGATTACGGCAGGACTTGACGGGGATACCGAAGCCCTTGTCATTGACGCACTCACGCGCTTCGCGCATCATCGCACGTTGATTCTGACATCGCACCGCCCCGCCCTCATCGCATGGGCGGATCGAGTCATCACATTGGGAGGTGGAGACGTATGACGGCAGCACTCTTTCGCCTGCTTGCAGTTGCGGCTCCAAGCAAGGCACTGCCTGCACTGCTTGCGGGGGTACTTGCGGCGGGTGCGGGCATCGCCCTCATCGGTACGGCTGCGTGGATCATCGCAAGCGCGGCACTGCAGCCGCCTCTCTCTGCGCTTGCGCTTGCAATTACGATGGTGCGTGCCTGCGGAATCGGTCGCGCCGTCTTCCGCTACCTCGACCGTCTGCTCTCTCACCGCCTTGCATTTGCCTGCTATGAGGATTTCCAGCAGGCAACCTACCGCCGCTCCGCTGCGGTGATTCCTCTGCGGGAAGGCAACGTTCGCGAGGGGGAGTTTCTGCACGATCTCCTGACAGGCTGCGAAACACTGCGTGACTTCTACCTGCGCACCGTTCCGCAGCCGCTCATTGCCGGCGTCCTCACCGCAGCAATCTGTGCTGCGCTGCTCCCGCTCAGTTCACTTGGCGTACTGCTCATTGTCCTTCTCTATCTCCTCCATCTCACCCTGCCCCATCTGCTCCACCGCAGCGATCTGCGCATGGAGAGTACCGTCTATCGCAGTGTCCTCCTCGACCGTCTCGACGGACGTACGGAGCTCGCGGCGGCGGGTACACTCACACGAACGCAGGGACAGCTTGACTGCGCAGCAGAGGATTTTCAGCAAAAACAGAATGAAAAACGCACGAAACGCGAGCGGCTGTTCACGCTCCTCGATGTCCTGCGTGTCACGGTCTGGATTCTCCTGATTGTTCTGCTTACGCCGTGCGTCGCAGCTGGGACATTGACGGGTGTGCAGTACGCCGTCTGGGTACTCGTCCTCGAAGCCGTGCTCAGCGAGTATCGCCCTCTGCCCACCGCAAGCCTCGGCGCAGTCGAATCGGTGCGGGCGGCGGAGACAATCCTGTCCGTACGGCAAGCCGCTCCCGCAGAAAATGTGTCTGCGGCTCCCCCACCCGTTGAAACGTCTCCCCCTCCGATTGCGGCGAAGAACATTACATTTGGCTACCATCCCTCCGTTCCCATCGTGCGCGAACTCTCCTTTACGATTCGACGCGGGGAGCACACAGCAATCATCGGTGAGAGCGGCGCAGGCAAGACCACGCTCGCAAGCCTCCTCCTGCGCCTCTGGGAGCCCGACAGTGGTACAATCTCATATGGAGGAGTACCGCATACCGCCCTTTCTGCCGACGCATCACGCGCCCTCTTTGGAGCTTCCCTGCAGGGGAGCTATCTCTTCAGCACATCGACGCGCGACAATTTTCTGCGTCTGCATGAGGATATGGATGAGCAGCGGATGTGGCGGGCACTAGAGACGGCGCAGCTTGCCGATGTGGTACGGGCACTTCCTGCGGGGCTGGACGAGCCTCTGGGAGCGAATGCCGCACGGCTCTCGGGCGGACAGCGCAGCCGCCTTCTCACTGCTCTCGCTCTTGCCTCCGATGCCCCGCTGCTCCTCCTCGATGAACCCACAGCAGGACTGGATGCCGTACGTGGCGAGCGTCTGATTGAGGGCGTGCTCGCGGCACTCGATGCACGCGGCGGTACGCTCATCGTCATCACGCACGACCTTCCCCTTTTAGACCGTATGAAACAGGTGATAGAACTATGACACAGGAACGATTTCACGAGCTGATCCACATTGTTCTGGACAGCCTCGGCAGTGCTGCCCCACCCCACGATCTCTTTGCAGGCGGCGTGGTCGACTGGCACGCACGTGCACGCCTTGCCCACTTTCTCGCCCAACGCGCGGAATACCGCGCAGAGGCGCTCGAACTCTTTCAGAGCGTCGTGGATGCAGAGCCGAACGAGGAGCTTGCACAGGATGTAGAGGAAAAAGTCTATGCTATGCAGGGGCTGAGTGCCCTCGAAGCGGCGGACAAGGCGACCCAGGAAGCTGCGCTTGAGCACATCAACCTGGCGATCGAATGTGCCGAATCCACGGATTTCCTCTACAAGTACATCCTGCGCGGCGAGCTCTGGGCAGATCGCTGGAATCTCATGCACAAGCTGCGCATGACCGAGGAAGCGGAGGCGGAGGCAGATGAGCGCATTGCCGCCTTTGACGGCCTTGCGGAGGCGGTGCCGCACAACTCTTATCTCTACTACGGCTATCGATTCAAGGCACATCTCGCCGCCGAGCGCGGCGTCGTTCTCATCGCAAAGGACTATATGCACATGGCAATTCACGCGATGGAGATCCCGCCTGCGTATGAGCAGGGGCTTGCGGATGCCTTTGCCGCGACACATGAAAATGCCCCGTGGATTCTGCGTGAAATCGACCGCGCGACACCGAAACCAGAGGGACTGCACTGGGATATATAGAAGCCGCTGATAACTTCAGCCCAATCTGGTAGACTTTGTTCTGTCCGAGATTTCTATACTTTCTTTTGGATCTGCTGCATAAATGATGCGGCAGATCTATTTTTATAGAAATTTTTTCAAAATTTTTTGTGAAACCTGTTATTTATGACAGTACGTTTTTTCTTTGCCTGTGATAAAATATAGGGGAACTTTCTGGAGAATATCCAAAAGGGATATTGGGTTGGTTTTGGTTTTTTCTCAGGAAAAGGAGGAAGGACGATGAACACCTATATGTCAACGATGAGCAAGCTCTTGCTCGCCCTCTGTTTCGCACTCTTTACGAGCGTCACACTCATGGGTTGCGGCGGGAACGATCCGAATGTTGATGTCCAGGCACTCGCGGAGGGAATCGGTCACGGTGATACCGCTGCGATGAAGGATTTCAAGCTGACAGGCGACGGTACCAAGCCCATCAGTGAGGTCTTCATCAAAGAGCTCGGGAAGGGTCTCAGCGCAACGCAGGAAGGAATGGACAGTGCCCAGAAGATCATGGGTGACAAACTCAAAGAACTGAAGATCAAGACGGAGGTCGTATCCAAGAGCGATAATTCCGCTAAGGTCAAGATCACGACCGACTACATTGAATTCGCTTCCGTCATGATGGGTTCAATGCAAAAGATGGAAAAAGAGATCGAGAAGATGGATCCAAACGATATGTCAGCTCTTGACAAGTTCGGTGATATGTACCTGAAGCTGTTCTCCGACGACATGAAGAATGCCAAGGTTGCGGGACAGCAGTCCTTCGAGATCGAGGTCAAGAAGGACAAGGACACGGGCAAGTGGATTCCCGATGACGTCGGCAAATTCCAGGAAGATCTCGCTAGGTACATGCTCTTCAAGGGCGGCGATGACTCCATCCTAGACGAGATGAAATAGAAACTTTCCCCAGTACACAAAAAACGCCCGACGTTCCGTCGAGCGTTTTTGATTGCATTCTTTGATATCTTATCGCATAAAGGTATAGACCGCCACATTGGTAAAGATGGCAAGAGGCTCTGCCCAGACGCCGATGATGAGCGAAAAGGCGACGGCGATGACGCCCATTGCGCTTGCCGGAAGCGGTAGCCGCAGATGCTCCTCTGCGACCTTCTCCCCCTCCTCCACATCGCGGAACATCTCCTTGATGACAAGCAGGTAGTAGTAGACGGACATCATAGACATGACGAAGCCAACACCCGCGAGCCAGAGATAGCCCGCGTCAATCGCGGCGGAGAAGATGTAGATTTTCCCAACAAACCCCGCCGTTGGGGGGATGCCCGCCATCGTGAGCAGGGCAACCATCAGGATGCCCGCCGGCAGCAGCGAGTCCTTCGCAAGACCCCGCACACTCGTAAAGTCCGCGCCGCCGCGCTTCATCTCAAGGTAGGACACCGTGACAAAAGCACCGACATTCGCGAAGACATAAACCATCGCATAGAAAAGGACTGCCTTAATGCCCGCCGCGTTCGTTGCAACCATCGCGGTCATCATGTAGCCTGCCTGTGCAATGGACGAGTATGCAAGCATACGCTTGATATTCGTCTGACGGAACGCCATGAGGTTGCCGCCGACCATCGAGACTGCCGCGAAAATTGCGAGCAGATGCGCCCAGTACGCCGAGAGGAACGGGAACGCGACAAAGAGGACGCGCAGGAGGATTGCAATGCCCGCCGCCTTTGAGCACATGGCGAGCAGCGCCGTCACAGGTGCGGGAGCGCCCTCGTACACATCCGGCGCCCAGAGATGGAACGGTATGATCGAGAGCTTGAAGAAGAAGCCCGCGAGGATGAGCACAACGCCGATGAGGCCGAGCGAAAAGACGAGCCCGAGCCCCTGCGCGATGTCCTGAAACACCATCGTCCCCGTCATGCCGTAGATGAGGCTCATGCCGTAGAGCAGCACCGCCGTCGAGCCGGAGCCGAAGACGAGGTATTTGATGCCTGCCTCCGCAGAGAGCGGCGCGTCCGTACGCAGGGCAACGAGCGCGTAGAACGAAATCGTCATCAGCTCGAGTCCGACGAACCCCGTCATGAGGTCGTTCGCCGAGGCGAGGACGCACATGCCGAGCAGCGCCGAGAGCAGGAGCAGATAGAACTCGCCCTTGTGGCGAAGCGTCTGCTCCACATAGTCCGCCGCAAAGATGACGGTCGATAGAATCCCAATGATGAAGAGAATCTTGAAGAAGACGGAATAGCCGTCCACGATGTAGAGCCCGGCGTAGAACGCCGTCGCACCGCCATCGGGCGGGTACATCCCCACGGCAAGCGCAAGCGTGCCGAGGAGTCCCGCCACGGTCAGCCAGACCACGGGGCAGCGCGGTGCATCCTTTTTCAGTACGAGATCGAGGACGAGCACAACCGCCATGAGGGCGACAATCGCAATCTCAACGGAGATCGCGGCAAAATTCATAGCCTGCAGCATCAGTGCCCACCTCCCAATATCGTCGGCGCATCCTGAATCAGCTCAAAGAGCGGCGCAAGCGGGGCGACGCCCGTATCCACGACATTCATGAGGAGTCCCGGGAAGACGCCAAAGCCGACGAGGAAGACGCCGAGCACGACGAGCGGCACGATGTCAATCTTGCGCTCATCGGGGAATTTCGCAAAGCGCTCGAGCTTCGGTCCGAAGAGGACACGCGCGAGCATGCGCAGGACGTAGAACGCCGTGAAGATGATGCCCGAGACGGCAATCACGGCAATCACGGGGTAGACCTCGATGATGCCGACGAAGATTGTAAACTCGGGCACGAAGCCAATCAGCCCCGGCAGCCCGAGGGAGCAGAGTCCCGCGAGCATGAAGCCGACGGTGATATGCGGCATGTGATGCGCAAGCCCCCAGAGGTCGCCGACGCTGCGCAGCTCCGTCTTCTCATAGACATAGCCGACCTGCGAGAAGAAGAGGGCGAGCATGATGCCGTGCGCCACCATGTACGCGACCGCGCCGCTCACGCTCACGACGTTCAGCGCCGCAAAGCCAAGCAGGACATAGCCCATATGGGAGACCGAGGAATATGCAATCATGTACTTGATGTCGCGCTGCGCGAGCGCGATGTACGATGCGTAGATGACGTTAATCATCGCGAGCACGGCAATCACGGGCGCCCAGAACTTTGCCCCGAGCGGCAGAATGAAGAAGCCGATGCGGATGAGCGCATAGCCGCCGATTTTTTTCAGCACGCCCGCGTTGATCATCGAGATCGCCGTTGGCGCGCCCGCATAGCCGTCAGGCGACCAGATGTGGAACGGGAACATCGAGAGATGCGAGCCGAAGCCGACAAGCAGCAGGAAGAACGCCGTCACCTGCACCTCCCACGAGATATTGCCCATGAGTGCGGCGGCGGCAAGTGCCTCGAAGTCGAACGTCCGCATCCCCGACTCGTACGCGCTCACGTAGAGCAGGAGCACGCCGAGCAGCATGAACGCCGAGCCGACGAGCAGGAAGATCGTCATCTTCATCGCCGCGTGCTCTTTTGTCACGCGCTCGGACGAGCCCCAAATCAGTACCATGAGGTACGCGGGGATGACGACCATCTCGCAGAGCACGAGGAAGAAGAAGAGGTCGCGCACGAGGAAGGCTCCCGACACGCCCGCAATCACGATGAGGAGGAGCACGAAATACTCCTTGACGCGCTTCTCCACGTGCCACGAACTGAAGACGGAGGCAAGCCCCACGACGCTCGACAGGAGCAGCATGGGCAGCGAAATGCCGTCGACGCCGAGCGAATACGCGACGCCGAGATCCGTGATCCACGGGATGTACTCCGTGTACTGCATCCCGCCGCGCGCCATGTCATAGTCCGCGTAGACAAAGAGCGTGAGGATGGTCGCGACCATCATCGCGAGCGCCGAGAGCTGACGAATGGTGTCGTGCAGCCGCCCCGGCAGGAGCGCGATGATGAGCGCCGCCGCAAGCGGGGTCAGGAGGATGACCGAGAGAATCGGAAATGTCATCATCGGAATCCACCTCCCCAGTAGGCGATGATCTGTATCGCCCAATAGAGCGCGTAGCACAGGAGAATCAGCACACCCGTGTAGAAGACGACAACGTAGCGCTGTGCCTGTCCGTTCGCGGACTCCGTGAGCAGGTCGCTCGTGGCGAGTGCATACGCACCGAGACCGATCATGATGTTGTCGAAGATCTTCTCATCGACCCATCGGAGCACAAGCGCTGTGCCGTAGACGAGCCGCTCGCGGAAATAGCCGTACAGCTCGTCGATGTAGAACTTGTTGTAAATGACGCGATAGAGGAAGCCGAAGCTCCGCGCGCGCATTGCTGCCCGCAGGCTGTGACGCCCGTAAATCTGGTATGCCGCCGCAAATGCGATGAGCGCGAGCACGGTACTCGTCCCCGCAACCGTCCAATCAATCGGCGCATGATGCGGAACACCCGCATTGATCCAGACGGCAAAGTCGCCGAAATAGCCCCACATACCGCTCACAATCGTGAGCAATGCGAGCATGATCATCGGCCAGCGCATGAACGCGTCGACCTCGTGTGCCTCGTACTGACTGCGGCTCTCGCCGAGGAACGCCACGATGAGGAGGCGCGCCATGTAGAACGCCGTGAGGAAGGACGTCACTGTCGCAATCACATAGAGCGGCGTGCTCGCGTGCATGACCGCCGCGAGGATTTCGTCCTTTGAGAAGAAGCCCGAGAACGGCGGGATGCCCGAGATGGCGAGAACGCCGATGAGCATCGCGGCAAAGGTGAGCGGCATCTTCTTCCAGAGGCCGCCCATCTTCGTGATGTCCGTCTCATCGTGGAGCGCGTGCATGACAGCGCCCGCGCAGAGGAAGAGCATCGCCTTGAAGAAGGCGTGCGTCATGAGGTGGAACATCGACGCAGAGAACGCGCCGACACCGACGGCGAGCATCATGTAGCCGAGCTGGCTGATGGTCGAGTACGCGAGCACGGATTTGAATTTCCGCTGCGTCACGGCGATGATCGCCGCAAAGAGCGCGGTGAATGCGCCGAGCCCCGCGATAAAGTCCATCACAAGCGGCGACTCACTGAAGATGAAGAACGCGCGCGCGACGAGGAAGACGCCCGCCGCAACCATTGTCGCCGCATGGATGAGCGCGGAAGTCGGCGTGGGGCCTTCCATCGCGTCGAGCAGCCAGACGTGCAGCGGGAACTGACCCGACTTGCCGATCGGCCCCATAAAGAGGAGCAGTCCGATCACCGTCAGGAAGCCCGTCCCCGCGACGAGGACATACGGTGGCACGAGCATGCGCAGCTCGATGAAGTCCATCGTACCGAAGATCATCTGCACGAGCAGGATACCGACGAGCATGCCGAAGTCGCCGATGCGCGTCGTGATGAATGCCTTTTTCGCCGCCTCGCGCGCCGAGACCTTGTGATAGTAGAAGCCGATAAGGAGGTAGGAGCAAAGTCCGACGCCCTCCCAGAACACATAGAGCTGGAGGAAGTTGACCGAGACGACGAGCCCGAGCATCGCCGCCGAGAACAGCGAGATGAACGCGAAGAAGCGCCCCATCCCCTCGTCGTGCTCCATGTAGCTGACGGAGTAGATGTAGACGAGCAGCGAGACGAGCGTCACGATGACGAGCATCATCGCCGTCAGCGGGTCGATGAGCACGCCCATCGTGAGCTGCACATCGCCGATCTGTGCCCAGAGTGCCTTCATCACGTAGGGATCGTTCATCGTGATCTGATAGTTCACGGTCGCGAGCGCGACAAAGACGGAGAACGCGAACGCGAGCGACATCATCGTGATGGCAATCGTCGCGGACAGGTTTTTCTCCGTGCGCGTGAACGGCCCGATGATGAGGAAGGCAATCGCGGGAAACAGGGGAATCAGATAGGCATGCGTGAGTGCAAATGTAAACATATCTCTCCCCTCCCCTAATCTCTGAGCGTGTCCAGTTCATCGACATTCGTCGTGAAGCGGATCTGATACAGACGGAATGCGAGGGCAAGCCCGACGGCGATCTCGGATGCGGCAACCGCAATCGAGAAGAGAGCCATGAGCTGTCCCTCCATGTTGTGTGCATAGAAGCGGTCGAATGCGACGAGGTTGATGTTCACCGCATTGAGCATCAGCTCCACGCACATGAGAATCGGGATGATGCCGCGCCGTGTGAGCAGACCGTACAGTCCGATACAGAAGAGCACGGCCGCGACAAAGAGCAAATCTGGCAGTCCAATCATGCCGCATCCCCTCCCCTCGCGAGGACAAGTGCCCCGACCATCGCGACGAGCAGCAGCACCGCCACGATCTCAAACGGCAGGACATACGTGCCGAGCATCAGCCACGCAATCTCCTGCGCACCCGTGGATGCGCCGAGTTCTCCACCCGGCAAGGGGGAGAGGACGATGCCGAGACCGATGAGGAAGAAGAAGCCGCCCGCGAGCAGACCCGTCACCACGCGGCGAAAGAGCTTCTGCGAGGGATTCGACTGCGCCATCGAGTCGCGGCGCGTCAGCATGATCGCCATGACGATGAGGACGGCGACCGCCCCGCTGTAGACCATCAACTGCACCGCGCCGAGGAATTCCGCGCCGATGTAGAAGTAGATTGCCGCCACACCGATAAAGGAGAGCACAAGGAAGAGCGCGCTGTGCACGACGTTCGGGGACAGCACGACACCGAGCGCGCCGATGATCGTGATCGCCGCGAGAAAATAAAAGATGATGCTCATGCCGTCCCTCCTTCCTTCGATTCTTCCTTTGTCTCCACTGCAGGTTTTTCTGCGGGCTTGGCAGGTGTTTTCTCAGCTGCCTCGGGATTCTCCGCCGCAGCCTTCTCGGCTTCGGCTTTCGCCTTCGCGGCGGCCTCCGCTTTTGCCTTGGCGGCGGCTTCCTTCTTCGCCTTTTCCTCCGCCGCCTCGACTTCGACCTGCGCGAGGAATTCCTCGAGGTCTTCACGATCTTTATCCGTCATCGCGTCGTGGGTCATGGTCTCCTTGCTCCATGTGGAGATCGCGTAGTCCTTGTCCCAGACGAGCGTATTCACGGGGCAGACCTCCACGCAGAGGTTGCAGTAGAGGCAGCGCCCCGACTTGTGCACATAGGACTTCATATGGCGTTTCTTCTTCGCATCCTGCACGATTGTGAGGTCGAGTGCCTTGTTCGGGCACGCATTTGCACACATCGAGCAGCCGATGCAGACGCGCCAGTCCATCGCGAGGTTGCCCCCGCGGAAATTATCCGTCATCGGAAGCTTTTCCTCGGGGTAGCAGAAGGTCTCCTTCTTTCCCCAGAGATGCTTCCATGTGACGCTCATGCCTGTCAAGAGGCCTTTTCCAAACATCGCAGCCCCTCCTTTAGACAATACCGACGAGATACATCCCGATCCCCGTCAGGAAGACGTTGAGGATCGAGAGCGGCACGAGCACCTTCCAGCCGAAGGTGAGAATCTGATCCACACGCGTGCGCGGGAACGTCCAGCGGAACCACATGATGAGCAGCACCATGAGCACCGCCTTCAGCCCGAACCAGACGAAGCCCGGCAGGAACGACGGGCCGCTGTAGCCGCCGAGGAAGAACGTCGTCGCGAGGATTGCCGCCGTCAGGAGGTTCGCGTACTCCGCGAGAAAGAACAGCGCCCAGCGCATGCCCGAGTACTCCGTGAACGGCCCCGCGATGATCTCCGACTCGCCCTCCACGAGGTCGAACGGCGTGCGGTTCGTCTCCGCGACCGCCGCAATCAAAAAGATGACGAACGCAA
>ERZ773087.1794-NODE-1794-length-12570-cov-11.782261_pt1 | contig 12570 bp, 5 predicted proteins | sample MGYA00511375_ERZ773087 | MGnify/ENA primary metagenome ERZ773087 (study PRJEB29015, sample SAMEA2737995) | human oral metagenome | biome: human oral; feature: human-associated habitat; material: dental | place: China | collected 2063 ...
GTTCGTTCAGCTGGGCGACGTTGACGGCGTCGGTGGCTGCCGTACCTTTGGCTACATTGGCAATCTTGTTGCCGCCGTTGTTCAGACCGGCAGTAGTCAGAGACACTTGGCTTGGAGAGCCGTCTGCACCGATCTTCAGGCCTTCTCCGCTCAGTACGCTGTTGCCGGAGATGAAACTGTCGGCCAGTACGGTAGTAGCGGAAACAGTACCGAATTCGACGTCGTCTGAAGTCTCAATCGACAGCTCTTTACCGCTGCGTTTCACTCGGATGTTCTTACCTTGTTTCAGGGTTACGGTGTCACCCGCAGCGATTTTCTCGCTGTCGGTCTCGTCGTTCGCTTTCAGGTTCCAGCCTTTGTCGGCAGTTTCCTTAACTGCGGCAATCGCGTCGTGAACGTTGTCTTTGCCTGTACCGCCGATGTCGTTAGTAGCTACGTTGCCTTTGTCGTTGGCCGCGTTACCACCAAGGAGTTTCGCCAGGTTGGCTTGAGTTTCGTTCAACTGTTCTTCAGTTGCAGCTTGACCTTTGGTGGCAAAGTCCGCACCGCCCAACGCTTGGTTGGTCAGTCCGCTGACAATACCTTCTTTACCGTCAATCACGACCGGTTTACCGCCGTTCGCTGCGTCTTTGCCAATGGTGACTTTCTCAGCCAGGCTGAAGTCGATCGCTTTGCCTGTACCGCTTGTGGTAACGATGTTCTTGTCTTTGCTTGTGTACTTGACGGTATCGCCCAAGTTCACTTTTTCAGACGACCCGTTGTCCGCAACAATGTTCAGACCTTTGGTCACTTCCTCACCTACTTTGTCCAATGCGTCTTGAACGGTGCCTACGGCAGGATGTTTCGTGCCGTCTGCTTTGGTTACAGTAAAGACAGGAGCTTCAATCGCGCCGGTAGTCAGGTTAATGCTGGTATTCAACGCTTTGGCAATCGGGTTCAGCTGGCTGACGTTAACCGCATCAGTGTCTACCGTACCTTTGGCCACATTGGCAATCTTGTTGCCGCCGTTGTTCAGACCGGCAGTGGTCAGAGACACTTGGTTCGGAGAACTGTCTGCACCGATCTTCAGACCATCGGTAGTCAATACGCTGTTGCCTGCGATAACACTTTCGGCAACTACGCTGGTAGCTTCTACTGAATCAGCTTTGACATGAGCAAATTCAACGTCGTCTGAAGTCTCAACCGTCAGGTCTTTGCCGCTGCGTTTCACTCGGATGTTCTTACCTTGTTTCACGGTCACGGTGTCGCCCGCAGCGATTTTCTCGCTGTCGGTCTCGTCGTTTGCTTTCAGGTTCCAGCCTTTGTCAGCAGTTTCTTTAACTGCTGCAATGGCTTCGTGGACGTTGTCTTTACCTGTACCACCAATGTTGTTGGTCGTTACGTTGCCTTTGTCGTTGGCTGCGTTGCCGCCCAAGATGGTTGCCAGGTTCACTTGGGTAGCATCCAGTTGGGCTTCGGTCGCGGCTTTGCTCGATCCGGTCAATGGGGCACTGCCCAAGGTAGTGTTGGTCAGTCCGCTGACAATGCCTTCTTTACCGTCAATCACGATCGGTTTGCCGCCGTTCGCTGCGTCTTTGCCGATGGTGACTTTCTCAGCCAGGCTAAAGTCGATCGCTTTACCTGTACCGCTTGTGGTAACGATATTCTTGTCTTTGCTTGTGTAGGTAACGGTATCGCCCAAGTTCACTTTTTCAGACGACCCGTTGTCCGCAACGATGTTCAGACCTTTGTTCAACTCTTTACCAACCTCGTTCAATGCGTCTTGAACGGTATGCACAGGTGTACCTGCGGTACCGTCGGCATGATTGACGGTAAAGTTAGGCTCTGCAACCTCTCCGGTGGCCGGATCAATGCTGGTATTCAACGCTTTGGCTACAGGGTTCAACTGGCTGACGTTAACCGCATCGGTATCTGCCGCACCTTTGGCAACCTTGGTAATCTTGTTACCGCCGTTATTCAGACCTGACTTGGTCAGAGACACAGGATTGGCACCATTGGCAATGGTCAGACCGTCGGTCGTCAGTACGCTGTTACCTGCGGTTACTTTAGGCGTAACCAATCCTGCATTCGTCAGCGTGCTGTCGCCTGCTTTCAAGGTAGTCGCGGTTACGCTGGTCAACGTAATATCGTCATTCAGCTTGACGGTAACATTGTCGCTGTCTGCGGAAGTAGTGATGTTGCTGCCGCCTTTAATGCCGACACGTTCGCCCAGTTTTTTGCTTGAAGTCGAAGTGTTGCCGTCCGCATCAAAAGTCAGACCTTTGTCAGCCAGCTCTTTAAGCTGAGCATAATTCACAGCATCATCTTCATTTTCACCTTTAGCAACTTTGGTGATCTTGTTGCCGCCGTTGTTCAAACCGGACTTAGTCAGGGATACGGGCGAACCTGCCGTACCTTTGGCAATGTTCAGGCCGTCATTCGTCAGTACGCTATCACCCGCCTTTAAAGTATTAGCGGTTACGCTAGTCAATGTGATTTCGTCTTTCAGTTTGACTTTAATGCCGTCTGTACCTGCTTCGGTTTCAACATTTTTGTCGTCGCCTTTAAGGTTGATGGTTTCACCCAGCTTAGCTGCATCGGTTGTACCGTTGGTACCCGCAAATGCAATGCCCTTGCTGTCGACGGCTGTTTTCGCATCCACGCCTTTTTGAATCTCGGCTTTGGCGTCGTCTGAAAGGTCAAGTTCGTAGTTGGTAGTTTTGGTTTGATTACTGTTTGTCGCTTCAGCCGGATTCAATGCCAGCTTACCGTCAGCTTTTACGCTCACAGTCGTTTTATCGGCATGAACGGTATAAAGTGTCTGATTACCAGTAACTTGAGAAGCAACATGGGTATTGTCGCCTGCTGCTACGATGCTGGTTTTTTCGCTGTCGACAACGGCTTTATTAATGGCATTGGCAACATCAGTTGCGGTCGCAAATACATCGCCTGCCGTATCCGCGCTGACTACGCCACCAGCACTCGTGGTCAGCGTAGATTTGTTTACGTTGAACGTAACAGTGCCACCTTTGTTCTCGGCAGTCGTACCTGTGCCGTTAACGAAGTTCAACGTGGAATCGTCTTTAGTCAACGTTTTGGCAGCCGTACCGTTAACTTGTACGCCGATGTTTTGCAATGCGCTGTCGGCTTTTTTCAAGGATTCTTTGGTTTTGTCTGACAAATCCAAATTGTAGGTAGTGACATTGGTGGTTGTATCTTCAGACGACCCCAGAGTCAGACCGTTGTCTGCGCCCGGGGCGGAAACAACCGTGCCTTTAGCATTGACGGTGTAAATCGCCTGACCGTCCGTACCTTCGGTTTTCTTCACTTCGGCAACGTTTGTACCTTTTTGAACCTCGGTTTTTGCGGCTTTCACTTGTTTGTAGCTTGCTGCGTCGGTATCAGCTTCACCGTCGGCAATCTTAGTAACTTTATTGCCGCCGTTGTTCAGACCGTCTTTGGTCAGGGAAACAGGATTAGCACCGTTAGTAATGTTCAGACCGTTGCTGCCCAATACGCTGTCACCGACTGTTACTTTGTTGAATGCCACATTGTCTTCGGTCTCAATCGTCAGGTCTTTGCTACTGCGTTTCACACGAATGTTCTTACCTTGTTTCACAGTCACGGTGTCGTCGGGAGCAATTTTTTCGCTGCCGGCTTCTTCATTGACTTTCAGCTTCCAACCTTTCTCGGCAGTCTCTTTCACTGAATTGATCGCGTCGTGGATGTTGCCTGCACCGGTATTACCAATGTTGCTCATGGTAATACTGCCGTCTTCAGCCAACTTTGCATTACCACCCAATACGTCTTTAACGGTTTTGGCAGTATTACCCAAAACGTTTTGTACCGCGTACAGCTGGCTGCCGTTGATGGCATCGGTAGAAGTATTAGAGATTTTGCCCGGGGCAACGTTTTTCAGTTGACGTTCGTAGCCTGCCGAACCGAAAGACACTTGGTCGCCCGGATTAACATTGTTGCCGCCTGCAAAACCTGAGTATTTCAGATTGTTGACAGTAGCTTCGTTGACTTCGGTTGCATCGGTTGTAGTCGTACTGCCCGCACCGATTGCCACAGAGTTGCCTTTGGTGGCTTTCGCGCCCATACCGAATGCGGCAGAGGCAACGCCTTCTGCCCGTGTACCCGTACCAAAGGCGGTAGACAATTCGCCTGTTGCCTGTGATTTAGTACCAATGGCTACCGCAGCTTCGCCTGAGGTCGTCAGAGTATAGGAGTCCTTGCCGGTCTGCATCTCATCGCCGGTATAGTCTTGATAAACTTCTTTAACCGTTTTACCACTCATGCCGTCAACGACTTTTGCAGCAACAGTATCCCAGTCGTCTGAACCGATAGCGATAGAAGAATTGCCTTTTGCGTATACATTGTTACCGATGGCAGTAGATTGATCACCCCATGCATTGGCATATGCACCGATAGCAACAGTTTGATTGGTATCTTGATTGGATGCGGACATTGCCGGATTGGTTGCAGAAGCGTGATAGCCGATAACGACAGAGCGTGAATTATTGGATTTCGCTTCTTCACCGATAACGATGGAGCTGTATTTCATGGCTTGGGCTTTGTTACCGATAGCGATGGCTGCGGCCTGTGCAGCATTGCTTTCACTGCCGATGGCAACGCCGTGTTCATGTGCATAAGCTTTCTGACCGACGGAAACTGCATTCTGACCGTTGCTCACACTCTCCAAACCAATTGCAATGGCACGCTCACCATTGGAATTCGCACTATTGCCGAACGCCAGAGAATTTACCTTCCATGCATTACTTTGCTTGCCCAAAGCGATTGCCGACTCCCCTGATGCATTGGCGTTTGAGCCAACAGCTAATGCATCATCCGCATGAGCTTTCGCCTGAACACCTGTTGCGACGGAATTGGCACCTGTCGCCTGGGCACTAGAACCAAAGGCGATTGCCTTAATCGCTGTTGCTTTCGCTTCATCGCCTAATGCAACGGTATATCCGGCAGATGCGACAGTATTCCTACCTAAAGCCATTGCTTGGTTTTGCGAAGCATTTGCGTTGTTACCGAATGCAATGGTATTTTGACCCGTCGCTTTGGATTCATTGCCAAGGGCGACTGCATTAGCATTTGTAGCTTGCGCATTTCTACCTGCCGCCAAAGAGTTTTCGCCTAATGCATTAGCGTAATAACCAAAAGCCGATGCACCCGATTTAGTCGCTTGGGCATACGGACCGACGGCAGAAGAAGAATCGTCAGTAGCATTTGCCCCGTCGCCAATGGCTACACTGGATTTGCCCGAGGCTTTGGAATTTTGACCGCCTGCAAAAGAATTCTGACCGAAGGCATTTGCAGCCTGACCGACCGCGGTCGCGTTCGTACCGCTGGCTTTACTTGCCGCACCCACGGCGACCGAGCCTTCGCCCGTGGTCGTACCGTTGACACTAGCAACAGAGCCTGTGGCTGCTTCGACGGAAGCCTTGTTACCGATTACTACCGCATTTTTCGCCGCTGCTTTGGTTTCGCTACCGACTGCGATGGCAGATTCAGCCGATGCCTGAGCCTTCAGACCTACCGCAGTTGTACCATTGGCAGTCGCAGAAGCATCTACACCTGCGGCAAGCGCGTTGTCGCCTGTCGCACCGTCGTTGTTATAGTTACCTTTAGTTTGATCTTCGTTTTTGACGCTGTAAAAATGGGTTTGTGACGCGGCAGTCAGTTTGCCGTTTTTGATTTTGACAGTTTCTCCATCCACTTGGACATCGTATTTGACTTTAGTATTGCCGTTTGCTTCGGTATCGACGGTAACAGTAGTTGCATTGCCGTCGGCAAACTGTACGCTTTCGCCGGGCGTAACAATGCCCTTCGCCGTGCCCTCATTGTCTTTGACGGAAAAGCCTTGGTTGACGTAAGTATTGAGATTGGTCAGCGCATCAGCGACGTTCTTAGAGGTTGTATTGAATTTGACTGCACCATTACCTACCGTATTCGGTGTGTCGCTACCTTTGAGCACGTCATAAGACGGCAAGGTTACGAAAGAACCCTGATTGTGTGTCGGATCATTGCCGACAGTCGCACCACCGCCCAATGCATCGGCGACCGATTTGGCAATATTACCTGCGCCTACATGAAGCGCGTAAAGCTGGCTGCCGTTTACCGCATCAGTAGAGGTTGCTGTAATCGCACCTGGTGCTACATGTTTCAGTTGGCGTTCATAGCCTGCCGAACCAAAAGAAACCTGAGAGCCGGTAGTGATATGTTCTGTTCCCGCAAAACCTCTGTAAGTGACACCATTAACTGTTGCCTCAGTCACAGCCGTTGCATTGGTATTGGTATGCGAACCTGCACCGATTGCGACGGATTTATTCTGACTGGCGGTTGCGCCTACACCAAATGCAGCAGCGCCCACGCCTGATGCAGATGTCCCCGAACCAAAAGCAGTTGATAACGCACCTTCAGCGAGTGCGGCTACACCAATAGCGACGGCGGCATCGCCGGCAGTTGTCCCTTTGAATGGATTTTTATAAGCCTCACCTTGTGCCTTCATTTCCACGCCGGTCAACTCTTGGTATACCTGATGGACCAGTTTATTTCCTGCTGCTGCAACTTGTTTGGTCCGTACGATATTCCAATCATCGCCACCGATAGCAATAGATGAATCCCCGGTTGCGCGAGTATTGTTACCAATAGAAGTGGATTGCGTACCCGAGGCAATGGCATCTGGACCAATAGCAACCGCTTGAGTCGCACCTATTGCTTTTGCAGTCCAACCGATAGCAAGACTTTGTTTTGTGGTTGCTTGCGCCAAGTTTGCACCTTCAGACTTACCAATGGCGATAGAATCCTCTCCTGTTGCCTGTACACCGTAGCCGATGGCAATAGCTCTTCCGTCATCCGTCTGAGTTTTCCCATCTGTACGTGGTGGCTTCACGCCTGAGGCAATCGTATTTACACCAATAGCAATCGAACCCTGTTTTGTTGCTTGTGCACCTTTACCAATAGCAACAGCTTCCACCCCCGTTGCTTGCGTATTTGCACCAACAGCGACCGTACTGATTTCCTTCGCTTGTGCTTCCGTACCCACAGCAATTGCATTGTTACCACGCACTGTTAAGTTACTACCCACACCGATGGCACCATTACCTTGAACACCTTGATTCGTCATTCTGGTCGAATCATTGTTACCAATCGCAATAGCACCTACTCCATTAACAGTAGTATCCGCACCAATCCCTATCGCCTTCGTTCCATCCGCACGGAGATTGACACCGATGGCAATAGCATTATTACCGTTAGAAATTGTTGTATGAGTCGAATTTGGACCAATTGCCAAACCACCATTGATTTTAGCTTGAGCATTATGACCGATAGACATGGAACCTGTTCCGTTTGCGGAAGTCGATCCTGTACCAATAGCAAGCACTGCTCCGCCCGCTACCGATCCTTCCGGAATAGTAGCCCAAGCCCCTTCGGAAAGTCCCAATAATGCCGCGCTCAACGCCGTCAGCCTAAATAAGGTTTTCAGACGACCTTCCTCTGAGGCGCGCACATCCCCTTCAGCACCTTCGCTGCTTGATTTGACACGTCCCTTCGCCAATTCGGAAGTAACGACGAAAGAGCCGATGGTACGGTTCCATACAACTTTGAAAATCTTATTCATAACAATCTCTCTTGGTTGGATTTATTAAAAAATATCAGATTGAATTCAAGCATATACAATCAAAACAAGACGTACTCCCCGCACTGTCCCGCCGCCAAATCTTCTTCTTCAGGCACACGCGGATTTTATGAGACAGGCATTCATTCATTTTGTTTATATATTATTGAAAATCAACCAGGTTGACGTTAATTGTCACTTAAGTACAATTTTTAGAACATATCTATATCGGTAGATATAGTATAGAAACTTCATCAAATTGCCGCTTATGCAAAATAAGCTCCGATAATCTTTAAGTTTCTCTTATTTTTTAACGCATATTTACTTTTATAAGTGGAATTATGTCTAAACCCTGCAATTCTCATGCCAAACTCTCATATTGCATTTATGGATATGTCGTTTAAGACGATATTTATATTTGAATGAAAATATAGAAAAAAATTTGAGACGCTGTTGCAACGGTATTGATTTGTAGAATTAATCCTTCGTCCTGCGCTTACCGCCTTCTATCGCAAGGAAAGAAATTGGCAGCAAGGGTGTGCGCCGGCCTGAGGAAATACAACTTCCCTTCCCCCCGCCAACTGCATTCGCGGGCATAGCCCAAGCTACATTCCGGTCTTTCAAACCCTCGACGACAGGCATGAGGAAAAACAATGCAAAAAGGTCGTCTGAAATATCCATAGCGGGTTTCGCTACTTTTCAGACGACCTTTTGAAGGTGGATTGCAATAAAGCTATAAAAAAGAATCAACGCCCCATTTCGTTCTGCATGGCGCGGATGCTTGCCTGCCTGTCGCTGACATCACGGGTCAGGCGGTTGATTTTTGCCTGATCCCCCTGACGGCGGGCGGCGGCAAGTTGGGATTGGGCGCGGGCGAGTGCGGCCTGCTCGTTGCGGACTTCTTTTTGAAGGATTTGCTTACGCGACATTTGAGGCTTCGCAGGTGCGGATACAACGGGCGCAGGAAGGATTTTCGCTTTGCGGTTCATCTCTGTGGCACGCGCTTTGGCGGCTTTGGTATCCGGCTGGTTGCGCAGTCTCACATCCAGGCGGGGATTGGCGGCTTCTGCGGTGTTGGTTACACTGCTTACTGCCGGACGCGGAAGGATTTTAATGTCGTCGATTTCGGGGGCTGCCTGACCGATGGCTTCTTTCAGGTTGACCGTTTCGGGAACGGCGCTGTCGGCTTCTTCACTGCTGACGGTCGCGCTGCCGTCAACATGGGACACGGTACATTCGGCACCGGTTTTCTGGTTGGTAAAGACAATGCCGTTTGCGGTTTTGCAGATATAGGTAACAGGATTTGCGGATACGGCTGAGCTGCTGAGGCAGAGCGCAGCCGCAAGGATATAGGGTATCGGTTTCATGGCGGCCTCAAGATTTGCGGAAAGCGGGCATTATACTATGCTGCTGGTTAGGGAATTTCAACTTATCTTTCAAGAATGTTAAATTCAGCGATTTACAGAAAATAGGGGTCGTCTGAATTCTGTTTTTCAGCCGACCTTTTTTCCATATGCCTTCGGGTAAAATTCGCACTACCGCTCAGGGTAGGCATTTCCCGCCGCTTCCCACAATTCTCTCTTCTTCCCTGCCGTCAGTTTTTTAATGGCGATTTCCTGTTTCAGTGCCTCGCTTTTGGAGAGGTCGTCTGAAACGATACGCATCGCCGTCGGTTTGTTCAGACGCGTGTATTTCGCGCCTTTGCCGGCGAGGTGTGCGGCAAACCGCTCTTGCGGGCGGTTACTGATGCCGCAGTAAAGCGCGCCGTTTTCACACAAAATCAGGTAAACGCGCCAATTTTCTGCGCTCATGCGTCTGCTTCCTTGGCGAAACTTTCCGTGAAGATACGGACGGCAGCTTCGGTTTTGGCGGACTGGACGCGGTAAGGCGTCACCAAATAGAGGCTGACCGGCGGCAGCGTCCATTCGGGCAAAACGGTTTTCAGACGGCCTTGGGCGATTTTTTCCCGAACTTCGCCACCCACTTGCAAAGACAAACCGAAACCGCTTTCGGTCAGGCTGCACACGGCGTCAAGATGCGTACAGGCAATGCTGTCGGCGATGTCGAGAAAATAGCTTTCGCCGCCGTGTTGCAAGGTCGTGCGGACGGGCAGGAAGTGCAGCCAGTGGTGGGCGTGAAGCTGCGAGGGATGGGTGATGGGCGGATGGCGGTCGAGATAATCGGGTGCGGCGCAAATGCTGTACGGCCACGTCACGAGATGACGCGCGACCAGATGGGGATCGTCCAAAGCGCGGTCGCCGCCTCGTATGGCGATGTCGGTCTGATTGTGTTGCAGGTCGTCCAAGGTATCGCTGAAATTGAGGACGGGGCGGATTTTGGGAAACTCGGTTTGCAATCTGGAAAACGCCGTCTGAAAAGCGCGGGAACTGATGACGCTGGAAGTCAGGGAAATACGCAATTCGCCGACGGGTTCGGTTTTCAGATTGTCGATAACGGTACGCGTATCAGCAAGGGTGGCGGCGAGGCGGCGGCAGTATTCGCCCAAAGCGCGGCCGGCATCGGTCGGCGAAAGGCTGCGCGTGCTGCGGTTTAACAGCTTGATGCCGTGCAGGGTTTCGAGGCGGTTGATGTGCTGACTGACGGCAGACGGGGTCATGCCCAGCGCGGCAGCGGCGGCGTTCATGCTGCCGTGTTTGAGGACGGCGGCGAAAACGAGCAGGGGTTTGATGTCTTGCATTCTATTTCTATTACTTAGTTCAACTTAACAATAACAACAGCAAATCAGGGATTATCAAGCGTTTCGGACGACCTTACAATGCGCTCATCTAATCAATCACACCTCAACAAGGAGTCAAACATGAAAATCGCAGTCATCGGCGCAACAGGTTACGTCGGCAACGCAGTGGTTCAAGAATTGGCAGGTCGCGGGCATGAAGTAACCGCTTTCGCGCGCAATACGGATAAAGTGTTCCCAGCGCAAAATGTTGCCGCCGTCTCCGCAGATGTCAACGCGGCGGACTTCGCCGACAAGCTGGCAGGCTTTGACGCTGTGGTCAGCGCGTTCAATCCCGGCTGGAGCAATCCCAATATCGGCGCGGATTTCACACGCGGCGCAAACAATATCGTCGAAGCGGCAAAAGCGGCTCAAGTGCCGTATCTCTTAATCGTCGGCGGCGCAGGCAGCTTGTATGCCGCGCCTGATTTACAAGTGGTCGATACGCCCGACTTTCCCAAAGAAATTTACGACGGCGCCAATGCCGCGCGCCATCTCTTGACCGCACTCCTGCCGCGGCGCGATGTGAACTGGTCTTTCGTTTCCCCTCCGGCACGACTGGGCGCGGACGGCGGTTTCAGCGAAGACAAAACCGGCAAATACCGCTTGGGCAAAGACGATTTGCTGATGGACGGTGAAATTCCCGCAGGCATCAGCGTGGCGGATTTGGCGGTAGCCATCGCTGACGATGCGGAACACAAAGCGCATTTGTTTGAACGCTTTACCGTTGCCGCCGCTTAACCGCCAAATATGGCAAAGGTCGTCTGAAAACTTTGGAAATCAGGTTTTCAGACGACCTATTCATCCCCAAACCAAAAGGAAATCGAAAAATGAAAAAAATCATCGCCGTCTTACTGACCGCAGCAGCCCTCTCATCAACCGCCGCATACGCCGCTCCCAAAGCCAAACCTGTCCACACCAAAGCCGCGCAAACCCAAGAAGCGCGCAACAAAGCCAACGCCCTCGCCTTCTACGACCTCGCGTTCAATCAACACAAACCGCAAGAAGCCGTCAGCAAATATGTCGGCAAAACCTATATCCAACACAATCCGACCATTGCCGACGGCGGACAAGCCTTCATCGACACTTTCGTTCCGTTCTTAAAAGAACATCCCGGCTCGCGCGCCGAAGTGAAACGCATCGCAGCGGAAGGCGATTTGGTGTTCATGCACGTCTTCAGCCGAATCTCCGCCCAAGACCGGGGCGAAGCGGTCGTCGATATTTTCCGCTTCGACCGCAACGGTAAAATCGTCGAACATTGGGACGTGATTCAATCCGTACCGGAAAAAACAGTGAGCGGGCATTCTATGTTCTAAAACATCTGGAAACGATCTAGACAAAATGCGCAAAGGTCGTCTGAAAACCTTAAAAATCAGGTTTTCAGACGACCTTTTATATATTACACACCGTTTTGCAAAAACCTTAAGCTTGGTTAATTTACGAAAATATTTTGGAATCCATCACCTGTCAATCATTTATATTTACAATGCAAATTTTTGTAACTTTGGAAATAATACACATTAAAAACAACAAGATTTCTTTCTTCCCGCCATCATTGTTTTATAATATATGCATATATTATAATACTGTCGTATTTACCTACACCATATTTCGTATAAAGCATAAAACTTTTTCTTCCTCTTTTACTCTAAACTTGCGAACAGCTCTACCTCTTTACCTGCCCGCCTCCCACAGGCAGGCACGACGCGAATCCGATATGGTCGCGTCTATTTGTTTTCCATCACATGAGACCTATCATGAAAAATACCACCATTCAGAAATTTGCAGATAAAACCGCCAAAATCGGTATCGTCGGCTTGGGCTATGTCGGCCTGCCGCTGATGCTCCGCTATGTGGACATCGGTTATCAGGTTTTGGGCTTCGACATCGACAAAACCAAAGTCGACAAACTCAACAAAGGCGAAACCTACATTGAGCATATTCCTGCCGAGAAAATCGCCGCCGCCTCAAACAGCCTGTTTGAAGCCACCACCGACTTCTCCCGCATCGGTGAAGTGGAAGCCGTGATTTTGTGCGTACCGACTCCGTTGAACAAATACCGCGAGCCGGACATGAGCTTCGTTATCGACACCACCGACGCGGTGAAACCCTACCTGCGCGCCGGTCAAGTGTTGTCTTTGGAATCCACCACCTACCCCGGCACAACCGAAGAAGAATTGCTGCCGCGCATGGAAGAAGGCGGCTTGAAAGTCGGTCAAGACGT
>ERZ773087.1797-NODE-1797-length-12549-cov-11.068753_pt1 | contig 12549 bp, 12 predicted proteins | sample MGYA00511375_ERZ773087 | MGnify/ENA primary metagenome ERZ773087 (study PRJEB29015, sample SAMEA2737995) | human oral metagenome | biome: human oral; feature: human-associated habitat; material: dental | place: China | collected 2063 ...
TTTTCGTCCGAACAAGGAGGCAAACCGGACGCATAGCAAGGGCTATGTGGAGGATTTGCCGACACAGTGCGGGCAAAAAAGATACGTCAAGATGGCGGTGCTGAATTTATCAGTGCTTCCTCTATATTTATCGTTGGTTATAGCACTATTTGCATCAAGGTGCAAGGGAAATCTTGGGCAGATGCCGTCTGTTCCTTGAAAAATCCCCTTCTGTGTGCTAGAATGACGTGACTATGCTACGGGAGGGGTTTCTTTGTACGAGAAAGTAGATACCAATCTGAATTTTGCCGCGCGCGAGAAAGCCGTTGCGGATTTTTGGCGCGAGAATCATATTGCACAGCAGGCGGTGGATCAGCGTGAGGGCTGCGAGACGTTCACGTTCTACGACGGTCCGCCGACGGCGAACGGCCGCCCGCACATCGGGCACGTTCTGACGCGCGTCATCAAGGATATGCTGCCGCGCTATCAGTCGATGAAGGGGCGCAAGGTGCTCCGCAAGGCGGGCTGGGACACGCACGGTCTGCCCGTGGAGTTGGAAGTCGAGAAGGCGATCGGCATCAACGGCAAGGAGCAGATCGAGGGCTACGGCATCGAGCCGTTCATCAAGAAGTGCCGTGAATCGGTCTGGACGTATAAGGCGATGTGGGAGGAGTTCTCCGATGTTGTCGGCTTCTGGGCGGATATGGAGCATCCCTACATTACCTATGAAAATGACTTCATTGAGTCGGAGTGGTGGGCACTCAAGGAAATCTGGAAGAAGGGGCTGCTCTATCAGGGACACAAGATTGTCCCCTACTGCCCGCGCTGCGGCACACCGCTCTCCTCGCACGAGGTAGCGCAGGGTTATAAGGACGTGACGGAACGCTCGGCAATCGTGCGCTTTAAGGCCGCTGATGAGGATGCCTACTTCCTCGCGTGGACGACGACCCCGTGGACGCTCCCGTCGAACCTCGGCCTCTGCGTAAACCCGAGTGTAACGTATGTAAAGGTGCGCGTCTACGGCAAGGTCTACTATCTCGCTGAGGCACTGATGGACAGCGTATTCGCGGATTCGTGGGGCGACCGCGAGATCCTTGCGACGATGAAGGGCAGCGACCTCGAGTACCGTAAGTACGAGCCTCTTTATGCGTTTGCGGATAAGGACGTGCAGGATAAGGCGTTTTTCGTCATCTGCGACGACTATGTCACGACCGAGGACGGCACGGGCATTGTCCACACGGCACCCGCCTTTGGTGAGGACGATAACCGCGTCTGCCGCAAGTACGGCATGCCGTTCGTTCAGTTCGTCAATGACAAGGGCGAGATGACGGAGGAGACGGACTGGCCGGGGGTCTTCGTAAAGGATGCCGACCCGTTGATTCTCGACGATCTCGAAAAGAGCGGCAAGCTCTTCAAAGCCCCCGAATTTACACACAGCTATCCGCACTGCTGGCGCTGCGACACGCCGCTGATCTACTATGCACGTGCCTCGTGGTTCATCCGCATGACGGCGGTGCGCGACGCACTTGTTGCAAACAACAATACGGTCAACTGGATTCCGAAGACGATTGGCGACGGGCGTTTCGGCAACTGGATCGAGCATGTGCAGGATTGGGGCATCAGCCGCGACCGCTACTGGGGTACACCGCTCAATATCTGGAAATGTGACTGCGGGCATGAGCATTCGGTTGGTTCCATCGCCGAGCTGCGCGAGCTTCAGCCGGACTGCCCCGCCGATATCGAGCTGCATCGTCCGTACATCGACGCGATCACGTTCCCGTGTGAGAAGTGCGGTGAGGAGATGCACCGCGTGCCCGAGGTCATTGACTGCTGGTTCGACTCAGGTGCGATGCCGTTCGCACAGTGGCACTATCCGTTTGAGAACAAGGAAGTCTTTGAGACCTACTTCCCTGCAGACTTTATCTCTGAGGCGGTCGATCAGACGCGCGGTTGGTTCTATTCGCTGATTGCCATTTCGACGCTGCTCTTTGACAAGAGCCCGTATAAGAATGTCATTGTCCTCGGTCATGTGCAGGACGAGAACGGGCAGAAGATGAGCAAGTCGAAGGGCAATGCGGTCGAGCCGATGGACGCGCTGCGCCGTCACGGGGCGGATGCGATCCGTTGGTACTTCTACGAGAACAGTGCGCCATGGCTGCCGAATCGCTTCTCCGACGATGCGGTGCAGGAGGGCGCACGCAAGTTCATGGGAACGCTCTGGAACACGTACGCGTTCTACGTTCTCTATGCGAATATCGACAATTTTGACCCGACGGCGCACACGCTTGACTACAGCCGCCTCTCGGTCATGGATCGCTGGGTGTTCTCACGTCTGAATACGATGGTGCGCACGGTGGATGATTGCCTCGGCAATTACCGTGTCACCGAGGCGGCGAAGGCGGTGCAGTCCTTTGTGGAGGAGCTGTCCAACTGGTACGTGCGCCGCAGCCGCAGCCGTTTCTGGGCGAAGGGCATGGAGCAGGACAAGGTGGATGCCTACCTGACGCTCTACACCGCGCTTGTAACGACGGTGAAGGCGGCAGCACCGATGGTGCCGTTCATCACGGAGAGCATCTACCGCAATCTCGTCTGCTCGGTGGATGGGTCTGCGCCGATTTCCGTGCACCTTGCGGACTTCCCGACGGTGGACGAGGCACTCATTGACACGCAGCTCGAGGAGAACATGGAGATCGTCCTCGAGGTTGTCACCCTTGGACGTGCGGCGCGCAATGCGGCGAACATCAAGAACCGCCAGCCCGTTGCGAATATGTTTGTCAAGGCGGAGCACACATTGCCGGCGTTCTTTGTCGAGATCATCGAGGACGAGCTGAATGTCAAGGCGGTCACGTTCCGCGACGATATGTCGGACTTCCTCGCCTATCATGTGAAGCCGAATTTCCGCGTACTCGGTGCGAAGGTCGGCAAGCAGATGAGTGCGGTCAAGAAGGCTCTCGAAGAGAGCGACGGCGCGGCGGTGAAGGATGCGCTCGCGGGCGGCGGCAGCTATACGCTGCACCTCACAGACGGCGATGTCACGGTCACATCGGAGGATGTCGAGGTCACGGTCTCGCAGCAGGAGGGCTACAACTGCCAGAGTTACGGCGGCGTTACGGTCGCTCTTGAGACGACGCTCACGGAGGAACTCCTCGAGGAGGGCTTTGTCCGCGAGATCATCAGCAAGGTGCAGACCATGCGCAAGGAATGTGGGCTTGAGGTGACGGATCACATCGCCTTGGATCTTGCGGGCAACGCGAAGCTCACGGCGATTGCCGCGAAGAATGAGGCATTCATCCGCGAGATTACGCTCGCCGATTCCGTCTCCTACGATGCGCCTGCGGGCACGAGCAAGGAGTGGAACATCAACGGCGAAAAGCTGACGATCAGTATCAAATAAGTCTAGCTGCAAGCCGCTTCGTTCGGGGACTTCCCGAATGAGGCGGCTTTTCTATTGACATTGTGGGGACATATCGTATAATGAAACATAACAGACAAATTGTGAAATAGGAGAGTGGTCGCAATGGTAAAATTCAGCTACTATGGTCATGCAGCTTTTTTGCTTGACGATGGGGCGCATCGGGTGCTCGTGGATCCGTTCCTGACGGGGAATCCGACGGCGAGCATTGCGGCAAATGAGGTGGACTGTGATTTCATCCTGCTCACGCACGCCCATGGGGATCATCTCGGCGATGCACCATCAATTGCGGCGCGCACGGGAGCTGCGATTGTCGCCATACCCGAGGTCATCTCTGTCTGTGAGAGTCAGGCGTGTGCCGAGATCAAGTCGCATCCGATGAACATCGGCGGCTCGCTTGACCTGCCGTTCGGCAAGGTGCGTATGACAATTGCCCAGCACAGCGCGGGCGTCGCGGGCGGGATTGCGTGCGGCTTTGTGATCTACATCGGCGACAAGGTCGTCTACTATTCGGGCGATACGGCACTCTTCAGCGATATGCAGCTGATTGGGCGCAAGGATGCGATTGACTACGCAGTGCTTCCCATCGGTGACAACTATACGATGGGGCTTGAGGATGCAGCAATGGCAGCACAGTGGCTGAACGCGGGTCATGTCATCCCCATCCACTACGACACCTGGCCGGTCATCGCGCAGGAAGTGAACCGCTACAAGGAAGTCACGGAGGCGATGACGCGTGCTCGGGTGAATGTCGTCGCTCCCGGCGAAACGATCGAACTTTGACGGTACATTCAAAAAGTCCCATTCTTGTGCTTCTTGGACCGACGGCAGTCGGAAAGACCGCATTGTCGTTGAAACTTGCCGAGGCACTGGGGACGGACATCATCTCGGGCGACTCCATGTGTATCTATCGTGGATTCGACATCGGCAGTGCAAAGCCGACCGCAGAGGAGCGGGCTCGTGTCACGCATCATCTCATCGATGTGTTGGATGCGGATGAGCCATTTTCCGTAACGGAGTTTGTCATGCGCGTGTCTGAGCTCGTCCGCGCCCATGCGACGGAGGGATATCTGCCGTTCATCGTCGGCGGTACGGGGCTTTATATCAAGGCACTGATCGAGGGGTATGATTTCAACGAGACACAGGAGCAGGAGCGGTTTCGCCGTGCGATGGAGGGCGTTGCCGCACGGCGCGGAAATGCCCGCGTTCACGCATTCCTCGCTCACCATGACGCTGCGGCGGCGCGTCGTCTGCACATCAACAACCTCAGGCGTGTGATTCGTGCGATCGAGGTCAAACGCTATGGGGGCGAACGCATTTCGCACGAGAGTGGGTTGATGGGCGGCACACCGCCCTATGATGCCTTTGTCATTGGGCTCACGCGGGAGCGCTCCTGTCTCTATGAGCGTATCAACGCGCGTGTGGAGGCGATGGCTGAGGATGGCCTTGTGGATGAGGTCGCGGGACTCCTTGCGCGTGGTGTGCGGCGCGACGCCCCTGCGATGAAGGGCATCGGCTACAAGGAGACAGCGGCGTATCTCGCGGGCGAGATGAGTGCGTTGGAGGCAGTTGCCGCCATTCAGACGGCGACGCGGCATTTTGCCAAGCGGCAGATGACATGGTATCGGCGCATGCCCTACATCCACTGGTATGATGCGGACGAACAGACGGAGACACAGCTGCTGCACGCAATCCTTGCGGACGTGCGTGCATGGCAGTGCAATAGAGAAAGGAGCGCTCGGGCGTGACGGCAAAAATCATCAACTTGCAGGACAATTTTCTCAATCAGGTGCGCAAGGAAGGGATTCCTGTGACGATCCACCTCGTGAATGGCTTTCAGATCAAGGGGGCGGTGCGCGGCTTTGACAATTTCATTGTCATGGTGGACACGATGGGAAAACAGCAGATGATCTACAAGCATGCGATCTCGACCATTACGCCTGCCCAGCCGGTGAAGGCGCTGCCTGAGGAGTCGTAACTGTGTATATGAATGCTGCTGCAATGCGTTTCATGCGGCATTTTTAGGAATCACTGATAAAATGAAGCCTGCAGGACGCAGGGCAGAGTTTATCAGTGATTCCTTTATTTGAGGAGAAGATATGAAGACACGCGGTTTTGAAATTATCTCGATGTATCGGACGGCGGGGATTCATCTGCCGGAGCGCAAGACGGGGGCGAGTACGGGCTATGACTTTGCCGCGGCGGAAGAGGTCGTAATCGCACCGGGGGAGGGGGCTCTTATCCCGACGGGGGTCAAGGCATATATGCAGCCCGACGAGGTGCTGCTCGTCTACATTCGCTCGAGTGCGGCGCTCAAGAAGCATCTCATGCTGATGAACAGCGTCGGTGTGATTGATGCGGACTACTACGGCAATGCGGAGAACGAGGGGCATATCTATATCCCGCTCTACAACTACGGGAAAGAACCCGTGCGCATCGCGGCGGGCGAGCGCATCGCGCAGGGAATCTTCACGCATTATCTCACGGTGGACGGCGATACGGCGGGCAGCGGAGGCGTGCGCGCAGGGGGCTTCGGATCGACGGGATCCTGACATAATATTCCGCGGATTTGTTAAATAACTTTCATTCACGACACAATTTTTGACAGGAAAACGAAACTCATTTATAATGACGTTGCATTACAATAAATATAATCGGGATGGAAATCCCGTACGTGGGAGATGTTATGAAACTTTCGACGAAGGGACGCTACAGCGTGACGGCGCTCTATGAGCTTGCCCTGCATTACGGGGAGGGGGTTGTGCCTCTCAAGACGATTGCAAAGACGCAGGGCATATCGGAGAACTATCTCGAGCAGCTGATGGTGCCGATGCGGCGTGCAGGGCTCGTGGAGAGCGTACGCGGCGCGCAGGGCGGCTATACGCTCGCGCTTCCGCCCGAGGAGGTGACGATCGGCCGCATCATCACGGCGGTGGAGGGGCCGATCGCCCTCGTGGACTGCCTGCTGACGAGCGCGGAGTCCGGCGATCAGAGCTGTGTGCGCGCGGGTAGCTGCGTGACGCGTCAGATCTGGGAGGAAGTCTGTGACAGCATCAATTCGGTGCTGAACAACATCTCGCTCGCCGATCTCCTGCAGCGCAATCAAAATCGCGTGGGATGCAATCAGTGAGACATTCTGCTCTCTGCACTTTTGAAGGCTTTACAGCAGAATGGAAAATATTTGTCTTTGCTCAAAACTTCATGTATAATTAGAACGATATATTCCGAAAGTGACACACGTTTGGGAGGGAGTCTCATGGTAGGGGACATCTTGCGGCGCGAGCGCGAGAAGCAAGGGCTCACAATTGCCGATATCGAGAAGGGGACGAGTATTCGCGGGCTCTATATCGAGCACATCGAACGGGGCAATATCGCCGAGCTGCCGGGGCTGGTCTATGCAAAGGGCTTTGTGCGGAATTATGCAAAATTCCTAAGTCTGGATGCGGAGCCTCTCGTGCAGCAGTTTGCAGAGGAGAATGGGGGCACAAGCGCACCCGTGCCGCCGCCGACGGAGGCACCGCCGCGGCGCATTTCGCTGAGCAATGTGGGCGATGAATCCCTCTCGCAGATTTCGATCGGCAGCTCGAGTTCCTCCTATGCAGGGATCTTCGGCAAACTTGCCGTGGGTATCATTGTACTTGTCGCTCTCGTGGGCGGCGGTGCGGCTGTGATCTCTGCAATCAACTCGCCTGCGCAGGAGACGCCTCAAGCGCCGCCGGTGAAGACGGAGCAGCCGGCTACAGCATCTGCAGCCGCAGAGGCGGATGCGTCCGATGCGGCGCGTACAGCGGCGAATGCGGATGGGGTGCGCGTGAGCGTAACCCTTTCGGAGCGCTGCTGGACAGAGGTCAGCGTCGACGGCAAGGCAGTCTTTGAGGGGGTCATCGAGAGCGGCAAGACCGAGAGCTGGCAGGGCAAGGAGAGCGTTGTTGTCCGCGCGGGCAATGCGGGCGCACTCGACGTGACGTTCAACGGCAAGAAGCTCGGAAAATTTGGTGAGAACGGGGAAGTCGTGGAACGCCGCTTCACGAAGACGACGAAGGATCTGAAGGATACGCTGCCGCCCGCACCTGCACGTGCAGAAAAGAGCAGCACCTCGGACAAGAAGGATGCCAAGAGCACAAAGGATGCGGTGAAGACGCAGTGAACTACGGCGCATGAGGAAGGATGAGCACGATGAAATGTCCTTTTTGCAAGAAGCCGGACAGTCGGGTGATCGACTCGAGAGCCGCTGACGACGGGGCGACGATCCGCCGCCGCCGTGAGTGCGGCGAGTGTGGACGGCGCTTTACTACCTATGAGGTGGTGGAGAAGCTGCCGCTCATGGTGGTGAAGCGCGACAATCGGCGCGAGCCGTTCAACCGGGATAAGCTCCTCACGGGAATCATCCGTTCCTGTGACAAACGCGATATATCGATGGAGCAGATCACGAACTTCGTCGCGGAGATTGAGCGCGACATTCGAAACCGCACGGAGCCGGAGGTGCCCTCGGAGAAGATCGGGGAGATCGTGATGGAGCGGCTGAAGGATTTTGACGAGGTCGCCTACATCCGATTTGCCTCCGTCTATCGGAAGTTCGACGATATCACGAATTTTATCGAGGAGCTCGAAACACTGCGCGCGCGACGCGGGAAGGAGTAATTAGAACGAAAGAGGTAGGACTTGGATCATCGGCTGAAGAGCAGTTTGCAGGAGCGCTTTGCAAAGGAGCGCGGCAGCTATCGCTATCCTGCGGGAGGACGCACGCGCTTTGCGCTCGTCTATCCGAACACCTACTTCGTCGGGATGTCGAACCTCGGGATTCACATTATCTATGATCTCCTCAATCGGCGTGGGGATACGGCGTGTGAGCGCGTATTCCTGCCCGACCGCACGGAACTCCCGCGCTATGAGCGCACGCAGACGCCGATGATGAGCGTGGAGACGCAGACGCCTCTTGCGGACTTCGCTGTCATCGGCTTTGCCATTTCGTTCGAAATGGACTATTTTCACGTTGTTAAAATGCTTGCGCTCAGCCATGTGCGCCTGCGCGCCTCCGAGCGTACGGCGCGCGATCCGCTCATCATCGCGGGCGGGCCGTGTGCGACGTTCAACCCCGAGCCGCTGGCGGAGATTGTGGACGCCTTTGTGATCGGAGAGGGTGAGGCCGTTATGCCTGCCCTGATGGATGCCTATCACGAGGGCGTTCGTCAGGGCGCGGATCGCGCCGCACTCCTGCGTCGCCTTGCACGCGTCCCCGGGGTCTATGTGCCCGCGCTCTACCGCGTGGATTACGATGCGGCGGGACGGATTGCCGCGCTCTCGTCCGAGGGGGAGATTCCGCAGACAATTGCGCGGCAGTGGGTCGAGGATCTCGACGCGCATCCTGCGCATACGGTCGTGGTGACAGAGGATACGGAGTTCAACCTCTATCTCATCGAGACGGCGCGCGGCTGCGGGCGGCACTGCCGCTTCTGCATGGCGGGCTACTGCTTCCGCCGCCCGCGCAACCGCTCCCTCGCCGTCATCGAGGAGGAGGTGCGTGCGGCGCTGCCCTACGGGAAGAAGATCGGGCTGATGGGGGCGGCGATCTCGGACTATCCCGAGATTGACGAACTCTGCCGATCCATCCTCGGCGAGGGGCTCTCCATGTCCGTTGCTTCCTTCCGTGCGGATTCGGTGACGAAGGAGCTCGTCGAGGCACTTGCCGCAAGCGGCCTGCAGACGCTGACGCTTGCGCCCGAGGCGGGGAGCGCGCGGATGCGCGCTGTCATCAACAAGGGCATTGAGGAACATCATCTCTTTACGGCGATTGACCTCGGCGCGGCGGCGCATATTCCGAACTTCAAGCTCTACATCATGGTGGGGCTGCCGTTCGAGGAGGATGCGGACATCGCGGCGATCATCGACCTTGCTGAGCGGCTGCGCCGCTATATGGACGAGAGGGGAAGCCGTGGGACACTCACGCTCAGCGTGAATCCGTTTGTGCCGAAGCCCTTCACGCCGTTCCAGTGGATGCCGATGGCATCCAAGAAGCGCCTCGACGCCGTGATGAAGACGCTCACACAGGCGCTGCGCCGCACGAAGAAGATTGTCGTCAACTTCGAGTCGCCGAAGGAGGCACTCGTACAGGCGATTCTCGCGCGCGGCGACCGCCGTCTCTCCTTGCCACTTATGCGCGCCGCAGCGGGGCGCGGGGCAAAGGATCTCGTGCCCGAGATGCGGGACGCAGGTCTCTCTCCCGACGACTATCTCACGCGCGAATGGGCGGAGGATGAGATGCTCCCGTGGGAGCATCTCGATATGGGCTTTACGAAGCGCTATCTGCGGCAGGAATACGAGCGAGCAGAGTCGCTCAAGGCGACGCTTGGCTGCTTTGACGGCTGCACGCGTTGCGGCGTCTGCAGAGCGAACAAAGAAAGGACGAACGCATGAGTTTTGTACTGCGGCATATACGGGACAATATTTGGAGTGGGCGGCTCGATATTTTTCCCGAGGACAGGCTCGTACACGGCTTCTCAGCGCGGCAGGGCGGCGTAAGTCCCGCGCCGTTTGACGCGCTCAACATGGCGCTGCACGTCGGCGATGATCCCGCGCTCGTGTGGGAAAACCGACGGCGGTACTTTGCGGCGCTCGGTCTGGACGCCGAGCGCATCTGTACGATCCGTCAGGTGCACGGGACGGAGATTGTGCGCGCCTTTCGGCGGGATGCAGGGCGAGGCGCGCGGGACTATGCAGACGCGCTTGCGGATGCAGATGCCGTTATCACGAACGACAGCGGTGTCGCGCTCATGCTCTGCTATGCGGACTGCGTGCCTGTCCTCCTCTACGATCCCGTGCACAACGCAGCGGGCGTCGTGCATGCGGGCTGGAAGGGCACTGTGCAGCGGATCGCAGCACAGACTGTCGCGCGCATGGGAGAGGAGTTCGGCACAGAGCCCTCTGATGTGATTGCGGGAATTGGTCCTTCCATTGGAGCGGGATGCTATACGGTCGGCGCGGAGGTCGCGGAGCGCTTTCGCACGGCATTTCCGACGCATGCGGATGAGATCGTACAGGAGCAAGACGGAGCTCTTCATCTCGACCTCTGGGCGGCGAACCGCCTACAGCTTGTAGAGGTGGGCGTTGCGGCGGACAATATCGACAGTGCGGACATATGCACCTCATGTGACCGCGCATTCTTCTACTCCTATCGTGCCGCAGATGGCAGGACGGGACGACTGGCGGCGGTGATGGAACTGAGATGAGTGACGATATGATGATAGGCACGCGGATTCGGGAGGTGCATGCGGCGATTGAAGCAGCACGCACACGCCGCACGCATGTGCCCGCAGAGGCGCCCGTGGAGTTGATTGCCGTGACGAAGAATCATCCCGTGGAGGCAATGCAGGCAGCGATCGACGCCGGTATCATGAACATCGGTGAGAATCGCGTGCAGGAGGCGCTGGACAAGGCACAGACCTTGGAGCGTGAGGTCAAATGGCATCTCATCGGACATTTGCAGCGGAATAAGGTGAAACATGCTGTACGGCAGTTCGATCTGATTCATTCGGTGGATTCCGTCCGCCTTGCGCAGGAGATCGACAAGGCGGCAGAGAAATTCGGCAAGGTGCAGAACATCCTCGTGCAGGTCAATTTGGCGCGTGAAGAGAGCAAATCCGGTGTATACCGTGAGGAACTGGATGATGTACTTGCGGAAATTGAGGTGCTGCGCGCCATTCGCTTGCAGGGATTTATGTGCATTGCGCCGAATTATGACGATGTGGAGGAGTGTCGCCCACTCTTTCGCGCGATGTACGAGCTGTTTCGGCAGGTGAAGGAGCGTGAGCCGCGCACGGCGGATATTCGCTACCTGTCGATGGGGATGACCCACGATTACGAAATCGCAGTGGAAGAGGGAGCAAATCTCGTGCGTGTTGGCACGGCGATATTTGGTGTACGTCAATATGCACTAGGAGTGTGAGGGATCAGTGAGTATCTTTAAGAAAATATCCACGAAATTCATCGGCATTACGCCGGAGGATGAGGCGGAGGAAAACGAGCAGCAGGAAGAGGAGAAGGAAAAGAAGTCTGCGCCTGTGACCGAAATTGGCGCACGTACGAACCGACGTGTGGAAACAGGGGCAAACCTCTCTGCATTTCCGGACTTTTCCGCGTCCTCGAGTACGGGCAGCGGCACCCCGATCGACAATGTGGTCGCGGCATACCGCATGAATGTCGTCGTCATTGAGCCGCAGACCTTTGATGACGCACAGCAGGTCGCGGTCAATCTGCAGAAGAAGAAACCCGTTGTGCTCAATTTTGAAAAGACGGAGAAGAGTGTGGCAAACCGCATTATCGACTTCATCAGCGGCACGACGTATGCGCTCAACGGCGACATCAAGAAGATCAGCAACAATGTCATCCTCTGTGCGCCGCATAATGTCAATGTCAGCTACTCCGAGGAGGAGCATCGTCTCGGCGACGATATGTCGTTTCCAAATAGGTAGACGATGATGCGTGACGATATTCAGATTGGTATCATCGGCGGCGGCGCGATGGCAGAGGCTCTGATTGCAGGCTTGACGACGCGCGGCAGTGTTCCCGCATCCCATATCAGCGTATCGGAGCACAAGGCCGTGCGCTGCGATCTGCTGACGCAGCGATATGCGGTGCACGCACAGGTAGGGGCAGAGTCCTTTCTGCCCCGTATTTCTGTGCTCATTCTCGCGGTAAAGCCTGCGGCTGCAGCGGCGGCGATGCAGGAGACAGCGCCTCTCCTAAAGGAGGGGGCGCTCGTCCTCTCCATCGTTGCGGGGCTGACGATTGCGGAGATCGAGGCGGCATATCCAGATCATCCCGTCGTGCGTGCGATGCCGAATACGCCGCTCGCCGTGGGAGCGGGGATGTCCGCCTTTGCCTGCGGCACGCATGCAGGGGCGGCAGAGTCGGCGGCGGCAGAGATGATACTCGGCGCTGCGGGGCGGACGATCGCGGTGCAGGAGGGTGATCTCGATGCCGTGACGGGGCTCTCGGGCAGCGGACCTGCCTACGCATTCCTCATGATGGAGGCGCTGATTGAGGGCGGGGTTGCCGCAGGGCTCAGGCGTGAGACGGCGGCAGTGCTCGCGGCGCAGACGCTGCACGTACAACCTGGCGACATCAAATATAAAGACGTTAACGGCGACGGCGTTGTGAAC
>ERZ773087.1798-NODE-1798-length-12537-cov-22.844095_pt1 | contig 12537 bp, 12 predicted proteins | sample MGYA00511375_ERZ773087 | MGnify/ENA primary metagenome ERZ773087 (study PRJEB29015, sample SAMEA2737995) | human oral metagenome | biome: human oral; feature: human-associated habitat; material: dental | place: China | collected 2063 ...
CCGTCGAAGAGGCCAGCGATCACGTTGTGTCCGCCCGGAGCCTGTCCGCCGGAGAGGATCACGCCCGCGTTGATGGGCGGCATGGGGTCGGCCGCGTCGCCACGTTCGAAGGTCACGGCCGGCATGCCGTAAGTGTGCGGGAAGAGCCGCTTGATTTCCTCTTTGTCGCCCGCTGCTTCCGTCGCTGCGCCCTCTACGGCACGCACCGATCCGCGCAGCGCCACGGGCATCTTGGGCACATAGGCCGCCCGCGCGATTTGTAATGCACTTTTCGTCATAGTTCTCTCTATTAATGTATGAATGATGATAACCTCGCTCTGAGATTTGGATGGGCGCAAAGATACGGGGCCTCGGGGTGTCAGGGACACCTGCCAAGTTTGCCGGATACCCGAAAAAACTTTCCAGCCTCGGCGGAAGCCATCAGAAACGCCCTCGGAAACGTTCAGCGGCGCGTTTTGACCCTTCCGACCCCTCGGAAACGTTCAGCGGCGTGTTTTGGAGCTTTCCGACCCCTCGGAAACGTTCAGCGGCGCGTTTTGACACTTTCCGAGGCCTCGGAAACGTTCAGCGGCGTGTTTTGACACTTTCCGAGCCCTCGGGGCCTCTACGGAGGCCGGCGAAGTTTGCTCGGTACGGGCTTTTGAGGTACCTGGCCAGCTTCCCAGCCTCGGCAGAGGCCGGAGGCCGCCGAAAAAACGTTTTGCCTTTACATTTGCCCGCCCTCCAGAAGAGAGGCATCGCTCAGTATGAAGATATCAACCAAGCAAAAAGAATTCTTTCGGTTCTGCCTCGTGGGGGGCACCGCCACTGGCATCCATTACGGCATCTATTTATTGCTGAATCGGGTGATGAACCCCAACGTAGCCTTCTCCATCGGCTACTTCGTGAGCTTCCTGGCCAACTTCGTCCTCTCGAACGTCTTCACCTTCAAGACGCGCCCCTCGGCGGGCAAAGGCGTAGGCTTCACCCTTAGCCATATCGTCAACTACCTGCTGCAGTCGGGCTTCCTCAACCTCTTCATCTACGTCTTGAAAGTGCCCGAAACCTGGGCGCCGCTGCCGGTCTACGCCATCACCGTGCCCATCAATTTCATCCTCGTGCGCACCGCCCTCAAGTCGCCGCGCCTCTAACCCCCCGTTGCCCCAACCGTCATGAAGCGCGTATCGATCCTTATCCCTGCTTATAACGAGGAAGAATCCCTGCCCCTGCTCTACCGCCGCCTGGCCGACCTGATGGACGCACAGCCTATGTACGCCTGGGAGGTGCTCTTCGTCAACGACGGCAGCCGCGACCATACGCTGGCCATCCTGGCTCAACTGCGCGAAAGCGATCCACGCATCAACTATCTCGACCTGTCACGCAATTATGGCAAAGAGGCTGCCATGTTGGCCGGTTTCGACTATGTCACCGGCGACTGCATGGTGATCATGGACGCCGACCTGCAACATCCGCCCGAGCTGATCCCCGACATGCTCCGCCTCTGGGAGCAGGGCTACGACGACGTCTATGCCCGCCGCCGTACCCGCGGCCGCGAGTCCTTCCTCCGCCGACGGTTCACGGCCGCCTTCTACGCCCTGCTCCGCCACACCACGCGCGTCACCCTGCAACCCAACACGGGCGACTTCCGCCTTCTGGACGCCGTCTGTATCCGTGCCCTGCGCCGCCTGCGCGAGTCGCAACGCTACACGAAGGGCATGTTCAGCTGGATCGGCTTCCGCAAGCATGAGCTGCTCTTCGACCAGCAAGACCGCGTGGCGGGCCAGAGCAAGTGGGGCTTCTTCAAGCTGCTCAACCTGGCCATCGAAGGCATCACCTCCTTCACCGTGGCGCCGCTGCGCATCGCCTCCGTCTGCGGCGCCATCGTCTCGCTGCTGGCCTTCGCCTACGGGCTCTTCATCCTGCTCAAGAACCTGATCTACGACGATCCCGTGGCCGGTTTCCCCACGCTGATGGTGACCATCCTCTTCCTCGGCGGCGTGCAACTGCTCTGCATCGGCATCATCGGCGAATACCTCGGCCGCATCTTCACCGAAACCAAGCAACGCCCCGTCTACTTCGTCAGCTCCTACAACGGAGAGCGGGCAGACTAAAAGATGGAAAGCGAAACGAAGCCGGGTACATGTCCGGGGGGACTCCTCCGATCATGTACCCGGCTTCGTTTTCGTTCCGCTGGGGTATAAAAAAGGCGTCCGGAACCCGTCCGGACGCCTTCGAATTGCATTTATGCCTGAATACAATACATCTGCCCCCAAAATCCATAAAAGGGGCTGAATGCTTCTTCAATTAAGATGCGTATGCACCCAATTTCCACAGGTTGGCTTCGATCGCCGACAGGTGATGCTCAACGATCGAATGCGTTGTCACGTCGCCAGCAGCCGTCGCCAGCTTATCCAGCGCGTGATACTTGGCCTGGAGCACCTTCCAAGTAGCCAGTACTTGATTAACGCCCTGCTTCCAGTCTGACACGTTGTGTGTCTCCTTGATCTCAGCCACCTTCAGGTATTCCGAGAAGCGGTTCTCCGGGTGGCCACCCAGCATGACGATGCGCTCAGCCAACTCGTCGATGGCCTCGGCTTCGCCATTGTAATACTCTTCGTAGAGCGCGTGCAGTTCATAGAACTTGTCGCCCTTGATGTCCCAGTGCAAACCACGCAGGTTCGTGTAGCTCACTTGACGGTTGGCCAGCAGATCGGCCAGACTTTCGATGATTGATGCTTTTGTTTCCATCTAATTCTTTGATTTGATTCTGTTCTTACTTGAAAAATTCGAGACCGTATCTGTCAAACACTATGCCAAAACCTCAGCCTCGGCAGGCATGACAAGTTTGAGGTCATCCTCTACGGTGCCGTTTCCAGCCAGGCCGAACGTCTCAGTCAGCACCTTGGCTACGCCCGGAGAGAGGAAGGCGGGCAGCGTGGGGCCGATGTGGATGTTCTTGATGCCAAGGCTGAGGAGGGCCAGCAGAACGATGACAGCCTTCTGCTCATACCAAGCGATGTTGAAGACGATTGGCAGGTCGTTGATGTCGTTCAGCTCGAAGATCTCCTTGAGCTTCAGGGCGACTACGGCCCAGGTATAGCTGTCGTTGCACTGACCGGCATCGAGCACGCGGGGGATACCACCGATGTCGCCCAAGCCCAGCTTGTTGTAACGATACTTGGCGCAACCGGAGGTGAGGATCACAACGTCCTTGGGCAGACCCAGGGCATAGTCCGTATAATAGCTGCGTGAGGCGAAGCGGCCGTCGCAACCACCCATGACAACGAACTTGCGCAGGGCACCCGAGCGGATGGCGTCGACAATCTTGTCAGCCAGCTGGAAGACCTGATGGTGTGCGAATCCGCCCACGATTGTTCCGGTCTCAATCTCTTTCGGCGGCTGACAGGTCTTGGCCAGGGCGATCACCTCGCTGAAGTCCTTGTGACCGTTAGCGTCCTCCTCGATGTGCTTGCAGCCGGGATAACCTGTCGAATTGGCAGTAAACATGCGGCTGAGGTAGGTGTTGCGCGGCGTGGGCGGCACGATACAGTTGGTGGTGAAGACGATCGGGCCATTGAACGACTCGAACTCCTCGCGCTGCTGCCACCAGGCGTTGCCATAGTTGCCCACGAAGTGCTTGTATTTCTTGAACGCCGGATAGTAATGCGCCGAAAGCATTTCGCCGTGCGTATAGACGTCTACGCCTGTGCCCTCGGTCTGCTGGAGCAGCATTTCCATGTCATGCATGTCATGTCCGCTGATGAGGATGCCCGGACGCTTACCTACACCGATGTTCACCTCCGTCATCACGGGGTTGCCATAAGCCGAGGTGTGCGCACCGTCGAGCAGGGCCATGCCTTGCACGCCGAAGCGGCCCGTCTCAAGCACCAGCTCCGTGAGTGCCGCAGCGTCCAGGTTGCCGATGGTCATGTCGCTCAGGGCACGCTCCATGAAGGCGTAGATCGTGTCGTCCTCCTTACCGAGGCGCATGGCATGCTCTACGTAAGCGGCCAAGCCCTTGAGACCATAGACAGTCAGCTCCTTGAGCGAGCGCACATCTTCGTTCTGTTCACGCAGCACACCCTCAGCAAAGCCCTTCGACTCGTACTCGTCAGCCACCGGCACCCATGTCACTTCGTCAGCCGCATAAGTCAGTCCGACCGCAGCAGCCTGCTTTTTCAGCTCATCGCGCAGCTCAAACATCCGATCCACACGGCGACGGAGGCTTTCCTTGTCAAAGTTGGCGTTCGTGATCGTGGCAAACAGGGCGTCTACAACGGCGTGATCCACCTCACGTCCCACCGGCTGCTCCAGCTTACGCAGTCCCGTGGCCAGCACACTGACACCACGCACGGCAAACAGCAGCATATCCATCATGGCGGAGAGATCGCTCTTCTTTCCGCATACACCTTGCACTGTGCAGCCAACACCCTTGGCCGTCTCTTGGCATTGATAGCAAAACATCTTGTAGTCCATCTTCTTTTCTTTCTCTGTTGAATTTTTCTGTCAATTAAATTTCTATCGTCGAGCCCACTTTGAGGCCCAATTGCGGCGCAAAGATCCGTCAGCGGCCCCGCCCAAACTGTAAGCTATGTGACAAGCGGGGCAGGAATAACAAACTACAACACCTATCATCCTCCCGATACATTTCCGAGCCCCGTTTCTCTCCCTCGAGGCCATCAAACAGGGCCCATTTGGCCGAATATCTCGCCAAGAATCGCCCGTCGAATGCGATTTAGCCGCAACCTCGCCCAGAAATATTGAATCAAATGCATCTTACTTATATCCCGCACAAGTATCATAATCGAATCGAGAATGAATTATTATACTCCCCGAGCATCGTGAGTCAATTGCGCATGGATTATGGTTCTTGATCAGAAATTGATCCACCGGCCCATTCGCGGCGAGATTCGAAGTGAGAAAGCTGCAATAAGTCGCCCCCAGCAGCCGTTATTGCAGGCGTATATGAGAAAAAGCATCACACTCAGACGGATGGCGGGCCTAACCTGCCTGTGGCTGATGGCCGTCACGTGCCTCCAGGCGCAGCGTCGACGCCCACAGAATCAGCCGTATGTCGACTATAAGCGTTACCACTTCGGGTTTCACGTCGGGCTGCACACGCAGGATCTGATCCTGACCAACACCGGCGTGGCTGGCGCCGACGGCAAGACGTGGTTCGCTGAGATACCGGCCTACACGCCCGGATTCAGCGTGGGCGTCATCGGCGACCTCTTCCTCAACCCCGTCCTCAGCGTACGCCTCACGCCGACCGTCCACTTTGGTGACAAACGCCTCACCTTCATCGACCCGCAGACCAAGGAGCAGTTCGTCACCTCCCTCCGCTCCAACTATCTGGCCATCCCCATTGACTTCAAATACACCGCCATGCGCCTCAACAACTACCGCCCCTACATGCTGGCGGGCGTCTTCACGCAGTTCGATATGGGCCGCAAGCGTGGCTACCCGATGCTGCTGCGGGGCGTAGACTACGGGGTCGAGTTTGGCCTCGGATGCGACATCTACCTGCCCTACTTCAAGCTCTGCCCCGAGCTCAAGTTCTGCTTCGGCCTGGCCGATGTGCTCGAGCCCGACCGCAGCGACCTGGCCAACCCCCTCGACCGCGTTTACAGCCAGGCCCTCTCCCGAGCCACTTCGCGGCTGATCGTGCTGACGTTCAACTTTGAGTAACGCTCCGACTCGTTGCCCCGCAGACAGGGCTCGCACCTACCTGCTGGTAGGCGCAGCAAAAGAAACGGGAGGCCGCCCGAACGTATCGGACGGCCTCCCGTGGTTTTGCTCTGTTGTTCTACTAGGACTCGAACCTAGAATTTCAGGACCAGAATCTGACGTGTTACCATTACACCATAGAACAATGTCTTTGCTTGCTCTCTCCGGGGCCTCTCGCCCCTCGATTGCGGCCGCAAACATACATCTCTTCTTCACACCTCCAAAAAACGGCCCCAAAAAGTTTGCCATATCTTTGGCCCGTCTAACAGAAACATCGAATTATGGATCAAACAAAAACGCTGGTAAATGCCATAGTCAGAGGACTTCAAGAAAAGAAGGGACGCAGTATCGTGACCGTTGACATGACGGCACAATCGGGCGCCATCTGCCAATACATGGTCATCTGCGAAGGTGCAAGCCCCACGCAGGTGTCCTCTCTTTCAGACTCCGTTTGGGACGTCGTGCGGACGGACACCGGAGAAAAGCCCCTCTCTATGGCCGGGACGCAAAACGCTCAATGGATCGGCATGGACTATGGCACGGTACTTGTCCACATCTTCCTGCCGGAGCAGCGCGCGTTTTACAACCTCGAAAACCTCTGGGCCGACTCGAAGATCGATCGACTCCCCGACGTGGAGTGACCGCCACGGCTCCTTCCCCCCTTACATTAGTTTTATGGACAAAAAAGACAATCAGCCGAAGAACAACGGCAACAAACCCCGCCTGCGCTTCAACTTTTACTGGATCTACGGAATCGTCTTCGTCGCCCTGATGGGGCTCTATCTGATGAACGATTTCTCCATGTCGAAGGAGCTCGGGTGGACCGATTTTCAACGCTTCACAGCCGACGATGCCTTCAGCCGCATCGTGGTGCATAACCGAAAAAACATCCTCGAGGCCACCGTCAAAAGCGACTTCCGCGACCGCATCTTCACCCCGCGTGAGGTGCAGCAGCTCACCACCGAGCCCAAGGTCTACGTCCGCATCCCCTCATCCGACAAGTTCTCCGACTTCTACGATAAGATGGTGGCCGAGAAGCATATCTCCACCCAAGTGACCTACAAGGAGAGCGACGACATCCTTTGGAACATCCTCGCTTCCGTGGGGCCCTTCGTCATCATCATCCTACTCTGGCTCTTCCTCATGCGACGCATGGCGGGCGGCGGTGCAGGCGGTGCCGGTGGGGTCTTCAGCGTAGGCAAGGCCCGTGCGCAACTCTTCGATAAGAACACGAACGTGAAGGTGACCTTCAAAGACGTGGCCGGACTGATGGAGGCCAAACAGGAGGTCGAGGAGATCGTGGAGTTCCTCAAGAACCCCGAGAAATACACCGAGTTGGGCGGCAAGATCCCTAAGGGCGCACTGCTCGTTGGCCCTCCGGGAACGGGCAAGACGCTCCTGGCCAAGGCTGTAGCAGGTGAGGCCCACGTGCCCTTCTTCTCACTCTCGGGATCAGACTTCGTGGAGATGTTCGTCGGTGTGGGCGCCTCACGTGTCCGCGACCTCTTCCGACAGGCCAAAGAGAAGGCCCCGTGCATCGTCTTTATCGACGAGATCGACGCCGTCGGACGGGCGCGTGGCAAGAACGTGAACATGACCAGCAATGATGAGCGCGAGAGCACCCTCAACCAACTCCTCACGGAGATGGACGGCTTCGGGTCGAACAGCGGCGTGATCATCCTGGCCGCCACCAACCGCGCCGATGTGCTCGACAAAGCCCTGCTGCGTGCCGGACGCTTCGACCGACAGATCCACGTCGAGCTGCCCGACCTCAACGAACGCAAGGAGATCTTCAACGTCCACCTCCGCCCGATCAAAATCGACTCCAGCGTCGACACCGACTTCTTGGCTCGACAGACCCCGGGATTCTCTGGCGCCGACATTGCCAACGTCTGCAACGAGGCCGCACTGATCGCCGCACGCGGCGGCAAACGCTTCGTCCAGAAGGACGACTTTATGAATGCCGTCGACCGCATCATCGGCGGACTCGAGAAACGGACCCGCATCACCACCGCACAGGAGCGACGCAGCATCGCCTATCACGAGGCCGGACACGCCTCCATCAGCTGGCTGCTGGAGTACGCCAACCCGCTCGTCAAGGTGACGATCGTGCCCCGTGGCAAGGCCCTCGGCGCCGCCTGGTACCTGCCCGAAGAGCGACAGATCACGACCCGCGAACAGCTCCTCGACGAGATGTGCGCCACACTGGGCGGACGCGCCGCCGAAGAGATCTTCCTCGGAGCCATCTCCACCGGAGCCTCGAACGACCTGGAGCGTGTCACCAAGCAAGCCTACGCCATGGTCACCTATTTCGGCATGAGCGACCAGCTGCCCAACCTCAACTATTACGACTCCACGGGCCAAGAATGGGGCTTCACCAAACCTTACAGCGAGGAGACGGCCCGCCTGATCGACAAGGAGGTGCAGAAGATCATCAACGAGCAATACGACCGCGCCCGGACCATCCTCCGCGACAACGCCGCGAAGCACAACCAGCTGGCCGAGAAGCTCCTTGAGTGTGAAGTGATCTACTCCGAAGACCTCGAAAAGATCTTCGGCAAACGTCCTTGGGCCTCGCGCTCCGAAGAGATCATGGAGCAACAGGCCGCTGACGCCTCAACCACCGCCCCACACGCATGAAGAATTTCACCCTCCGAGGCATCACGGGTGCAGCCTTTGTCGCAGCCATCATCGCTGCGCTGACGCTGCACCCGTTCCTGTTTCTGGGCCTCTTCGCCGCCGTCGTCGGCGCGGCCCTGTGGGAGTTCTACGGCCTCACCGAACGCATCGGGCTGCAGCCGGACGACGCCGCCCCTGCACCCCGCACCGCTGACCGACTCTGGGGCATCGCCGGCGGCCTCTACCTCTTCACCGCCACCTTCCTCTACGCCAGCGCACGCGCCTCGGCCATCGTCTACGCCCCCTACGTGGCCTTCCTGATCGGCGGCCTCGTCAGCGGCCTCTACCACCGCGGCGGCAACCCCATCCATCGATGGGCCGTCGGGCTCTTCGCCCAAGCCTACGCCGCGGGCACCTTCGCCACGCTTAACTTCATCGTCTTCAACCCGGCCGACACGACCGCCCCGCGCACCTTCCACAGCCACTACGCCCTGCTGCTCTTCGTCCTCATCTGGCTCAACGACACAGGCGCCTACTTCGTCGGCTCGGCCATCGGTCGGCGGAAACTCTTCCCGCGCATCTCGCCCGGCAAGTCGTGGGAAGGCTTCCTCGGCGGACTCGTCATCGTGGCCTGCGCCGCCCTGCTGCTCGCGCCCCTCTTCCCCGAGCTGGCGTGGTACCACCGCGTGGCCCTCTCCCTCATCATCGTCGGCGTCGGCACGTGGGGCGACCTCGTCGAGTCGCTCATCAAGCGCACCGCCGGCGCTAAGGATTCGGGCACCCTCCTGCCCGGCCACGGCGGCATCCTCGACCGTTTCGATAGCGTCATGCTCGCCGCCCCCGCCGCCCTCCTCTACCTCGAGGTGTTCGTGCGCGGGAGCTGACCGGGGCGGCCCCTGCGGGGGCAGCAAATATGTAGGGGCGTATTGCATACGGGCGTCTGCGGACGCCTGCGAAATTTGGCTTGGTACCTGTGGGGCATATTCTTTTGCGCCCCACCAATCGGATACAAAAAGGGCACCCCCATCTGTTTGGGGATGCCCTTTAATCATTCCGGAGTGTCCGTGGGGCGAATGCAATTCGCCCCTACAACCAGGTACCCTATTCCTCCGGCAACGTGATGTCGGGATTACCGTCGTCAGGTTTCTTCGGATCCTTCGGTTTCTCGTCCGGTTTCTTGGGCTGTTCGCCAGCGCCACCACCGGGCTTCTCCGGCTGCTTCGGTTCCTTCGGCTGATCAGGAGTCTTCGGATCCTTCGGCTGCTTGGGATCCTTCGGGGTCTTAGGATCCTTCGGATCGGCAGGCTTTTTCTTCTTCTCGGCTACGGTGCGGCGGTTGGCAAGCATGGCTTTGTTCTGGTCGATGCGTCCGTTCAGGTCTAAGACGAACTCCTTATAAGCCGTTTCACCATTGACCACGACGAGCGCATTGACCGTCTCCACAAGTCGGCGATAGGCGGCGTCGGCCTCAGTGCGTTTCTGCTTGATGACGCCCACCATGCGGTGCCCATGCTCGGAGCTTTGCGTGTCGGAGATGGTGACGTAAGCCGTCTGCTTCTGCTCCAGGTCGGTGAGGAAGGGGGTGAATCCGGCCTGGGTCATCTTCGTCGTGTCGAGCGCCTTGAGATCCTGAATCAGGTTGTCTATACGCGCCGTCTCTTCCTGCTGAGCCAGTGGCATCATGTCGCCGTATCGCAGGAAGATTTCTTCCGTTTTAACGGCGAAGTCGGCAATCTCCTTGTTTGGGTGTCCCTTGGTGGCCTTGGCGATCCTGCGGAAGGCATTCCACGCCTTATCGCGATCCTCGTCTTTTTGGGTGGCCTCCTTGGTCGAGGGAAGGTTCCGAGCCGGCTACAACACCTTGTCGAGTTCATCGACAGCGGTGGAGAACTTGTTGGCGGCCTCTTTCAATCCCACGGTGTAGCCCGCCGCCGAATCCGTAAGCGGCAGGAGGGTTAGTTTACGTTTGACGAATCCGAGGTACCCGAAATCGTCTTCTACTCTGAGTCCTTTGACATTGAATACTTCAATTTTCATGATTCAAATAGCTATTAAAGTGATTATAAATGACTGCTGTCTATCTGTAAACAGCGGGCCGAAGATAGAATATACTTCCAAGAAAAAAAGAAAGGCTAAACCCTCAGGGTTCAGGGCTACTTCAAAAAAAGAAAGGCCAAACCCTCAGGGTTCAGGGCTACTTGAAAAAAAGAAGGGCTAAACCCTCAGGGTTCAGGGCCTCTTCAAAAAAAGTAGAGCAAAACCCTCAGGGTTCAGGGCTACTTCAAAAAAAGTAAAGCTAAACCCTCAGGGTTCAGGGCCTCTTCAAAAAAAGAAGGGCTAAACCCTCAGGGTTCAGGCTGCCCAGAAAAAAAGAAGGGCTAAACCCTCAGGGTTTGGGGCTACTTCAAAAAAAGAAGGGCTGTCCCCTGAGGGTTTTGCAAGGAGGCGAGCTATGTAAGCCCTCTACTGAGAAGAGAAAGGGTGGAGAAGGATTTCACACGCTCGCTTCAGGCTCTTTCGTTGGTTGGGGAGACTTTTCCTTGCCTTGATTTCGCGTGTTGTTCTTGCCTTGACTTTGCTTTTTCTTCTTCTCCTCCTCTTCTTTTTGCTTTTCATTCTTCCACTTCTCCACAAGCTCTTTTGCCTCCTCCTCATCGTAAGTGATGAACAAGAGCTCTTTTTCCTCCTTCTGTTCCTTCTTCTGTTCCTTCTTCTGTTCCTTCTTCTGTTCCTTCTTCTGTTCCTTTGGAAGCGTTTTTTTCAAACCCATTTCAACGACGTTATTAAGGATCGGCCCCTTATAGCCAGAGTAACGCAATAGAAGTATGCCGCAGAGTTTCCGTAGCTCCATACAGATATACCGTAGCTTGTCTATATCACTTTCTCCTTTTTGTGTATCACCAAGAAGGCTGCTTTGAGTATTTACTATTTTCTTATCCTTATCCGAATCTAATTCATATTCTGGTGTAGATCCATGCAGAAAGTTGTTTCGGGTGTTTATTATAGCCCTATCCGAGTCTGATAATTCATATCCTATTTGCTCTAGGAGATTGAAAGGCATAGATAACTTTTCCCCGTTGGGCAAGAATGTCTTCTTCGGGTTTTTACTATATGACTTGAAAAGTTCTTCGTTTTCCTGCTCTAATACCCAGCAGATTGTCTCAAGAACCACGGAATATAATGGCCCTAAATATTCAATGTCATCAGAGGCAACTAATAACATCATTGTCGCCCGAGCAAGATCCTTACTCCTATGCAGCATTGAAACGAGGCCGGAAAAATCTTGTTCCGTCATTGGATCAAGATAGCTCCTTAATAAGTTTCCTTTTTCATCACAATACGGACGGAATGCATCATAGCCCACTTTTTCCTTTAGGTTCTCATATAACTCACTAATATCAGTCGTAATAAAGCGGTATTGGCTTTTGATTGTCGGGCGCAACTTGATCATGCCGCCCATAATCTTTCCTCCAAAGTCCGGTATTTCGGATGCTATGACAAAAGCATAATCAAATGGTGCGATCGTAGTCATTAAACCCAAGGAAAGCGATACGGCATACGTATAATCAAGTATTTCGTTGTAGGTGCAAGGGAACCGAGACTCAATCACGAGATAGTGAACTTGATGAATCATCTTCGAAAAAACACGGATTTGCTTTCCCCCCGATAAAGGAATATCAAGATGTATATCTCCATTATCAGGAGGAACTATCTGTATGTAATCCCAAATACAAAACCGTTTTATTCCATCCATTGGCATCGGTATAAGAGTTTGGTAGTAGAGCTCTTTCTCGTCTTTCTCATTATACAATTGAGCATTCACAAGCTCAGAGAAAAAGACGGAACAGTCTATGGAATACCCAAACTGATTACATTTTGGAGTCGGGATCGATCTGTAGCCAGTAGGTATAAGGCAATTTACACTGCCATTCTTTACTTGCAAAGACGTGACGTTAGCTGGGCCTTTGCTGTTGGGTGTGATTGTATCGGTGATTATTTCTCCGTCTTTGTGTACTTCCTTTTCTATATTTTCCATATTGATTGATATAGTAATCCCCAAGGAAGTGCTATTGACGAAGAGTTTGCCTTTTGTCTCGACAAATGGTAATCCGGCGATAGTAACCTCTTCTTGGGTCAACTCGTGGATGAATTTTGCAGTCGATCCGATATTCTTCTTGTATGTCATATTGTATTGTATGTTGATTATTGAAA
>ERZ773087.1806-NODE-1806-length-12488-cov-10.879836_pt1 | contig 12488 bp, 6 predicted proteins | sample MGYA00511375_ERZ773087 | MGnify/ENA primary metagenome ERZ773087 (study PRJEB29015, sample SAMEA2737995) | human oral metagenome | biome: human oral; feature: human-associated habitat; material: dental | place: China | collected 2063 ...
ACAGGTCAATCCGTGAAAATCCGCGATTCCGGACACACATTTTGACCCTTAACCCACATGTGGGATGAGCATCTTCTGTCAATCTGAGAAAGCGTTGAAACTACGTAGGTTTTCGTGTAAATGATTGTCAAGGTGAGTTTGAAGATATGCGTACCGCGTGGAAAAATTTGTCTGTCTCTGTTTCATAGTGTTAGGCCGGTACTCAATGTCGTTCCAGCTCACTCGCACGCACACGTCGGTTGTCTTGGCGGCCACCACGATCGCTGCGTCTCTCGTCGTCATTCCCTCCCTGGCTGAGGGAACCGGTTCCTCCGATGGTTCCTTCTGCTCCGCCCTGGTCGGCGCCCAGGGGCGCATCAGCGACGAATACAATCCCGTGCTGGCGCGCTATGCTGCGGCGGCCGAGGGGAAGGCGGCATCCTTTGCGGCCGATCCCGCCCGAGAGGCCCAGCTGCGACGTGCGCTGTCGGACGCGCAGGCGGCCCTCGAGTCTGCCAAGGCGGGTGCAAACCAGCCCAATGCCTCGGTCGGGGATGCTCCCGCTCGCGAGGCCGCGCCTGAGCGTGGCCTCGACTGGGTCGACTGGTCGAAGGTGGACGATGCGACGCAGGCGCGCATCATCGAGGCGCTCATCGTGCAGAAGATGAACGTCTATCGTGCCAACGCTGGGCTCCCCGAGCTGGTTGTCTCCGATACGGTGACTCTCGATGCTCGCGCCTGGAGTCAGCACATGTCCGATACCGACGACTTCAACCACGATCCGGACTACAAGTTCCTGGGTGTTGGCAAGCTCGACGGGGGAGACACCACCTACGCCGGTGAGAACATTGCCTACAACCACCGTGAGAACTTCGGCGACAAGTGGGGCGCGTACGGAACCTCGAAGAATCCGATGCAAGCTGCGGATGCGCTTTTCGAGCAGTGGAAGAACTCTCCGGGTCACGACAAGAACATGCTCGCTCAGAACAACGTCGTGGGCGTTGGCGTTCACATTGCCAAGCACGGTCAGTACACCCGTATCTACGGCACCCAGAAGTTCTACGGGCTCAGCGGGGGCACGCCCAACGCGGCGCGCTTCCATACGACCGGTGACGTGGCAGGCGCCTACGGTTTCGACAGCGGAGCCTTCCGGGCGGACAACACCAACTACGTGTCCGGGCTCGCCGGTTCGGGCGAGGAGCAGCGCGCCAACTCATGGCAGAACAAGGTCGGCGCGCTACCGGGCAGCGTGCTTCCCGTGGCCCTGACCGACATGCCAGCCAAGGCGGGTTCTGAGGGGGCGGTGGCTGCGACGCCAGCCCCTGAGGGGAGCGCTGCCTCGGTCGATGCGTCCCAGGCCCTCGTCGACGCTCAGGCCGCAGTAGATCGCGCACAGGCCGAACTGGACGCCTACCTGGCGGCCTCCGCGGGCGAGCAAACGTCGGCGAACCTTGCCGACATCGATGCGCAGCTCGATCGCATTGCGGACGCCATTGCTTCGGCCACCACGGTCCATCCCGAAAAAGATGGTGGCGTGACCGTGCGTGGCGGCGGGCAGGCGGGTCACTACCTGACGGCAAACGAGTATCGCGACGCCCTGACGAGCTGCACGACGATCACGGTCAGCCCCAAATCGTCCGCGTCCGCCTCGCCCAGTGAGGGAAGCGGCGTGGCCGCAGATCCGTCGGTGGAACAACCCGCTCCTGCGCCGAGCGCTTCCGCTGATTCTGGCGCGCCGACTGCTTCTACCCCCTCCGAGCCCGCAGTCCCGAACGTTCCCTCCGCTTCCGCGGACGGAGGGAACACTGCGAGCGCGCCAGGCTCTTCGAACGGCTCCGAGCCAGTGCATGCTCGAACGAGCATTTCATCCTCGGCGAGTCCGGCTGCGGTTGGATCTTCCGATGTGCCGTCGGCCTCCGAGGCGAGGAAACCCTCCCAGGCTCGTGCGCATGTGATTGCTGCAACGGGGTCCTCAGCCCTGTGGGTCGGAGTTGGGGCGGTGGCCGTCCTGGTTGCCGGAGCCGGTGCCGTCGTGGCTTCCCGTCGAGCCAAGCGATAATATGAGCGGTCGGGCCGACGGGTCCGATCAGCGCCCCGCCGACATTTTGCATCGTCGGTGGGGCGCTGCTTTCCTGTGCGTGCGCACGCGTGTTGCCCGTTGGGGCTCGTTGTCCTGCATCTGGGCCTGCGTGCTGTTGGGGCCGGGCTTGTTCGCATGCCCGAGGCACGGGTGGTCAAGCGATGTGTCGAACTGAGGGGTGCCGGTGAGTGAGGTGCTCTCTGCATTTGACGCGCGCTGATGATCTGAGGGTAGGCGGCTTCATTGTTGCCGGGAATTGTGGGGAAAGACAGGGGTATGCGGGGTTGGCTTCGCAGGTGAGCCTCTTGTCAGGAGGGGCTTGCTTATCGACAAACTCTGGTATATACTAAGTAATGCATTACGCGGAAGTGTCATGAGGCTGCTTCGCTACTTGTTGAAGCAACGCAGCTCGTTGCCTTCCAACCAACCATCACGAGAGGACTAGCTATGCGTCCCACTAATGCACGCAAGTTTATGATTGCGGCCCTGAGTGCTGCTGCCATTGTCGCCGGATCTGTCGTTCCCGCCTACGCGGCCGGCGAACCCACCGAGGGTGCTGCCGCCGATAACGGTGCGGTCGCCGCCGAAGAGAAGCCCGTCGCCGACGGTGCCGCCGAGGAAGGCCCGGCCGCCGACGGTGCCGCCGCCGAGGAGCAGCCCGCCGACGACGGCGCGGCCGCCGACGATGGTGCTGCCTCCTGGAAGCAGGACGGCAAAGGCTGGTGGTTCGACCTCGGAGATGGAACCTACGCCAAGAACGAACTCATCGAGATTGATGACGTCGTCTACCGCTTTGATGAGAACGGCTACATGATCACCGGCTGGCACAACCAGGAGGGGGAGTGGGAGTACTTCGCTTCCTCCGGTGCCCAGGTCTCCGGCTGGAACCTTATTGACGGCTCCTGGTACTTCCTGGATCCTGAGACCGGCTTCATGCAGACCGGCTGGATCAATGTTGACGACTCCTGGTACTACCTGAACGCCTCGGGCGACATGGCCATGGGCTGGGTCAACTACAACAACGAGTGGTACTACCTGACCGGCTCCGGTGCGATGGCCACCGGCTGGACCCTGGTCGGCGGCACCTGGTACTACCTGAACGCCTCGGGCGTTATGCTCATCGGCTGGGTCGAGGTTGAGGGTTCCTGGTACTACCTGAACGCCTCGGGCGCGATGGTTACCGGCACGCAGTGGATCGACGGCGAGCGTCACTGGTTCTTCCACAACGGCACCTGGTGGGGCGCTTGGAAGTGATCGGCGCGCATGAGCTGTGAGTGAGCGACGCTCACTCGGACGCAATCACGCACGCAAGGCCCCGGCCTCGTCCATTCACGGTAACGAGGCCGGGGTTGCTTATGCGACGCTAGTGTTCCCTGAGGGAGTCGGGACGGCAGACGAAGGGGGCGTGGCCACGTGGCCACGCCCCCTGGCGTCGTTGTGAGGCTGATCAGCCCGCGGCGTCCACCGCCTGGTTGGCGATCTGACGTTCACACACGTCGATGAGCTCACGGATGATGCGGATCGTGCCGGCGGATGCGTCCGTGTGAGCCTCGATCCAGGCCTTGCCGGAGGCAACCACGTCGACCTCGGGGGCGTAGCCCGCCAGCGCGTTCGGGAAGAGCAGCGTTGTGAGGTCCTCGGCGGTGTGGAAGGTGAAGGTCTCCCAGATGCCCGCCAGGGCCTCGAAGTACTCGCCTACGTAGCTGGCGTATGCCGACGGGTTGGTGCGCGCCTGCGCCCAGAAGCCCGAGATCATCGCCCAGCGGGTGTCGTTGGGGATCGAGGTGTCGGTGAGGACCTTGTCCCACACGTCGGCCTTGATCCACTCGCCCTCGCGAGCCGCACGAGCAGCGGCCGCGTTCTGGTGGCCGGTCATCGTGTCGTCGGTGGCCTCCAGGGCTGCGATGTCCTCCTCGGTAGCGGCATTGCCGCGCACCAGGGCGATCAGCAGGTCCCACTTGAGGTCGACGTCAAGGTCCAGGCCGTCCAGGGTCTGGGTACCGTCGTAGAGGGCGCGGATGGCCTCGAACTGTTCGGGGCTGGTCGCGTTGCGGGCCGCAGCGGCGACGAGCATCCGCTGCGCGTCGGAGCCGGAGGCGGCCGTGCGAGCCAGGAGGAGCAGGCGACGGCCCGTGTCCTCGGCGGCCTCAGCGCGGTAATTCGGTGCCACGAAGGTGCGCACGGCCTCGTCGATGTGACGCAGGGTGAGCGTCAGGAGGCTCATGTTGTCCTCGACGGGAACGGCACGCAGGGCCAGGTTCAGGTAGTCGCGTGCCGGCATCTCGCCGTCGCGGGTCATATCCCACGCGGAGGCCATGACAACTCCGCGGGTCAGCGAATCCGTGAACTTGGTGATGTTGGTGATCGCGAAGGCCAGGGACTCCTCGTCGAGGCGGACCTTGGCGTAGCCGAGGTCTCCGTCGTTGACGAGGATGAAATCCGGGCGAGCGATGCCCGCGGCAGCCTCGATCACCGTGGACGCGCCGTCAATGTCGAGCTCCTCGCGGAAGACCTGGGCCAGCGTCCCCTCTTCGGTCAGCGAGTAGCCGGCCACACCCATGCGGTGCGGGCGCAGCGAGGCGCCCTCGGAGAAGGCTTCCTGCGTGATCTCGAGGCGCTCGATCGTACCGTCCTCAGAGGTCGTGACGACCGGACGCAGGAGGGTGACGCCGGCTTCCTCCAGCCACACCTTCGACCACGACGCCAGGTCGCGGCCCGAGGCGGCGGCCAGCTCGGAGAGCAGGTCGTCCAGCGTGGCGTTGGCGTAGGAGTGCTTCGTCAGGTACTCGTGCAGACCCGCGAAGAAGGCATCGCGTCCCACGTAGGAGACGAGCTGGCGCAGCACGGAGGCACCCTTGGCGTAGGTGATGCCGTCGAAGTTGACCTCGACGTCGGCGAGGTCGCGGATCTCGGCTGTAATCGGGTGGGTCGTGGGCAGCTGATCCTGCTTGAGGCCCCAGTCCTTGCGGACCATGAAGCCCGTCCATCCTTCGGTGTACTTGGTGGCCTCGGCCAGAGCCAGGTGGCTCATGAACTCGGCGAAGGACTCGTTGAGCCACAGGTCGTTCCACCACTTCATGGTGACCAGGTCGCCGAACCACATGTGCGCGAGCTCGTGCAGGATCGTGTTGGCGCGAGCCTCCATCTGAGCCTCGGTGGGACGGGTGCGGAACACGTAGGCGTCGCGGAAGGTCACGCAGCCGGCGTTCTCCATAGCGCCCGCGTTGTACTCGGGCACGAAGATCTGGTCGTACTTGGTGAAGGGATAGGCGATGCCGTAGGCGCCCTCGAAGAACTCGAAGCCCTGGCGGGTGATCTTGATGATCTCGTCGGCATCCAGGTGCTCAACGATCGAGGCGCGGGCGTAGACGCCCAGGTCGATTGTACGGCCGTCGGAGGAGGTCAGCGTGGCCGTCGTGCCCTCGTAGGGGCCGGCGACGATCGCGGTGATGTAGGTCGACATGACCTCGGTGGTTGCAAAGTGGTAGATCCAGGCCTCGCCCTCTTCCTCGGGGGTGGGGGTCGGCGCGTTAGAGAAGACCTTCCAGCCCTTGGGGGCCTTGACCGTCAGGGTGAAGGTGGACTTCAGGTCAGGCTGCTCAAAGGTCGTGTAGACACGGCGGGCGTCCGGGACCTCGAACTGGGAGTAGGTGTAGGCCTGTCCGTCGGCGGGGTCGACGAAGCGGTGCAGGCCCTCTCCTGTGTGCATGTACTGGCAGGATGCCTCAACTTCGAGGACGTTGTGCTCGGCAAGGTTCTCCAGCGCGATGCGGTTGTCCTGGTGCACCGAGAAGGGGTCCAGGGTATTGCCGTTCAGCGTGATGGAGTGGACGTTGTTGGACACGAGGTCGGCGAACGTGGAGGCGCCTTCGCGCGCGTCGAACTCGATGCGGGTGAATGAACCGAAGTCGGTGTCTCCGCGCGTGAGGTCCAGGGAGATCTCATAGCGGGTCACAGAGGAAATGACCGAGGCGCGCTCGGTCGCTTCCTCGCGAGTCAGGTTCAGGCCTGGCATGGGTTGCCTTTCCGTCGATGGAATGGGAGCGCTGTTGCGCTCAACATTCCTATGTTGTCATGTGTTGGGTGTGATTGCGCGGGGCGCGCCGCATTTTGTCGGCTGGGACACGCTTTCACCAGATGGTGACGCGCTCGGAGGGTTCCAACCACATCGCGTCGCTGGGCGTCACGTCGAAAGCCTCGACGAAAGTGTCAAGGTTGCGCAGTACCTGGTTGCAGCGGAACTCGGCGGGCGAGTGGGGGTCGATCGCCAGCATCTGGCGCGCGAACTGGGGACGCGTGGCCGTGCGCCAGGCGCGTGCCCACGAGTAGAAGAAGCGCTGCGGTCCAGTGATGCCGTCGATGACGGGAGCGGACTGCGGGGTCAGCCCCTGCTCGCTGAGCGAGGCCGCCCATGCCTTCCACGCGATGGTCAGGCCGCCGAGGTCGCCGATGTTCTCGCCGATCGTGAGCGCGCCGTTGACGTGGGGGAGCGTGCGTTCGTCGCCTTCCTCCGATTCCTCGTCCTGCTCGAGGAGGATGGCCGGTGTGAGCGCGTCATACTGCTCAATGAGGGCGTGCGTGCGCTCTTCGAAGGCGGCGCGGTCCTCATCCGTCCACCAGTTCGACAGGTTGCCCGCCCCGTCGTAGCGCGAGCCCTGGTCGTCGAAGCCGTGTCCGATCTCGTGGCCGATGACCGCGCCGATCGCGCCGAAGTTCACCGCGTCGTCGGCTTCGGTGTCGAAGAACGGAGGCTGAAGGATCGCGGCTGGGAAGACGATCTCGTTCTGCGTGGGGTTGTAGTAGGCGTTGACGGTCTGGGGGGTCATGTACCACTCGTCGCGGTCCGCCGGGCGGCCAAGCTTGGCCCATTCGCGGTCGGTGGCGTGAGCGTTAGCGGCGCGCACGTTCTCGACGATCGTCGCCTCCGGGTCCAGGTGCAGCGTCGAGTAGTCGCGCCACTTGACGGGGTAGCCGATCTTGGGATTGAAGGTCGCGAGCTTGTCCAGCGCTTTCACCTTGGTGTCCTCGCTCATCCAGTCGAGGCCTCGGATCGATTCGCCGTAGGCGTTGAGGAGACGGCGCACCAGGGCGTCCATCGCTTCCTTGGCGTCGGGCGGGAAGTGGCGGGCCACCCACGCGCGGCCCATGGCCTCGCCCAGGTAGGCCTCGATAAGTCCGAGGGCGCGCTTCCAGCGCGGACGAAGCTCCTCCGTGCCGGACAGGGTACGGCCGTGGAAGTCGAAGTTCTCGTTGACGAAATCGCTCGACAGGAGCGACGCGTGGCAGTCGATCGCCGAGGCGCTCAGCCATTCCTTGAGCACGGACAGGTCGGTGTCGGCCCACAGGGCGGCGGCAGCCGACAGGAAGTCGGGCTGGTCGACGTTCACGACGAGGCTGGCGATGGGCATGCGCGCGGCCTCCGCCCACGCGTCCCAGTCGAAGCCTGGAGCCAGGGTGGCAATCTCCTCCCAGGGGGTCGGGTTGTCGGAGAGTAGCGGGTCACGGTTGCTCACGGAATCGCGGTGGTGGGAGGCGATCGCGGTTTCCAGTTCCATGATGCGCGCGGCCGCACCCTCCGGGTCTGCCATACCGGCGAGGCTCAGGAGGCGGGCGGTGTGCGCGACGTAGGCCTCGCGGATCGGCGCGTAGTCGTCCTCGCGGTAGTAGGCCTCGTCGGGCAGGCCGATGCCGGACTGGACGAGGGAGACCATGTAGCGCGAAGAGTCGTGCGGGTCAGTGCCCACGTATGCGCCGATGAGGCCTCCGATGCCCTCGCGCATGAGGCGGCCCATCTCGCGGGCGAGCTCCTCGTGGGTGGTGCAGGCGTTGATTGCGTCGAGGTCGGGGCGCAGGGGAGCGGCACCGGCTTCTTCGATGGTGTCCTCGTTGAGGAATTGAGTCCACAGTGTGGCGATGCGGTGCGCATCCGGATCGTCCAGTGTGCCATCGGCTGCGTCCTGGGCGATTGCGCGCGCGTACTTCTCGGATGCGTCGCGCAGCGTGTGGAACGCCCCGTCCATGGGGCGGTCCGCGGGGATCGTGTGGGTCGCCAGCCACGTGCCGTTGACGTGGCGATAGAAATCGTCCTGCGGGCGCACCTTCGAATCGATGTTCGCGGTGTCGAGGACTCGGGCGAGCAGTGTCTTCGTCATGCCTTAACTCTAGGGGGAGAGGTGGGGGTCGCGTGGGATGAGCGTCCATGGGACAGGCATCGCCCCTATTTACGTGATGAGCATGGGACGTAATTCGTCATTTTCTCGCGGAATTGTGCGGGGGAGTGCGGATGTCAGTTTGATATACCCCCGTCGTGCACATATGTGCACAGTGGTGTGTGCATTCGTGCAAAAAGGGTGTGTAGGGGGCATGATGGAGAGAGCAATGAGGCACTTCCTCATCAAGAAGTGAAGGGATTTTTAACGGTGAAGACACTTCGCACTGACGTGTGTGTCATTGGTGGAGGATCCACCGGTGCCGGCGTCGTCCGCGACGTCGCCATGCGCGGCTTCTCAGCCGTCCTCGTCGACCGGGCGGACATCGCTCAGGGAACCTCCGGTCGCTTCCACGGTCTGCTCCACTCGGGCGGCCGCTACATTGCGTCCGATCCTGAGTCGGCCACCGAGTGCGCCGAAGAAAACGAGATCGTCAAGCGCATCAACGCCAACGCCGTCGAGGCCACCGGAGGCCTCTTCGTCGTGACCGCCCACGACGATGAGGAATACGCGGATCAGTTCCTGGCCCGCGCAGCGGCTGCAAAGGTGCCCGCCGCAGAAATCTCCATCGCCGAGGCACTGCGTCGCGAACCCCGCCTGGACCCGCGCATCAAGCGCGCCTTCGAGGTCCAGGACGGCACGGTCGATGGCTGGCAGATGACCTGGGGAGCGATTCGCTCCGCGCAGGCGTACGGGGCGCAGGTCCTGACCTACCACCGCGTCACCTCCATCGAGCGCGAAGGTGAGCGCATCAGCGCCGTCATCGTCCACGACGAGCGCGGGGGCGAGGACGTGCGCATCGAGTGTGGCTTCGTCCTCAACTGCGGCGGCCCCTGGGCCGGACAGATTGCCGCCATGGCCGACTGCCACGGCGTCGACGTCGTCCCCGGCGCCGGCATCATGATCGCCATGAACCACCGGTTGAGCCAATCGGTCATCAACCGCTGCGTGTGGCCCGCCGACGGCGACATCCTCGTGCCCGACCACACCGTGTGCATCATCGGTACGACCGACCTCAAGGCCGACGACCCGGATCGCCTCTCCATCCCCGCCGACCAGGTCCAGCAGATGCTGGACTCCGGCGAGGCCATGATCCCCGGCTTCCGCAAGTCCCGTGCCGTGCACGCCTGGGCCGGTGCGCGCCCCCTCATCAAGGACTCGCGCGTGTCGGCGACCGATACCCGCCACATGGCGCGCGGCATGAGCATTATCGACCACAACACGCGCGACGGCGTCTACGGCATGCTCACCATCGCGGGCGGCAAGCTCACCACCTACCGCCTCATGGCTGAACGCATCGTGGACATCATGTGCGAGGAGATGGGCGAGAAGCGCGCCTGTAAGACCGCCGACGAGGCCGTTCCTCCCGCCAAGGAAGAGCGCCTGTACACGATTGGCCACCGCCTCGACAACGTCGAATCGCGCAACGAATCCCCCTCCCACGAGCAGATCATCTGCGAGTGCGAGATGGCCACGCGCGCCATGCTCGAAAACGTCATGGACACCCTGCCCAAGGGGCAGCTCGATGACGTGCGTCGCCAGATGCGCCTGGGCATGGGCCCCTGCCAGGGCGGATTCTGCTCCCAGCGCGCCGCTGGCATCGCCCACGAGCGCGGAGATATCGACTCGATGCGCGCCAACTCCCTCCTGCGTCTCTTCCTGAAGAATCGCTGGATCGGCCTGTGGCCCATCATGTTCGGCAAGCAAGCCAGGCAGGCCGCACTGGACGCCTGGATTCACGAGGGCACGCTCGACGTCGAGCACCTGCCCGCACCCAGCGAGGAGGTTGTTCGATGAGGGACGTCGTCGTTATCGGCGCTGGCCTGGCAGGCCTGGCCGCATCAATCAAGGCAGCCGACGCGGGACTGAGCGTCACCCTCGTGACTAAGGGCGTGGGTGGCATCCAGCTCGGCACGGGCACGGTCGACATCCTCGGCTACCGCCCCGAGCCGGTCGAGGCGCCCCTGGAGGCTCTGGAAGGCCACGTAGCCTCCCGCCCGACCCACCCCTACAGCCACGTCACCCCCGACTTCGTCGGTGCATCCGTCGCATGGTTGCGTGACCTCGTCGGCGCGGACGCCCTCACCGGCGATGAGACCCGCAACGTGCGCATCCCCACCGGCGTCGGCGCGCTGCGCCCCACCTGCCTGATCCCGCCCTCGATGAAGGCCGGCATTCCCCAGGTGGGCGCCCGCTACGCCATCGTCGGACTGACGCGCTTCAAGGACTTCTACCCCGGCCTCGTCGCCGAGAACCTGACACGCCAGAACGGCCCCGACGGCGCCCCCATCAAAGCCCGCGCCCTCAATGTTGACTACGTCGTGCGCGAGGGTGAGGTCGACTCGACCGGCACCAACCACGCGCGCAGCCTCGACCACGAGGAGAACCGTGCGCGCCTGGCAGACCAGATCCGCCCCCTCCTTGATGATGGAGAGATCGTCGGCCTGCCCGCCGTCCTCGGCCTCGACGACCCGAATGCCTGGCGCGACCTCGCAGACAAGCTCGGCCACCCCGTCTTCGAGATCCCGATCCAGCCCCCGTCGGTGCCCGGCATGCGCCTGAACGCCCTGCTGACCCGCATCGCCTCCGACAAGTGCCGCGTCGTCCTCGGATCCCCGATCAAGGCCGTGCACACGGCAGATGGACGCGTAAGCGCCGTCGAATACGCCAGCGCGGGACGCTCCACGATCGTGGAAACCCGATCCCTCATCCTCGCCGCTGGCGGCTTCGAATCCGGCGCCCTCGACATGGACTCCTACGGCACCGTGCGAGAGACCATCTGCGGGCTGCCCGTCATGGGCGCCTCCGGACAGCTCCTGCACGCCGACTTCTGGGGCGAGGACCAACCCCTCTTCCTGGCCGGCCTCGCCGTCGACGACAACATGCGCGTCCTGAACGAGGAAGGCGCGCCCGTGTGCCCGAACCTGTACGCGGCCGGAGGCAACCTGGCCGGCGCCACCCGCTGGCGCGAAAAGAGCGGCGAAGGAATCGCGCTGGCCAGCGCGCTCGCGGCCGTCGACTCGATCGTGGAGGAACTGAAATGACCCTGGAAATGTCAACGCTGATGGGACCGGGCGTGGAGGAAGAAGACGTCTTCGCCCTCACCGGTGACGCTGCGCTGCGCGCCAGCCTCGACTCGTGCGTCAAGTGCACGATCTGCGAGACCCAGTGCCCGGTCATGCGCGTCACCGACCTGTTCGCCGGCCCCAAGTACTCCGGCCCGCAGGCCGAGCGCTTCCGCAAGGACGGGCAGATGGTGGACAAGTCCATCGACTACTGTTCCTCGTGCGGCACCTGCTCGCTCGTGTGCCCCCAGGGCGTGAAGGTCACCGAGATCATCCACCACCGCCGTACCGCCATGAAGGAAGCGCACGGCATTCCGCTGCGCGACCGCCTCATCGGCCGTACCTCCCTGATCGGCACCATGATGACCCCGGTTGCCCCCATCGCGAACTGGGCGCTCGACGTCAAGCCGATTCGCCTGGCCATGGAGGCCGTCATCGGCGTGCATCGCTCGGCCCCCATGCCGCGCGCGTATGGTCGCACCTTCGAGTCCTGGTTCAAGAAGCACAAGCCGCTGCCGAACTCCGGCACGCGCGGCCAGGTGATCTTCTTCCACGGATGCGCCGGCCAGTACTTCGAGGTCGAGACCTCGATTCACTCGGTCATGGTGCTCGAGCACCTGGGTTACGAGGTCCTGGTTCCCAAGCACGGCTGCTGCGGCCTGGCCCTGCAGTCCAACGGCCTGTACGACGATGCGCGCAAGTACGTCTCTAAGCTGACCAACGACCTGCGCAGCGTCAACCGCGATGCCCCGATCATCTCCGCGTCGGGCTCGTGCGGCGGCATGCTGCGCCATGAGGCCCATGAGATCCTCGAGATGGACACCCCGGAGCTGAGGGATGTGGGTTCCCGCACGTGGGATATCAGCGAGTTCTTGCTGCACCTGTACGACAAGGGCGAACTGGATACGAACTTCCAGCGCATCGACGTCACCATCCCGTACCACGCACCTTGTCAGGTGAAGTCCCAGGGTCTGGGCAAGCCTGCGATCGAGCTCATGAGCCTGATCCCCGGCGTCACCGTCAAGGATTCAGAGCAGCCCTGCTGCGGTATCGCGGGCACGTACGGCATGAAGAAGGAGAAGTACGCGATCGCCCAGGCCGTGGGTGCTCCCGTCTTCGACTTCATCAAGCAGGTCAACGCCGAGCTGGCGGCCT
>ERZ773087.1808-NODE-1808-length-12478-cov-4.246639_pt1 | contig 12478 bp, 9 predicted proteins | sample MGYA00511375_ERZ773087 | MGnify/ENA primary metagenome ERZ773087 (study PRJEB29015, sample SAMEA2737995) | human oral metagenome | biome: human oral; feature: human-associated habitat; material: dental | place: China | collected 2063 ...
CATATGTCATTGTAACTTCTGGCCAGTGAACCATAGGTGCTCCAATAAATCTTAATTTATTTTCTCCTAAGTCCAGAACATCTCCTTCTTTTATTTCATAATAATTTTCTGAAGCAGATGTATTATAAAATTGTTCAAAAAATGCAAATGTCTTTTTATTTCCAACTATTTTCAAATTTGGATATAACATCAGTAAATCTTCTATATTTCCACAATGGTCAGGTTCCATATGATTGATTATGAGATAGTCCAGTTCCCTTCCCTGTAAAAGATACTTTATATTTTCCAGATACTGTGCCCTGATTGATGCATCCACTGTATCAATAATTGCTGTTTTTTCATCTAGTATAAGACTTGAATTATATGAAACTCCTTTTGGTATAGGAAACATATTCTCAAATCTTTCCAGTCTTCTGTCATTTCCTCCAATCCAATAAATTTTATCTGTTATCTGCTGAACGCAATGCATTTTTCTACCTCCTATTTTCTCTCCAATTAATTGTTTATATTTTTTATTTATTATAACTATTTTCTATTTTTCTTTATATTATCACGCAACAGTTTTACTATCACACCTTTACCAAACTCAGTTGCCATATCCATGGGAGTACCTCCACGGGCATCTGTAAGGAGGGGATTAGCTCCATATTTCAACAAAATTTCTACTATTCTGGCATTTGATTTTAGTGTTGCATCCTGTAAAGGAAGCCAGCCATCATTTCCACTATGTGCATTTACAAGTCTTCTGTCTGCTTTCAAAAGAATTTCTACAGCTTCTTCATTTTCATAATAACATGCAGTATGTAATGTCAATTTACCAAAAACCGGATGTTTCTCATAAAGATTAGCACCATTTTCCACTAATACTTTAAGAATCTCATTATTTCCAGATTCAATTGCCACTATTATAGGAGTATATCCTGTCTGATCCTGTGCATTCACATCTATCAAATTTACCGCAATATCATCAGAAGAATTTGCTATTACTTCGCTATATTTAGGTCCATAATACTTGCCATTGTCATTTTTTGCTTCTTTTTCATCATTTTCATTTAGTTTTTTCTTATTTTCCTCTGTTGCAAGATGATTTAAAACAAATTTATTATTTTGTTTTCTTATAGCATCAAAAAAAATTCTCAATCTCATTTCATTCATACGTAAAATTCTATCTTCATTTACAAGATCGATAGTTTTTTCACTTATACCGTTACGCAAAATCATTTTTTCTGCATATATAAAATTTGATAAAATTATAAACAAAATAAATATTTTATAGATTAATATTTTTTTTTTCATTATTTCACCTCTGATTATTTACTTATTATATCATATGATTTTAAAACTGTAAATAAAAATTGTCCTTTAAACGTTTAAAAAAGCTACATTAAAACTCCCCTATTATCATAACTTATAATAACAGAGGAGTTTTTTCCTTAATATACAGTTCTTTTACATTTAATTACATTTTTCTATTTCTTCGAGAACTTCATCAACATGACCTTTTACCTTGACTTTTCGCCATTCTTTTACTATTTCACCTTTTTCATCTATAAGGAATGTCGAACGTTCTATTCCAAAATATTTCTTTCCAAAATTGACTTTTTCCTTCCAGACTTCATATTTTTCACACACATCACTGTTTTCATCACTTAAAAGCAAAAATGGCAATTCATTTTTCTTTTTAAAGTTTTCATGCCTTTTTATGCTGTCTTTACTTATTCCTAATACTACAACACCTTTTGCAGTAAGTCTGGAAAAGTTATCCTTAAAAGAACATGCTTCCTGAGTACATCCCGGTGTGCTATCTTTAGGATAAAAATAAAGTACAACTTTCTTACCTTTATAATCACTCAGACTGACATTTCTTCCATTATCAGCCAACAAACTAAAATCATAAGCTTTCATTTTTATCTCCTGATATTTATCCTATCTCATGAAAGAAGGAATTTCTATTTTTTTCTCTTTCTTTTCTTCTTTTACTGAAGTTCCATCATTATTATCATCTTTTTTTTCTTTATCACTCTTATTTACATCTGTTTTAACTTCTTCCCTAGGAAACTCTTCAGAAATTCCGCTAAAATTGTCAGTATCTACTTTCAATTCTTCTGTTCCGTTATCTATATCGGCATCTTTTTGATTATTTTCTGAATTTTTTTCAAATACATTTTCTATAGCGTTTACTGTCTCCGAAGAATTTTCTAAAGTATTATTCACAGCTTCATCATTCTTAACATTTTCAGTATTTTCTGAATTTTGAATATTTTCTGAATTTTCTAATTTTTCTCCTGAAAATTCATGATGATTATCTTTTACTTCCTGATTTTCCTGATGAACATTATTTTCCAGATTCACAGCATTTTGAATATTTTCAGTGTTTTCTTTATTCTGATGCTGTACTTCCTGATGTTCTGAAGTTATATTATTTTCCTGGGAAAAGTTTTCATTATTTTCTACTTTTTCTGGTTTTGTTTCTTCTGTTGCAATTTCCTCAGTTTCTATTTCTTCAGACTTTGCTTCTTTTATTTCTTCCTTTATCTCTTCTGTTTTATTTTCAACAGGCTTTTCTTCTTCGGAGTTATTTTCAGAAGAATTATTATCTGATGCATTCTCTGAATTCTTTATTTCTTCAGTTTTACTTTCCTGTTTATTTTCTGAATCAGAAGAATCTTTTTTCTCAGAATTATCTAATAGTTCCTGAACAGAAACTCCTGAAATTATCTTTCTTACTTCATCACCTGTTATTGTTTCCTTTTTCAGCAGCAGTTCAGCAATTCCATCAAGTTTTGCCCTATTTTCCCTTAAAGTTTCAACTGTCTGACGATATTCATCATTAAGTATCTGTCTTATTTCAAGATCAATTTCTCTTATAGTTTCATTACTTTTATTTGAAGTAAAAGTAAACTCTTCATCAGAATTTTCAAGGTTTACAGGTCCTAACTTCTTACTCATTCCAACACTTTCCACATACGCTCTTGCAAGCCTTGTAGCCCTCTTGATATCAGAATATGCTCCTGTACTTATATCGTCCAGAACTAAATCTTCAGCTGCCCTTCCACCAAAAAGAACTTTTATTTCTGCCAACATTTCCTTACTTGTTGTAACAAGTTTTTCTTCAGGAAGAGGCATCATAAATCCTCCGGCTTCTCCTCTAGGAATGATAGTAACTTTGTGTACAGGATCTGCCCCCGGTGTCAGCTCAGTCATTACAGCATGTCCAGCTTCATGATAGGCAAGCAGTCTTTTCTCTTCAGGTTTAATGATTTTTCCTTTTTGACCTAATCCCATTCCGATTTTATCAACAGCTTCATCTAAATCTTCCATTTTTATTGTGTCAGAGGATCTTCTTGCAGCAAGTATTGCAGCCTCATTCAATAAATTCGCCAAATCTGCCCCTACAAATCCCGGAGTTATTTTTGCTATATCTTCAAGTCTTACATCATCAGCCAGTTTTTTGTTTTTTGCATGTACCTTTAATATTGCAACTCTTCCTTGCAGATCAGGTGCATCGACATTTATTCTTCTGTCAAATCTTCCTGCTCTCAGCAATGCCGGATCCAGTACATCTTCCCTGTTTGTTGCCGCTATAACTATTACTTTTGCATCGGTTTCAAAACCGTCCATTTCCACAAGAAGCTGATTTAATGTCTGTTCTCTTTCATCATTACTTCCACTGTTTTTTCCAACACTTCTTCTTCTTCCAATAGCATCAATTTCGTCTATAAAAATAATTGATGGACTTGATTCTTTTGCTTTTTCAAATAAATCTCTTACACGTGATGCTCCAACTCCAACAAACATTTCTACAAATTCTGAACCTGAAATACTAAAAAAGGATGCTCCAGATTCTCCAGCTACAGCTTTTGCAAGTAAAGTTTTACCAGTTCCTGGTCTTCCTAATAAAAGTACTCCTTTTGGCACTCTTGCTCCAGCCTTTGTATATTTTTCAGGATTTTTTAAAAAGTCGACAACTTCCCGTAATTCTTCTTTTGCTCCGTCAACTCCAGCAACATCATCAAATTTTACATCAGGCTTTTTATCAATTTTATTGACTCTCGATTTTCCAAATCCAAAAATATTTCCAGGTCCTCCACCTTGCGAACCTCCAACCATTTTTTTAGCTAAATAAACCATAATTGCAATCATTATAATCATAGGTAAAAATTGTCCTAGAAGTAACAAAAAGAAACTTCCTCCTGACGGTTGCAATGAATTTAATTTTACTTTCTTACGTTCAATCGCATTGATAATAATTGGTTCATTTCCAACTCTATCTGTTATTTTCTTTGTAAAATAAAGAATATCTTTACCATTCTCACGAGCTTGTGCAATTAATTTATCGTCTTTTTCACTTATTTCAGAAAATTCCCCTGCTTGTGTCCTATTTACAAATTCTGTATAGGAAATTTCTTTTTTAGCTTGAAAATAAGTTTGTATATCTTGATGAAATATTGCCGTAAAAGTGAATAATAACACTACAAAAATAAAAAATAGAAAACCTGAAAATGGAGATTTATTCCCATCATCCTGTCTGTTATTTTTTCTATTATTATCTTTTCGCAACTCTTCCAATCGCTTTCTAATATCATTTTTATCTTTTTCTGCCATTTTTCCTCCCAATTATTAATAATTTACTTTTACTCTCATTTCCTAATTTTTTTATTTCTTTTTCTATTTCATTTTCCTGAATTTTTTCCAAAAATTTTGAAAATTTTATATCTGAAACCGCTAAAATTTCTGTCATTTTGTTATTATCTCTATTTTCTAATTTTACAGCATCACTTGAAAACTGCAAATTATTTTCAACTCCAAAAATCTTAACTCCTACAATCGGAACAAAATCTCTTTCTCCCTTTGGGATTTTTTCATCAATTAAAATTTTCTTCACTTTTTTATGTCCCAAATTTTTCAAAGAAATTCTATCTCCATCTTTTCTATTTCTGACAAAAAACTCCCCATTTTTTATTTTATCATTAATCTTAAAAAAAATATAACTTGTATTTTTATCCGTTTTAAAATCACCAATATTTTCACATAAGGTTATTTTGTAATTATACCATTTAATACTTTGATTTTCCTTTAAAATTATGTTTTTATCAGATAATATTCCAATTTTATTGCTTTTTAAATTTTTTATCTTATTTTTATTTGTAATTTCTATAATTCTTAATTCTCCATATACATTTTGTAAAATTTTATTTTCCCCCAAATAAAATTCTTTTGTTCCTGTATTTCTTAATTCTCCACTTTTAGTAAAAAAACTCTTAAAAATCTGATCAATTTTTTCTCTTGAAATTTGCACATTATTTTTTTTTAAAAGAAAACTTAATTCATCCTTCTGATTAACCCCGTTTTTTTTTAAAATTTTAAAATTTTCTTTTTCTAAATTTTTCTCATTTTCAAATTTTTCTAATCCAGCAAAATTTCTCTCGTTAATTTCCACAATCAAAGATTCCACTTTTCTTTTAAAATCTGGATTAATCCTTTCAAAAAAAGGGAAAATTTTATTTCTAATAAAATTTCTTGTATAATCATTTTCGTTATTTGTATAATCAACTAAATATTCCCAATTCTGAATTTTCAAAAAACACAAAATTTCACTTTTTTCAAATCCTAAAATCGGTCTTACTATATTTTCACGTACTTCTGGAATACCCTTTAACCCAGTTATCGACGTTCCACGCAAAATTCGAAAAACAAAAGTTTCCACATTATCATCCATATTATGACCTGTTGCAATTTTATTATACCCAATCTTTTTCCGAACTTTCTCAATCGCTTCATATCGTAATTCCCTAGCCGCCAATTCCACAGATTTCTTATTTTCTTTTGAATATTTTTTCACATCTACACTTTGAATGTAACAATCAACATTGTTTTTAGCTGCAAACTTCTTTACAAATTTTAAATCATTCTCAACATCAATCCGCAAATTATGATTAACATAAACAAGCGAAATTTCAATCAAAATTCGACTTTTTAAAAACTTTAGAAAATTATAAAGAAAAATTGAATCAGGCCCCCCAGAAAATGCAATAAGAATCTTATCCCCATTAGAAATCAATTTTTTTTCAATAATTTCCATTGTTCTCTTCAATATTTTTTTTTCTATTTTTTTTAATTTTTCCATTAAATCTAATTCCCAATTCCCAATTTTTTTATATTATTTAAATAATAAATTTACTACAAAAAACTTTTTTAACAATTAAAATTTAAAAAATTTACTTATTTTAATTGACCGCTTTCACGACGTTTTTTCAAATGTTCTTCATGTGTCTTTGAATAATACGTTTTTCCTTTATGTGTGAAAAAAAACAAATCATCAGTTTTCTGAGCATTTAACACAGCCTTAACAGTCTCAATTGGAGGATTTCCAATTGGTGTTGGAGGCAATCCTTTAACTTTATATGAATTATACGCTGTATTTTGAGATTTCAAATCATTTCTCGTAGCCTGTCTTCCCAATTCATATTTTAATGTAGCATCCGATTCCAGCTTCATCCCAATTTCCAATCTTTTCAAAAATATTCCAGCAACTTTAGGCTTATCTGCCTCATCAGGCACTTCCGCTTCCACAATAGAAGCCAATTTTAAATCATCATAAAATTTCTTCTTGTCTGGATATTTTTCAGGTGGAAATTTCTTCAAAAATTCATCAAGAATCGTTCTAATAACTTGCTTTGTTGTGACATTTTCAGAAAAAATATAAGTTTCAGGATAAAAATATCCTTCAAAATTATTATTTTCATGCGGATATGGAAAATTAACTTCACTCAAAACTTTATTTATTTCCTCCGTATTTCCCAACTCAAGTGCTTCCATCCGTGCAAACACTTGTTTTGATGTAAATCCTTCAGGAATTGTAAGTCTTATTCCATTTGTTTCACTATTTTTGATTTTTTTTATAATTTCATATTTTGAAAATTTTCCATTAAATTTATAAGTTCCCACTTTTAATTTTATATTTTCACCATTTAATTTTAAATAAATTCTATCCATAATTCCATAATTTAATTTTAAATCCTTATAAATTTGTACAAAATTTGTTCCTTTTTTTACATTTATATTAACATTCTTATACTCTCTTTTTGCAAAAAAGAAGTTAAAAAAAAGCGATAAACACATAAATAATATTAAAAATATTATGGCATAAATAATTTTTAGTGTATTTTTCATATTTTTCTCCTAAATATCCAGTATTTTTTAATTATTTTTATAAAACTAATAAAAATAATATATTTTGATTTTAAATTTATATCAGTAAAGTTATCTTTAATTTGTCAAATATCCTTATTCAACAAGGAAGCTTTAATTTTTTATAAAATTACAACCTAATAACTACCTATTTATTATACTCAACATCTCTTATTTATTCCTGTATCCTTACTGTTACTTCTCATTATTTGAATTTTTCAAGTTTTTCTCCTTTAAATTTTTATCTTTTAAATCTTTTCCTTTTAAATCTTTATCATTAAGTTCTATCACTTCTACATTTTTAGTTCCATCCTTCGTTTCAAATTTTGCCATTCCTTCTTTTCTCAGTCTTCTCTCAAATTCTCTTTTTGCGCCAATTGTGTCAATCTGAAACACACTTGCAGGATTTTCACTTAATCTTCTTTCTAAATCATCTGTTTTGCTCTTTAATTCGGCCTTTTTTCTTTCATTCTCAATTTCCCGAATACTCTTCATATTAACATCATAATTAAGATTTTTAAGATTACTTTCATTATCTACAATTTTTTCAAATTCATTCATTTCTTCATCTTCTAATGAAATTTTATTATTATTCGGATAACGGGAAAGAACTCTTATAACTCCATTATAATATCTTATAATCATATAACGATAATTTTTATCAAAGAATATAATTTCATTCCTATTGTTTTTAAAATATTTTTTTTCAATATCCAAATATATTTTTCCCTTATTTTCTTCAATCCACCCCCTCTGCATTTCTTCATTCCATTTATCAGTTTGTGGATCAAAGTAACTTTTAATAATATGATATCCATTTTCTTCCTGAAGAAAATCATATCTCACATTTTTCAAATTTTTTTCCAAATTATCATCCGTCTTTATCAAATACCACGTTCCATAACTTTTCGATATCTGAAATTTTATAATAGGATTAACCTTTTCATCTATTTTTTTTATAAAACGTTCAATCCTATTAGTTTTTTTCAACTTTTTCTGTTTTTTTTCTTCTTCTTCATCTTGAATCTGATCCAAATAAATCAAATCTCCATCTTCTTCATCAGTTTTTTCCAAATCTTTATCTTCTTCAAAATTATTATTATCATTTTTATTGATAATAATATCAATTTTTACTGCTTCATCCTCAACTCTATTTCTACTAACTTTTTTTTCGTTACTTTTATTTTCAACTGATTTTTTACTTCCAACAGCAAACATTGACAATGAAAATATCCAAAAACAGACTGCAATGTAAAATTTTACTTTTCTATATTGATTAAATTCCTGCTTATTCAAAGTATTCACCTTTTTTTCATTTTTTTATTATAATAAAACCTATTTATACTAAACGCTATTTAAAATAAATATCTTTACATTAGGAAATCAGAAAAAAATATAAATTCTAAATCCTAAAGTTATAATACTTCCTCCAAACTTTAGTTTTATTAATCTAATTTTTTCTAATTATATCACACATTTTTCAAATTTCAAATTAAATATTTTATATTATATTTTCCAATCTGCTAAACTTAATTTTAAATATTGGTTTTTACTAATTAAAGCAATATTTTTTATAGCAAAGATTGAGATGATCCACCAAAAATTTAAATTTTTTTTTATTTAAATCAATCGAAAATCTAGCATCATTTTTAGTAATCATTCTACTACTCAATGAAAAATAGTATTAATAACAATAAAATTTTCCAATATATATTTATAAACAAAAAACTGTCTTAAAATTAAAACAGTTTTTTTCATTAGTTATTTTACTTAATTCTACCAATATCTTTTCTAAAATACATTCCATCAAATTTGATTTTATCCAATAACTTATAAGCATTTTCCTTAGCTTTATTCAATGTTTTTCCAAATGCAACAGCATTTAATACTCTTCCACCATTAGTTTTGAATTTTCCATCTTCAAATTTTGCTCCTGCAATAAATACTAATTCATTATCTGAAGCATTTTCAATTCCAGTTATAATATCGCCTTTTCTGTAAGTTTCTGGATATCCTCCTGCAGCTCCTACAACACAACAAGCGTGAAGTGGTTTCCAAGTAACATTTAATTCCGATAATTTTTTGTCAAATGAATATTCTACCAATTCTAACAAATCATTTTCCAATAATGGTAGAACTGCTTGAGTTTCAGGGTCTCCTAATCTCATATTGTATTCAAGCAAGTAAACACCTTTTGCTGTAATCATTAACCCGAAGAAGATTACACCTTCAAAATCCATTCCTTCAGCTTGCATTCCCTTTAAAGTTGGATTCATAATGTCGTTTTTAAAACTTTCAAAAACTTCATCTGTCACATAAGGATTAGGACTTATAACTCCCATTCCACCTGTGTTTAATCCTGTTTCATTCTCCCCAATTTTCTTGTGATCTTTTGCCGATAACAATGGTACAATAACTTTGCTATCTGTAAATGAAAGTATTGAAGCTTCTACTCCATCCAAAAATTCTTCAATTACAACTTGATTTCCAGCATCTCCAAATTTTTCATCAATCATTATATCATCAACCGCTTTTATCGCCTCATCAAGATTTTGAGCAATAATTACACCCTTCCCAGCCGCAAGGCCACTAGCTTTTACAACTACAGGAAAATCTTTCCAATTATTTAAAAATTCTTTTGCTTTTTCAGCATTATCAAAAATTTCATAAACAGCAGTTTTTATCCCATATTTTTTCATAAAATCTTTAGAATAAGCCTTGCTTCCTTCAAGAATCGCCGCTTGTTTATTAGGCCCAAAGATTTTCAACCCATTTTTATGAAATTCATCAACAATTCCAGCCACTAATAATTCTTCACTTCCAACAAATGTCAAATCAATATTATTTTCCTTAGCAAATTTAACATATTCGTCTATATTATTTGATAAATTCACATTTTCAGCTTTTGGCAACAACTCAGCTCCAGCATTTCCTGGTGCTATAAATATTTTCTCCACCTTTTCATTTTGAGATATTTTCCAAGCAATTGCATGTTCTCTTCCACCTGCTCCTACTATTAACACTCTCATTTTCTTATCTCCTCCTTGAATATTTATATTTCTGATTTACTTTATATCTTCCTTATAAATATATTTTATCATATTTTCTTGCAATATTAAATCTAAAAAATAATTTTTTCCTATTTTTGAATCAATATTTACAATTTTATAAAATTTTCTTGCTCCCTAACTTCAAATGTGTTATCCTAAAATCAAAAACACTAATAAAAAAGGAAAAATATATGAAAAAAAATAAAATTCTTTATACAATAAACTATGACAAAATTGTAAATTTTAAGGAAAGAGTAACTCGTTTTACTGTTAGATTTGAATTTAAAGATTCTGAAAATGAAGAATATTCAGGAGAAGACTTTGCTCATTTGCATGATACTGGAAGATTGACGGAATTATTGATTGATGGTGCAGAATTGTTGATAAAAAAGGCAAATAATGAAAATCGTAAAACTAAATGGGATATTATCGCAGTGAAAGTTTATGGGGAAATTATTCTTATAAACACTGCTTTTCATCGCTATATTACAGAAACCATATTTCACGATAATGAAATTTCTCCATTTGGAGAACCTTCGTATATAAAACCTGAAATTAAGCATAATAATAGCAAACTTGATTTTTATTTAGAAACTGAAAAAGAAAAAATTTACATTGAAGTAAAAGGTTGCACTTTGGTAAACGGAAAAATTGCTCAATTTCCTGGCTCTCCTTCAATTCGTGCCTTAAAACATTTGAGAGAACTTATGGAACTTAAAAAAGAAGGCTTTCGGACAGCAGTTTTTATTTTAATATTTAGAAAATCTGAAATTTTCGCACCCGAACATATTATCGACAAAGAATTTTCTGAAACTTTTTATGAAGTGATGGAAAATGGTGTTGAAATTTATCCGATGCTTTTGGAATATAGGGAAGATGGGAATGTTTATTTTGTTAAGAAAATTGGGATAATGGAGAAGAGATTTTAGTAATTTTCTAGAATCTCTTTTCCCTCTTATTTCTTAATCTGAAATATTTAATTTTTTGTTTAATTATAAAGAAATTTAATATTACTTTAACTTAATTTACAAAAATTATAAACTTTATTTATCTAATTTTTGATGTCGTGGACAATCTATCAAAAAACAGTCATATAAAAATTTAGGATAAATTTTTACTTCTGGTTTATAATCTGTTTTCAATATTTTTTCATATTCTGCCTTCAAATTCTTTATTTGCCTTTTTATCTCCCTAATTTCTTCTTTTTTATACGATTTCGTACATTCTGTTAAAAATTCTCCATTTTTAATGCTCTCTATTTCTTCATCTTTAATCTTCAAAACTATTTTAAAATTTTCTTGTAATTTTTCTATTTCATTTAACTGCTTTATAGAATAAAAATAGAATCTCAGCCACCAAGCTGGAAATTGATAATCTTGTATTTTAAACTTTGAATAAATTTTTCGGCTTTTCTCATAACTTCCCACCAAATAATATAGCTCTGCAAACTCTTCCTCAAAAAAATCATCTTTATTAACCGTTTCTAGCATTAATTCATTAATTTCATCCTCAATATTTTCAAATTTCCTTAATTGAATTTTATTTGCAATATAACTATATTTTATCTTAGCAAAATCTTCTTTTTCAAATTCAAAATCTTTTTTTATTAATTCTTCCAAAATTATTTTCGCCTCTTTATATTTTCCATTAATCATCAGCAAATTCGCATATTCAAACTTATAAATTGGATTATCCTCCAATTCACAAGCTCTTTTATACATTTCTTCTGACTTATCATATTTCTTTGCCCCATAATAATTCGCCCCAAGTCCATAATAAGCCTTTGAATTATTTAGATTAAACGTCACAGCCTTTCTCAAAGTTCTAATTGCTCTCTTACTGCCATCTCTCTGATCATCATAATAATACCCTAAATTGGTATAAATACATGATTTTTCCTTATCATTCAATTCATTTTCATATTTTTTAATAAATTCATTCAATAATTTATAAATATCGTCCCATTGATAATTTAATTCATTATAAACTGCCGCTAATTGACAAACAACTTCCACATTTTGGGGATTTTCTAAAAGACATTTCTCTAAATAATCCTTATATTCAATAAATACATGCTTATAATTATCGTAACTATCATTTTTTTTGATTTCATCTTGAATATATCTCGCCCATTCTTTTTGTGTTTGTTTCATAATTTTATTCCTTTCGTATTTCTTCAATCCTCATCAATTATCAAATGTTGTGGACAATCTGCCATCCAGCATTCATATTTAAAA
>ERZ773087.1810-NODE-1810-length-12473-cov-7.222580_pt1 | contig 12473 bp, 9 predicted proteins | sample MGYA00511375_ERZ773087 | MGnify/ENA primary metagenome ERZ773087 (study PRJEB29015, sample SAMEA2737995) | human oral metagenome | biome: human oral; feature: human-associated habitat; material: dental | place: China | collected 2063 ...
TAATCATTCGAACCAAACACAAACAAGCCCGGGCGCCGCATGCCCGCCACCCACCGCGCCGTCGGCGACAAGGGCTATCTGGTCATTCCCATCCTTATCAGCGTCTTCACCAGCCTTGCCGCCTTCATCGGCGTGCCGGAACTGTCGCTGGCCTACCTGCCGGTGCTCCTGCCGCTCTTCTACCGCTTGGGCTATGACGGCATGACCGCTACTGCCGTGTCGCTGCTCATCACCAGTGCCAGACCCAGCGGGATGAAGGCCAGGGCCACCCAGGCCGGCAGGTTGGGCATCACCAGGGCAAAGAGCGCCACCGAGGCCTCGCCGCCCGGCTCCATGGCCACCCAGGCCAGGCCGAACAGCCCCATCAGCAGGATGAACGGCACCACCATCAGACCGCCCAGCAGAAAGCCGCGCTGCATGTCCTGAATGCTGCGTGCGGCATAGATGCGCTGCCAGTTGCCCTGGTGGAAGATGCCGGTCAGCAGGATGGCCACGAAGAAGGTGGCGCCTGCCTTCAGGCCGCCGGCATCGCCGAAGTTCAGCAGGGTCGGCGCCTTCTCGGCCAGGCGGGCCGTCACGCCGCTGGCGCCGCCCGACACATGCCAGCCAATGGCGACCAGTGCCAGCAGCATCGGTACGATGATCAGGATCTGCACCTTGTCGGTGAAGATGGAGGCACGCAGGCCGCCCACGGCCGTGTAGAGCAGCACGGTACCCATCACGACGGTGGCCGTCAGGCCCATCGGCACCGGGGCCAGCAGCGTCATCAGCATCGAGATGGCGGTAATTTCGGCCGTCAGCTCGATGAAGACGTAGAACACCATGATGGCCAGGGTGAGCGCATACATGGGCCGGCCATAGCGGGTCAGCAGGAACTCGGTCAGCGTGTGGCCGTGGGGCATGAGCTGCCGCATGCGACGGCCCAGCAGCAGCATGGCCACCAGCGGGGACATTGAGCCCAGTGCATAGCCGACCACGGCGGGAATGCCGCCCCAGGTGGCTGCCTCGGGGGGCGAGAACAGGATCCACGCGCCCAGGGCAGAGGCCAGCAGTGTGGCGAACGTGGCAATGGGCCCCTGCGTGTTGCGGGCCACCACGAAGTCTTCGAGGCTTTCGCGCCAGCGTCGTGCGTAGAGAATGCCGGCCGCTGCGAAAAGGGCAGAGAAAAGCGCCAGCCAGAAGATGGCCGGCCCGGTGCCGATGGAGGTGTACATGGTCTCTCCCTAGGGGATGCCGTGGGTTGCGGGCCGGTGGCTGCGCGGCGGGGGAGGGACGAGGCGGACCGGCAGTGCCTGGTCCGCGGGCGCATGCAGGCGATGATCCCTTGCAGGGGCCCTGTTCTGCACGGGAGCCGCCTGGCGGCCCTTCTTGAAGGCCGACGCGGAGGTCTGCACGCGATTCCTTCCCTTCGCCGGCATGATCCGGATCAGGTTCTAAGGGTCTCGGCCAGTGGCCGACTCTCAGTCCTTGGATGGCAAGGCACGGCAGGTGCCGATGCGCCATCGGGTAGGACTCCCCCAGGAACGGACGTGATTATAGGAATGGCCGTGGCGCAGGAAAGGGCGGGAATCATGGTTATCCCGAATGCCGCTCAGCCCTCGTCGACGATCAGCTCCTCAATGGGCCGGCGCAGGGCGTATGCCGATGCCTTGGCGTACCCCAGGCGGATGAGGATGGTCGGATACTCCCCGGCGATGCCCAGCGCTTGCGCCATGCGCTCTGCCAGCTCGGGGGTCTCGTTGGGCTGGTTGGCATAGGCGTGAGCGATGTCTGCCGCGGTGGCGGCCAGCAGGAAGCGCTGCAGTGTTCTGCCAAGCGCCACCCAGTGTTCCCGGCGGTTGTCGCGTGTGGTGAACAGCGCAAAATGGGAGGCGGAGGCGATGTTCCGGCGGTCGGTTTTATTCTGCTTTGCCGCATCCAGGCTGTGGGAAATGATGAACTCGGCCACGAAGCGGGGCAGGTTCGGCGCACCGAAAACGGCATAACTCAGGCCGTCAGCAGTTTCGTCCTGGTGTTTTCTGTTATAGCGCATCCACTGTCGCAACTCGGCCTTGAAAGCAGGGTTGCCCATCTGTCGCTTGTTGCTTTCATATACCAGTGCTGCAATGTCATCGAAGGCCTGCGTTCCTTTCTGGAAAAGGTGAATGCGAATGCCGGGTTCCGCAGGGATATTTTTCAGCAGGGCGAGGGTGCTGTCGGGAATCATGCTGCCGTTGTAGCAGCGCCGGTTGGTCTGTCGCCGCGCAATCTGCTCAAAATGGGATGCCTCAATGCCGTCCTGCCGGCTGAGTTCAATATGAATGATGCCGTCGGTGGTGGTGGAAACCTTGCCCAGCCAACCCTTGTGCGCGGCTGCAATGCACAGATTCTCTGCAGCACACCCTAGGCTCACGAATAATTCCCGATGATCGGAATCGACAACGGGAAGCGCCCTGGAAAAATCGGGCAGGATGTCGATGTGGTCAGGAAACAGTCTGAACTTCCAGGGTTGGGTATTATGCCCGGAGGGGGCCTTGACCGCCTGTTCGATCATGAACAGATAATCCGCGCGGATGGAGGGGGAAATGCGGGAATCTGCATTCATTTCCGATGTCTCCTGTGAGCATCTCCATTTTGCAGCGAAAATGAACAGGCATGGGAAAAAGATATTGATAATGTGAGTGTTGCCTGCCTGGTACAAATTGTGCGGTACGGCATGGATGTGATATGATAGAAAGCTTGCTTCAATCGCCTTTCTGCGTTTTCAGAAAACCTCTACCCTCATTTCGTCGTGCCCATCATTACCCTGCCGGACGGCTCGCAGCGCCGTTTCGATGATGCTGTCACGGTGGCGCAAATTGCCGCCGCCATTGGTCCCGGACTTGCCAAGGCCGCCATTGCCGGCCGCGTCAACGGAAAACTGGTCGATCTGTCCCGCACCGTCAGCGAGGACGCCGAGGTGGCCATCGTCACCGACAAGGACCCGGAAGGCCTGGACATCATCCGGCACTCCACGGCACACCTGATGGCCTACGCCGTGCAGGACCTGTTCCCCGAGGCGCAGGTCACCATCGGCCCGGTCATCGAGAACGGCTTCTACTACGACTTTGCGTACAAGCGCCCGTTCACGCCCGAGGATCTGGCAGCCATCGAGAAGCGCATGCACGAGCTGGCCAAGCTGGACGAGACCGTGGTGCGCGAGGAATGGGACCGCCAGGAGGCCGTCAAGTACTTCGAGTCCATTGGCGAGAAGTACAAGGCCGAGATCATCGCGTCCATTCCGGCCGAGGAAGGCATCACCTTCTACCGCGAAGGGCGCTTCGTGGACCTGTGCCGCGGGCCGCACGTGCCGTCCACCGGCAAGCTGAAGGTCTTCAAGCTGATGAAGGTGGCGGGCGCCTACTGGCGCGGTGACGCCAACAACGAGATGCTGCAGCGCATCTACGGCACGGCCTGGGCCCGCAAGGATGACCAGGACGCCTACCTGCACATGCTGGAAGAGGCCGAGAAGCGCGACCACCGCAAGCTGGGCAAGGATCTGGACCTGTTCCATACCCAGGCCGAGGCCCCGGGCATGGTGTTCTGGCATCCGCGCGGCTGGACCATCTGGCAGCGCATCGAGCAGTACATCCGCGAGAAGTACCAGCAGAACGGCTACCAGGAAGTGCGCTGCCCGCAGATCCTGGACGTGGACCTGTGGAAGCGTTCCGGCCACTGGGACAACTACAAGGAGAACATGTTCTTCTCCGAGTCGGAAAAGCGCGAGTACGCCGTCAAGCCGATGAACTGCCCGGGCCACGTGCAGCTCTTCAATGCGTCGCTGCGCAGCTACCGCGACCTGCCGCTGCGCTATGCCGAGTTCGGTTCCTGCCACCGCAACGAGCCCTCGGGTGCGCTGCACGGCATCATGCGGGTCCGGGGCTTCACGCAGGACGACGGCCACATCTTCTGTACCGAAGAACAGGTCGAGGCCGAAGTGACGGCCTTCCACCGGCAGGCCATGGCGGTCTACCGCGACTTCGGTTTCGAGAACGTCTCGGTCAAGCTGGCGCTTCGTCCGTCGCAGCGCCTGGGAACCGACGAGGCCTGGGACCGTGCCGAGAATGCCCTGCGTGCAGCGCTTTCCGCCTGCGACGTGGCCTGGGAGGAACTGCCTGGCGAGGGCGCCTTCTACGGTCCGAAGATCGAGTACCACCTGAAGGACTCCATCGGTCGTGCCTGGCAGGTGGGCACCATCCAGTATGACCCGATGATGCCCGAGCGCCTGGACGCCGAGTACGTGGCCGAGGACAACAGCCGTCGTCGTCCCATCATGCTGCACCGCGCCATCGTCGGGTCGATGGAGCGTTTCATCGGCATCCTGATCGAGAACCATGCCGGGGCCATGCCCACCTGGCTGGCGCCGGTGCAGGTGGCGGTGCTCACCGTTACCGATACGGCCGCCGACTATGCCGAGGACATCCGGCAACGGCTGATAAAACAAGGATTTAGGGTTATCTCGGATTTGCGGGGCGACAAGATCGGCTATAAAATCCGGGAGCACAGCCTGCAGAAGATCCCCTATCTCGTCGTGGTCGGCGAGAAGGATCGGCAGGCGGGCACGCTGGCCGTCCGCGCCCGTGGGGGCAAGGATCTGGGCAGCATGAGTTTCGAAGGTTTCGCCAGCCTGCTGGCGCAGCAGGTGGCAGAGAAGGCGAACTGAGGTCTTTTCTCATCGCCCTTGGGCCGGCAGCCTGCTGCCGGCTTTCGTCCAGTTCATTCGGAGATAATCAGCATCGCTACCGAACGCAACCACCGCATCAACGGTGAAATCCACGCCCCCGAGGTTCGCCTGCTGGGCATAGAGAACGAGCAGCTGGGTGTCTTCCGGCTGGGTGAGGCACGCCGCATGGCCGAAGAGGCCGATGTCGACCTGGTCGAGATCGCGCCCAACGCCACCCCGCCGGTCTGCCGGCTGATGGACTACGGCAAGTTCCGCTACCAGGAACAGAAGCGTGCTGCCGAAGCCAAGGCCCGCCAGAAGGTCGTCCAGATCAAGGAAGTGAAGTTCCGCCCGCAGACGGACGACGGCGACTACAACATCAAGCTGCGCAACATGATCAGCTTCCTGCAGGACGGCGACAAGGTGAAGATCACCCTGCGCTTCCGCGGCCGTGAGATGGCCCACCAGGAGTTCGGCATTCGCCTGCTGGAACGGGTGCGCAACGACATCGAGGAAATCGCCCAGGTCGAATCGATGCCCCGCCTGGAAGGCCGCCAGATGGTGATGATGGTGGCACCCAAGAAGAAGAAGTGATCGGCTCCCGACAGCCGTGATCGGTTCCCGATGAAAAGCGCCTCCTTGTGGGGCGCTTTTTGTTTGCTCGGGCTTGTGAGGCTTTGGTACGGCGGAAGAGAGGGCTTCGTTCACGCCTTGCGTCAGACGAATAGCCGCTTCGTTGGTAGGCGTTTGCTTGTTGGAAGACGGCTTCGATGAAGGGCGCCCCGTGACCGGGTACCTTCCTCGGCTCATGCTGTCTGCTTCGCTTCCAGAGCGCCTGTGGAGGTACCCGGTCCCGGTGCGCTTCGGTTCGTGTCGGTTGCCGTTCCAGGCAGGTAACAGTTTCTGCTCTTAAATCTCGTCCATGGCCGATGCTTCGCGCGCCATTCGGTCCTGACGTCCGTCTGTCTGCTTGCGGAAGATGAAGGCGCTAGGTGCTTGTTAAGGTCACGCGGGGCTGCCCATGTCTTTCCCATGAAAGCGGGCATCGGACGCAAGGCCGATGCACCGGGCCTCTTGAATGACGGTGATGGCCTCAGGTGGGTGCGCCTTGGGCGGGTAGGGGTAGAGCATGAAGAAGGTGTGGGACTTTCTGTTGCTGCTGGTCAGCGGACTGCTGGTCTTTGTGGCCGTCATCGCGGTGGCGCTGTGGCTCACCGGGGAGGATGAGCCGCCTGCGACGGCCGATTCCCGGGGCGGAAGCACGGAGAAGGTGGTGGCAGCACACGCGACAGTGCCATCGGCATCTACGACCGTGCCGGAATCACCCGCGACGGTACCTGAAACACCCGGTGCAACGCCCGCCGCGGTGCAACACCATGAGTCCATGGCAGGAGCGCCGGCGTCTGCTCCCGCGGACAGCCTGTCCCGTCATGAGGAGACGCGTGAGGCGTCCCCCGAGGGGATGGACCAAGGGGCATCCGGCCCATCCGTAGCCCCGGTGTCCGCAGCCCCATCCACAGCCCCGACATCGGCGGCACAGCCTTCAGATCCATTGTCTGTGCCGGAAGGGGTACCGGCCGAACAGCAGCTGATCGAACGCTACGAGGCGATGGCCGCACGGGAACGGGCGCTGCGGCAGGCCGAAGACCGCATGGCGAAGGCGCATGAACGGCTGGTGGTGTGGTTTTCCACGAACCGCAAGGCGGTGCTGGAAGATCTGGCGTATCTGGAGGAGAAGGGCCGCTACCAGGAATTGCATGACCGGGCCGGGCTGTTCGAGAGCCTGAATGACAGTGAGGTCCAGCGCTATCGGCAGAAGGCGGCGGAGAATCTGCAGCAGGTCGTGAGTGGTAACGCGACGGTGGCCGGTACTGGCACGGCCGTCGCCAACCAGGGCGAGGATGACGCCGGCCGTGCAGGCACGATGCCCGGGACGGCGGGGCGCAATGACAGGAAGCCGCCCGCGGAGGATGCCGTTTCTCTGGCACGTGCGGATATGGCCACAGCCGTCGCGAAGGGAAAGGCCCGGATACGCGAGCAGCTCAAGGGCTTGAAGCGCTGGCCGTGTGTGGGACCGACACAGGGGGCCATGACCTGGTATCACGACAGCGAAGGCGTGCGATGCAGTACGGGAACCGGATTCTTCCTGCTGCTGGGCATGCAGGATGGGCAGAAGCCGGTGCTGATGCTGCGCGTGCAGTATGACGGGCCGAATGCCCTGCCCATCCGCAGTTTCGAGATCGAGATCATCCGGACGGCGGAGGAGGTGCCGGCCGGCATCGGGGCCGAGTCCGGAGAGCAGGGCAATGTGGTGTGGTGGGCCAAACCGGTGGGCAAGCGCGAGGCCAAGCTGGTTCTGGACATCATCAGCTGGCGCAATAGCAGGCTGCGGATCGGTGGCCAGAAGGGCATGATCGAGCATGAGATCAGTGCCCAGGAGAGGGATTCCCTGCGTCGGATGCTGACGCTCTACGAGGCTGCCCTGTCCAGCTACGAAGAGGAGCAGCGACTGGCGAATGCCGGTGCCCTGGGCATCGGCATGGCCCATTAGGAGCGTGCGAGATGCTGTTTCTCATTCTGGTGGCCGTTGCGCCCGGGATTGCGGGTGCTGTCTTCGGCATCCCCTTGCTCATCCTGTTCGGTGGGATTTTTCTGGCGGTGAACCTGCTGCTGTATCCCTTCGGCATAGGGTATTTCGTGCCGCCGGTGCCGATACCGGAGCTGGCCGGGTACGAGGTGGTGGTGGAGCACCAGAAGGCGCTGTCCGAGCTGCGCTGGCATGTGGCGGCACAGCGGGAGGAAATCCTTCAGGGGATCGACAACCAGCTGGCGCTGGGCGACACCGCCGGGGCTGCCCAGGTCATCCAGGGTCTGAAGGTGCTGAATGATCCGGAGATTCTCTGGCTGGAGAAGGTCACCCAGGAACGCATGAAGGAAGCGCAGCGTCTGCGCAAGCAATGGATGCAATACCGGGCTGAGGACGGCCAGACGGATGCGCTGATCCGGGACTCGCTGGCGCAGATGAACGAAGAGGACCGAAAGCGCGGCGTGTGGCAAGAGAAGAAGGCTGCACAGACCGCAAAACGGGATGCGGCGCTGCGCTTTCTGGTCAGCCAGAAGGATCGGGTGGGCGGCATTGTCTGGTACCAGGACCGCAGCACGCCGCCCGGGCGGGAGCAGGAACCCATCTTTCTGGTCATCCGGGATGGGCGCCATGCCCGGGACGAATCGCAGGAAGGGCTTCATCTGGGGCTTCAGGTCCATCGTCGTCAGAAGGTACCGCCACGAAAGGGGGCGTCACGGGACGTGGAAGTGAGCGTCCTGGCTGATGGCAAGGATCTTGGTTTCTATCTGGAAGCTCGCGAGGATCTGGACGGGCTGTGGTGGTCGGACAATGCGCTTGACGACTATGATGGACTGGAGCGGCTGGACCGGTTGCTGCAGGCGCGCAAGGTCGTGCTGCGTTTCGAGGATGGGCGGCGTGTCGTCGAGGTGCCGGTGAGCCCGCGTGCAAGGACGGCCATGCGGCATGTGCGCGATGCCTATCGGGCAATGGCTGCTCTGGAGTGGCTGGAGATCTTGGGACCGTGAAGGCCCTGGGGGCGATGAATGCCGCACATGTCTGCCGTCGCCCCGGCTGTCCGGCCCCCATGCACTTTGGGCGTTCCGGCGTTCTGATGTTTTTCCTGGTCGGGGTGTCTGACCTTGCACCGGTCTGTGCTGTCCTTCTGTCTTGGGCACGCGGTGACGAAGGCGCCGAGGGGGTCTAATCGGGAACCATGGATACGATGGGGTGGTGCGCATGGTAGAGGCCGGGATGGAGGTGCGGGCGCCGGAGGGGCGTGCGCAGGCGGCGGGCACGCGGCTGATGCCGGGTGAGCCCGGCCGGCGGCTGATGATCGACCGGCTGCTGGCGCTGCTGGCCGAGCAGGGCGAGATCAGCGAGGAAACGCGCCAGACACTGTCGCGTGACGCCTTGCTGTCGTCGGCTGACCGGCATCCGCTGGTGATGATTGCCGAGCGCAAGCTGAAGGGGTTGAAGCCGCCGCATGCGATGCTGGACGTGGACTGGCTGTGTCAGTGGCTGGCGGGACAGATCGGCTGGCGGCATGTGCGCATCGATCCGCTGAAGGTGGATTTCTCGCGCATCGGCGAGGTGATGAGCAAGGCCTATGCCAATCGCTATCGGATCCTGCCGCTGGAGGTCACGCCCGATTCGGTGACGATCGCCACGGCCGAGCCCTATCTGACGGCGGAATGGGTGGCAGAGCTGTCGCACACGCTGCGCCGGCGGGTGATGCCGGTGCTGGCCAGTCCGCTGGAGCTGCAGCGCTATCTGGCGGAGTTCTTCGATCTGGCGGGGACGATCCGCAGTGCGCAGCGCAACGGCCAGACAGCGGTTCAGAACAATTTCGAGCAGCTGGTGGAGCTGGGCCGCAACGGCCGGCATTTCGATGCCAACGACCAGCATATCGTCACGGTGGTGGACTGGCTGTGGCAGTATGCGTTCGAGCAGCGGGCCAGCGACATCCATCTGGAGCCCCGGCGTGATCTGGGGGTGGTGCGCTTTCGCATCGATGGCCTGCTGAACAACGTCTACCAGGTGCCGCCGGGGGTGATGTCGGCGATGACCAGCCGCATCAAGCTGCTGGGCCGGATGGACGTGGTGGAAAAGCGCCGTCCGCAGGACGGGCGCATCAAGACGCGCGCGGGTGACGGCCACGAGATCGAGCTGCGGCTGTCCACGCTGCCCACGGCCTTCGGCGAGAAGCTGGTGATGCGGGTCTTCGACCCGGAGGTGCTGTCACGCAACTTTGCGCAACTGGGGCTGCAGGGCGAGGATCTGGCGCGCTGGCAGGACATGACGGGGCGGCCCAACGGCATCGTGCTGGTGACGGGGCCGACCGGCTCGGGCAAGACGACCACGCTCTATGCGACGCTGCGGGCGCTGGCCACGGAGGCGGTGAACGTCTCCACCATCGAGGATCCGATCGAGATGGTGGAGAACAGCTTCAACCAGATGCAGGTGCAGCCGGCCATTGATCTGGGCTTTGCCGACGGCATCCGGGCGCTGATGCGTCAGGACCCGGACATCATCATGGTGGGCGAGATCCGGGATCTGGAAACGGCGGAGATGGCGGTGCAGGCGGCGCTGACGGGTCACCTGGTGATCTCCACGCTGCATACCAACGACGCCCCCAGCGCCATCACGCGGCTGCTGGATCTGGGGGTGCCGGCGTATCTGCTACAGTCGACGCTCATCGGGGTGATGGCGCAGCGGCTGGCGCGCACGCTGTGTCCGGAGTGCAAGCAGCCCGATGATTCGGTGACGGACGAGATGTGGGCAGACTTCGTGAAGCCCTTCCGCAACGTGCCCAAGCCGGCCTCCATCTACCGGCCGGTGGGATGTCCGTCCTGCCGGATGGGGGGCTTCCGCGGCCGAACCGGTCTCTACGAGATCCTGGCCAACAACGAGAGCATCCGCCAGTACATCACCGAGCGGCCGGAGCTGCGCAAGCTGCGGCTGGCGGCCATCAAGCATGGCATGCGTCCCCTGCGGATCGCGGGCGCCGCTGCGGTGGCCGCCGGGCTCACGACGATCGACGAGGCGTTGCGGCACGCGCCGCCGGTGGAGCTGTAGGCCGGACGTGCTTCAGGTGGGTTGATCCGTTTTTTGGTGGGATGATCCGTTTCAACCGGAGACGGCATCACGGGGCGTTCTGCGGGCGCCCCAGAGGCCCAGCAGGGCCAGCGCGCCGCAGTAGAGAACGCCGGGCAGGCTGAACAGGCTCATCATGGCCAGCACCAGCAGGATGGCTGCAAGGCCCAGAAGACGGGGGCCGGTGCGTTGCTGCAGGCGGGTGTAGCCCACGGCCGCCAGCAGATACAGCACGAAGAAGTTCTGGCCGGCCAGCTGCAGCAGCGTCTCGACGCCCAGGCCGGACGTCTGCGTGACGAGAATGACAGCCACGTACAGCACCCAGCCTGTCAGCATGGCGCGCACGGGCAGTCCTCGCCGGTCCACGTGGGCCAGGGCTCGGGGCAGCAGGCCATCGCGCCCGGCCGAGAACAGGGCGCGGGAGGTGGACAGGAAGGCGCCGGTGACATTGGCCAGAATCAGCAGGGTGGCGATGATGCCGGTCAGCCGAAGCCCGGCAACGCCCAGCCAGCTGTCGGCCAGCTGGGCGATGGGGGCGAGTCGCCAGCCTTCATCGGCGGTGGCGGCGCTGGCCACCGTCCAGGCGACGAAGACGTAGAGCAGCGTGACGATGACGAAGCTGGCCCAGATCGAACGCGGCAGGTTGCGGGCGGGGTCCTGCATGTCCTCGGCCAGGAAGGCGGTGATTTCCCAGCCGGTGTAGGCAAAGAGCACGAGGGGCAGCGCCGACAGGACGCCGAGCAGCGCATTGGCAGGCAGCACGCCGCTCCCTGCCAGGGGGAACACGTCGGAGCCGGTGTCCGAGGGCGCATGAAGCCAGTAGCCGGCGCAGAGCCCCAGCAGGCCCAGGACGATCAGTGTCGCGATGGCGGTCTGGACGGCGCCGGATACTCGGAGGCCGAACATCCCGAAGAGCAGCCCGATGGTGACCATGCCGATGGCGGTGGCGGCCACGGGCAGACCCGGCAGCGTCTGCTGCAGGTAGGTGGCGCCGATCAGGGCGATGGCGGGCAGTCCCAGCGAGAAGGTGCCGATGACGATGGCTTCGCTGGCGGCACCTGGTCGGGGCCCGAGGCTGAGGCGGATGTAGCCGACCACGCCGCCGGCGGAGGGGTGACGCCGTGCAAAGAAGGCGAACACGGCCAGCAGCGGCAGCATCAGGACGGACATCAGCAGCCAGGGCAGGTGCCCCAGGCGCCCGGCCTGGGCGTAGCTGAGTCCGGGCAGCGTTAGTAGGCCTGCACCCACGACGATCGTGACCGATATGGCGGTGGCGGCCACTAGGCCCATTCGGTGGCTGTTGTTGCTGCGGTCCATCGTCGCCGTCTTGCTGCTCACGCGAATCCCCGTTTCGGCAGGTCGGGGATCTCCGGGTCGATCGGGTTCATGCGGTGTTGTTCAGGGCTCGCGCGGCACGCCCACCGTCACAGGGGGGACCCACGGGCATTCGGGCTTGAAGGAGGCCGACAGCAGCTGTTCTTTGTATTGTGCGTAGCTGATCGGCTCCAGGGGCTTGACGGCATCCAGACGATAGATGCTCCAGCCGGCACTGGCCTTGACGGGTTTGGCGTAGATCTGCCCAGGCTTGAGGGTGTCCAGCAGCTGAACGGTGTCCCTGGCCCAGCGGCAGGTGGCGAAGGTGCCCAGCTTGCCGCCTTCCTTGGCGCTGAGCGGGTGCTTGGAGTGCTCCCGGGCCGCCTTCTCGAAGGAGGCGCCGCTCCGGAGGCGGGCAATCCACTGGCGGGCTTCTGTTTCGTCGTCCAGCAGGATGTAGCTGACGGTGTACATCTTCTGGCCTTTCACGCTCTGCCGGTAGGCGTCGTACTCCTGGCCGATCACCTCATCGCTGATGGGCTGTGGGGGCGGTACGTCGGTACCCGGCTGGATGGCGGCCGGTTCGGCCTTCTCGACGGGGCGGCTGCTGGTGGTCTGGGCAGCCTGCACGCTGCCTGTCGAAAGCGCCAGGGCGATGGCCAGCAGCAAGCGGTGGAAATGGGGAATGGCGTTCATGCGGTGCGGGATCCTGATGAAAAGGCGGTGTTCGCTGGCCCTTGCTGCTTGGGGACTGTTAGTGAATTACAGCAGGCCGTGTAGCGGCACCACGTCCAGCCGGTCGCCATCGGCCACTGGGCC
>ERZ773087.1811-NODE-1811-length-12468-cov-8.820672_pt1 | contig 12468 bp, 10 predicted proteins | sample MGYA00511375_ERZ773087 | MGnify/ENA primary metagenome ERZ773087 (study PRJEB29015, sample SAMEA2737995) | human oral metagenome | biome: human oral; feature: human-associated habitat; material: dental | place: China | collected 2063 ...
ATAGAGTATTCTTTAAAAAAGACAATCAAGAAGCATAATAAAAATCGGGCTTGAAACTAAATTCAAGTCCGATTTTTTATTTTTACTTTAATCTAAATCTAAGTTTTACGGGATTATGATCGCTATATCTATAATCTTGGTCTAATGTTTTAACCTGCGATACTTCTATATTATCACTCGCGATAAATCCATCAATTATAAACTCATACGTTCCATTAGAACCTTTTTCGTACGGTTTATTGTTAAGTCGTGCTGATGGGCGACTATTATCATAGTACAATTTGAACTTATCTTTTAATAATGTTTTATCGAATAATTCTGCTCGCCAAAGCTCCGCTGGTGTTTTCTCTATTTCTTCCTTAGTTAAATCTCTAAGCTCTTGATTAAAGTCCGCTCCTACTAAAACATAATTTCCTTTTGCGTATTCTTTCTCCATAAATTCAATAAGTTGTTTTGTTTGTGCTATTTTTCCTTTATTATCCTTATCATAAGCGTCTAAATGTGCATTAATAAGAACTAACTTTTTATCACTATTTTCTATATTACTATAAATTACCGAAAAGCCACGTTTTAAGTTAGCTAACCTCGTCGGGAAAGTAAACGGAATTGGCATTTGATATCTTTCGGCATTTTCTATATTGAATTTCGTAGAAGTATAAATACCACTATTTACCTTACCTAACGGAGGTAATGGATATGGGATATAGGCAACTCTAAAATTGTATGCAAAGATACTACTGTTATCTAATGCTTTATCTAAATAGTCGACTTGATTTATGTTATATGTACGCTTAGAATCAACATCAACTTCTTGTAAAAACGTAACGTCAGCTGCTTCTTCTTTAATAATACGCGTAATATTGGTTAAATTGTTTTCTACATGCGCCTTGTCAATTGGGTGAACCATTTTTCCACCATCCATAAAGAAATCGACATCTTTATCCATACCGAAGTATCCGACATTCCAATCTAACGCATTATACTCTGTATTTAACCTAACCGCATGAGTTTTTGTGCTTTGAACAACGGTTAGCTTTTCCATATCATGTGGTTTGTACTCTGTAATCATTAAATAACCGACTAACCCTGCAAACGCTATAACACAAGCTAAAATTATACTACCTAATATTTTAATTATTTTTTTCATCAATCTACCTATAAAAAAGAGATTGGTGTTTTACCAACCCCTCTTGTAACCTTCCTTGTTTTATTAATTAATACTCTTATTCTTGTTTTGGTTTAAGGGATTTTTTATCACGTAATTGCGAAATAATTATTCCTACTAAAACAACAGCCATACCAATACCCTCACGAATTCCTATGTGTTCACTAAGAATAAGTACACCACCTATAGCTGCAACAACCGATTCTAAACTCATAATCAGTGATGTTGTGTGTGGTGGGATTTCTCTTTGGGCAATTATTTGTCCAGTGTAGCCTAGACCGCTTGACAAGATACCAAGAGCAAGCAATGGGGCTGCCACGCTAAGTATATCAGCTAAAATAATTGTTTCTTTAATCATCGCTAATCCTAAACTAAAAATAGCTACTACCACTAATTGAATTATTGATAGAAACATTGAGTTAACACGTAATGCTGAATAGTCAATAACAATAATATGTACCCCAAAGAAAATTGCACTAATAAAAACTATAACATCTCCAAGTTCAAGGGTAAATTCTTCTTTTACCGATAATAAATAAAAACCTATCACGGCCAAAATAAGACCTATTATAAAAAACTTATTTAATTTATTACCTAAAAACACACCTATAAATGGAACTATACAAATATAAAGGACAGTGATAAACCCAGCCTTACCTGCCGTTGTCATTCCTATACCAATTTGCTGAATATACATAGCAAAGAATAACACTACACCACACATAATACCTAACCAAAGTTTTTTAGAAGAACTAGCTTCTCCTATCAATTTTGGAGCTTGACTCTTATAAAGACTTGGTACTAAAATGGCTACCAATGTTATAAATATAACGGCAATAAGCGATCTCAGTCCAACTACTGTAAGTGGGCCCAATACTTTACTTGCGATATTTTGCCAAATAAACGCTAGTCCCCAAATAATAACTACACCTATTAATATTAATTCCGAGATAAATCTTCTCACACTACACTCTCCTTTTACATTGATATAAACTTCATTTTCGTCCTATATAATTGTATATTTTTAAAGGTAAAATTTCAACTATAATCCTTAATTTTATCTAAAATTTAAATTTATATCTTATAGCCAATTCAAGTAATAATTAACTTACATAAAAAGGTTATACAATATCTCTTATTGTATAACCTTTCCTATAGTTTTTTATCTATTCTTTTTCTATATGAAAAGAGCGAACTATCGCTCGCTCTCTATTTATTATTTAGCACCTTGTTCTTCTGTCAACTCAATGTTATACAGATAAAATTCTCCATTTTTAATTTTGTTTAAGTCGTAATTTTTAACACGTTTGTTAACCCATGTGATACTTGTATCCCAGCTTAGAGGGAAGAATGGTAGTTCTTCTGCCACTTCTGAGTCAAACTTGTTATATGCTTCTTTTAATTTTTTAGCATCAAACATATCTGCTGTTGCTTGTACTTTAAAGCTTTCTTCAAACGCATCTGTTGTATAACGATATAAGTTAAGCGGTGCTTTTTTCCCTAATAACTCTTGACGGTTAGGGTTTGTTCCATATTGCCATGCTCCTTGGAAGATTTCAATTGATGGATCATCACTTTGTACACGTTGCGAGAAGTCTTTTGGTGCCATAAGCTTTCCATCATTAAGTACGACATTTAATCCAACTTCTTTCCAAGATTTAATAAATGTATCTGCTAATGCTTGATCAAAATCTTGACCTGTATTACGGATTGCAAAATTAAATTTCAACTCTTTTCCGTCTTTTCCTTCACGGATTCCGTCTCCATTCGTATCTTTGTATCCAGCTTCATCAAGAAGTTTTTTAGCTTTTTCTACATCTTTTTTAATAGCTGTTGCATTTTCGTTTACAAGTTGTCCTATTGCTGGTGGATACATCCCTGATCCAGTTGGAGTAAATCTAATTCCTTTAAATACTTTTTCATTAATTTGGTCACGATCTACCGCATATAAGAATGCTTGACGTAATTTTTTATCAGCGAATTTAGAGTTAGGATCAACTACGTTTTCTCCTTTTTCTTTGTCAAATTTACCTAATTTGAATCCTACATAAGACATATAACGAGAGCTTTCTCCTAAAAACGTTCCGTTTTTAACATCTTTTGAACTATCATAAACTCCTGATGTTACTGATTCAATAACATCAACTTCACCAGATTTAATTACTGAGCTTGCTTGTGCAGGTGCAATTACTTTAAATTCTACTTTTTTAGTTTTTACTTTATCTTTTTGGTAGTAATGAGGGTTTGCTTCTACTAAAACACTTTCTCCATTTACTTCTTTAGAAATATAGTATGGTCCATAAGATAATGGTTTTTTATTTAATTCTGCTTCCGCAAATTTAGTAAAATCTTTTGATGCTGCTTCTACTTGTTTTGCATTTAAGAAGTCAGTAACCATTCCTTCACCCCATTGAATTGATGGACGAAGTTGACTATATTTAATTACTACTGTATTGTCATCTTTTACTTTAATACCAGAGATAGTATTTGCTTTCCCTTCATGGTACTCTTTCATACCTTCAATAAATTCAAATGAATCATTGTAACGAACGTTTGTTGTAAATTTAGGGTTACCCATAAGTTCATATGTAGCAACGATATCTTTTGATGTAACGTTTTCTCCGTTATTCCATTTTAAATCTTTGTGAATAGTTAATGTTACTTCATTTTTTTCACGATCAAGATGCATTTTAACAGGCGCGTCTTCTTTATCAAGTTTTGCTCGCCCCTCTGCATCAGTTGGGAATGTGCCACCCATTACATTTTGGTTAACAAACTGGTCTGTTGCTTGATCAGAAAAAACAACGTTCCATAAACCTGTTAATGGTGTTGAACTAAGGATACCATATTTTAATGTTTGACCTTCCTTTAAGTTTCCACCATTATCTACTGATGTTTTAAATTCAACTTTTGGCTTAGCACCTTTTGTACTTGAGCTATTGTTTGAGCTTGAAGAACATCCAGCTAAAACAACCGATAGTGCTACTGCTGAACTAAACACTTTTAGAAATTTATTTTTTTTCATTTTATTTCCTCCATATATGAAAACTTGATTTTCAATTAATCATAGATGTATTCTATCATTATTTCCTTCTTAAGTCAATACAATTTTCAGATAATTTTTCTTAAAAAACAAAATTCAACATTTATTAGTCAGTATTTTAAAATTAATAAAATGAATTTTATCTAATTCTATCAACCCTTTTATTATTTTACTATCTAAAACCCACCATACTTTCACACCCCTAATAAAATTAAAAATACTTTTATAATTTTGTAATATTACACTGTATTTAACTATTACCATTTTTCAACCTCTATCCATTATTGATTATAAATATTTACAATTATAAAAAAAGAGCAAGAATAACCTTGCTCTTTTTTTATAATTGTAAATAAAATGAAATATAAATTTTCTTAGGAGGAGTCTACTAAGATTCCTTAGCAAACTCTTTTTACCTAAACTAAACTATTATTTATTTTGCTGGTGCATCTGCAGTTAACTCTAACTCATAAAGTTTTTGTGTACCTAGATTTATTTTTTCTACATCTAGATTTTTAATACGTTTGTTAACCCATGTTAAATCACTCTTCCAGCTAAATGGTAACCACGCTGCATCTTCTCTGAATTGTTTATCAAATTTTTGATATGCTTCTACAAGTTTCTTATCATCAAACATATCGCTACTTCCCATTGCATCCAATGATTTTTGGATTTCTTCAGTTGTATAACGTTGTAAGTTAAGTGGTGAAGATTTACCTACTAATGAAGAAGCATTTGGATCTGTTCCTAATCCCCAAGCACCTTGGAAAATATCGATTCCTGGATCATCCGCTTGAACACGTTGTGACCAATCTTTTGGTGCCATAAGCTTACCATCAACAAGTTTTACATCTAATCCTACTTCTTTCCAAGATTTAACAAATGTATCTGCTAATGCTTGGTCGAAATCTTGACCTGTATTACGGATTGCGAAGTTAAATGTAAGTTTTTCACCATTTTTATCTTCTCTTAATCCATCACCATCTTTGTCTTTAAGACCTGCTTCGTCAAGAAGTTTTTTCGCTTTTTCTACATCTTTAGTATATTTTTCACCTTCTGCACTGTGGAACATTTTAACTATTGGTGGATAGAATCCAGAACCAGTTGGAGTGAAACGTAATCCTTTGTAAAGTTTTTCGTTAATTTGATCCCAGTCAACTGCGTATCCGAATGCTTGACGTACACGTTTATCTGCTGCTTTTGCATTTGGATCAACTTCTACTTGACCTTTTTGTTTATTAAATTTACCAAGTTTAAATCCTATATAAGATATATAACGTTCTGATTGCCCTAAAATTGTTCCGTTTTTAGCATCTTTAGTTCCTTCCCAAACACCAGTAGTTAACTGTGTCATGTAATCTACATCTCCGTTTTTTAGAACAGCACTTGCTTGTGCAGGAGATACTACTTTGAATTGGATTTCAGGAATTTTTACTTTGTCTTTTTTGTAGAAATATGGGTTAGCTTTCGCTAGAACACTTTCCCCGTTAACAACTTTATCTAAGTAATATGGTCCATAAGATAATGGTTTTGTATTTAATTCTGCTTCTGCAAACTTAGTAAAGTCTTTTGATGCTGCTTCTACTTGTCCTTTATTTAGGAATTCTGTGATAAATCCTCCACCCCAAAGAAGAGCTGGTTGAATTTCTTTATATTTAAGAACAACTGTTTTGTCATCTTTTTTAGTGATACCCGAAATAGAACTTGCTTTTCCTTCGTGGTACTCCTTCATACCTTCGATTAATTCATAATCTTCAGTATAACGAACATTATCTGTATATTTAGGGTTACCCATAAGTTCGTATGTTGCAATGATATCGTCAGCTTTTGCTTCTTCTCCGTTACTCCATTTAAGATCTTTGTTAATTGTTAATGTAACTTCTTTTTTATCACGGTCTAAATGGAACATAACCGGTGCATCTTTGTCATCTTGTTTTAAACGTGATGACTCATCTGTTGTAAAAGCTCCTGTCATCGTTCCATTCATTACTTCCCAGTCAGTTGATTGTAAGTAGAAAATAGGGTTGAACATACCTGTTAATGGATCTGCACTTGAAATCCCAACTTTCAATTGTTGGTTAGCTAATGCAGTTCCACCGTTGTCTACTGATGTTTTAAATTCAACAGCAGCTTTAGTTCCTTTATTTTTTGTACTTGTACTTGAACATCCTGCAAGTATCATTGTGAGCGCCATAGCCGAACTAACTACCTTTAACATTTTTTTCTTTTCCATTATCTTGTCCTCCTTGCTGCATTAATACAGCTTTTTTTGTGTTATTGTTACAAATTATATCAAAAAAATTTAACCTCGTCAACTAATTGTCAGAAAATTTAACATAGTTTTTTTGTTTTTTTGAAAATTAAAACTTGTTAGCGTTTAATTTCTCTCATTTCCATACTATTTCAGAAAATATAGCTGTTTTCCTGCGCTTACTTCACATCTATCATAAGTTGATATAAAAAAGAAAAGCTATATAAGTGAGAACTTATATAGCTTTTTATATACCTTTTTAAAAAATTATAATCTTTGTCTTGCATCTAAACTACGTCTTAATGCTCCTCCGATTGAGTTAATGCATAAAACAATAATTAAAATTGAAAGAGCAGCCGGTAACCAAATATACATTTTGTTGATAAGTACATCTGCATCTTTAGCATAAGATAACATAGTACCTATACTTGGTGTACCTGATGGTAAACCGAATCCAAGGTAAGTAAGACCAACCTCAATTCCCATATTCGCTGCTAAAGATAAAGTTGCTTCAACGATAATAATTGAACTGATGTTTGGTAAAATACCTTTTAACATAATTTTCCAGTCTGGAGTACCCATCGTTTTTGAAGCTAGAACATAATCACGACGCGACTCTGATAAAGCTTTACTACGAACAAGACGTGTAGAACTCATCCATGCGAATACAGATAAAATCAAGATAAATAATACTAATCCATAGTCACGTTTTATACTCACGAATACGATAATAACCATAAGTGTTGGGATGATAACCATAAAGTCAACAAAACGCATTACAACATTATCCACTGTGCCTCCATAATATGCAATAACTAATCCTATAGTTGTACCAACCGTAATAGTAATTACAGTTACCGCTAGCGCGATAAGAATAGAGTTAAGCATACCCATCATAAGCCAACCAAATACTGAGTGTCCCCCAACATCCGTTCCAAGTAAGAAGCCATCTTCTCCTGGTTTTAAGAAAATATTTAATAAATCTACTTCAAAGTAAGTTTGGTAAACACCACTTACACGAATATAAATATTAAAACCTACTACGAATAACAAAATCGCAGATAGTGTTAATAGAGCCGCAAAAGCTCCTTTATCCTTTTTGAATTCACGTGCTACAACTGAAAACCCAGAAGGAGTTTTAGTTATAACTTTTTCTTTTTTTGCTTTTGTCATATTCAACTTCCTCCTAGTCTAATTTAATACGCGGGTCAACAATTGCCATAATAATGTCACTTAGCATACTTCCTAGTAATGTTAGGAAACCTGAGAATAACATAAGTGTAGTTACAACGCTGTAGTCTCTATCTAAAATACTTTGATAGAATAATTGTCCCATTCCTGGATAACCGAAAATTGTCTCTACGAAAATACCACCACTGAAAAGACCAGTGATTGAGAATCCGAAGAATGCTGCAATCGGTAAAATAGAGTTTCTAAAGATATGCCCTGAATAAACTTTGTTAACAGGTACACCTTTTGCTCTTGCTGTTTTAACATAATCACTTTGTTTAGCATCAATAACTTCATTACGTAAATACTGAACAGTAGATACTGTCGATAATAACGCTAAACAAATACCCGGTAAAATCAAGTGTTTAAGTTTATCAATATAGTATGCAAATGACCCTGGATCAAGGTTAACATCTACAGAACCACTTGTTGGGAACCATCCTAATCCGAATCCAAATAACGCAATCATAAATAAATATAATACGAATGATGGAATCGCTAAGAAGAAGAAATTGTAGAAGTTTACAAATTTATCAAATTTCGAACCATTATAACGTCCTGCATACATTCCCATAGGAATAGCGATAGAGTACATTAATAACGCTGTAAATAGTGATAAGTTAAATGTATTAAAAATTCTTTCTCCTAAAAGAGTTCCAACAGATTTACCAGTAGTATAACTTAGACCAAACTCTCCATGGAAGAAGTTATTTAACCATGTTAGATACTGTTGATACCAAGGGTCATAGAAACCACTCGCTTGACGAATTGATTCAATTTGGTCTTGAGAAATCTTTGGATTTTCTGCAAGCCCACTAAATGGATCCCCAGGCATAAGTTTCGCTAGACCAAAAACTAAGATACTAAGGATGAATAACTGTGGTATCATAACTAAAATACGTTTTAAAACTACTTTCCACATTATACTTCTCCTCCTTTCATAGCAACATAATGCGTATCCGTTAATTTTTTAAGCGGATAAACACGACCATCTTTATCAAAATAATCATTGTAATGTTCATTGTATTCTGCTTCAACAGCTTTTCTTACCTCTATGATCTCTTTAGCTTTATCAAGATTTGTACTTGGAATAGCTGCTATAAGACGTTTTGTATAAATGTGTTGCGGATTATTATAAATATCTTCACGCGTTCCACGTTCTACAATTCGTCCACGATACATGATATAGATGTAATCACACATATGTTTAACAACACCAAGGTCATGCGAGATGAATAAATAACTGATATTAAATTCTTTTTGAATTTGTTTCATAAAGTTAAGAACTTGCGCTTGAACTGAAAGGTCAAGAGCTGATACTGGTTCATCAGCCACGATTAATCGCGGGTTACACGCTATAGCTCGTGCTACTCCAATACGTTGACGTTGCCCACCTGAAAATTCAAATGGATATTTATACATAGCTTCTTCACCCATACCAACAATATTAAGAAGTTCTAAAACTTTCTTTCTTGTATCTTCTTCTGATAAGTTTTCAAAGTTATTAATAGGTTCAGAAATAATATCAATAATACGTTTCTTTGGATTTAAACTAGACATTGCATCTTGGAAAATCATTTGAACATCACGATTATATTTTATCTTATTACGAGCAGCTTTTTTTGTTACATCTTCATCTTTATAGATAATTTGCCCTGCTGTAGCTTTTTCAAGCCCTAATATAACTTTACCAACAGTAGTTTTACCACTACCACTTTCTCCAATAAGCCCGTAAGTTTTACCAGCTTCGATATTCACATCAACACCATCAACCGCATAAACATGATCTTTTATAGTGTTAAAGAAACCACCTCGAATGGGGTAGTGAACTTTTAAATTTTCAACTTTTAACATTAAGCATCCTCCCCTTCAAACACAAAATCTTTATAACATGTACATCTTACTAGGTGGCCTTCTTCTACTTCGTGTAACGTTGGCTCTTCTTCGTGTGAATGTTCAGAAACCCAAGGAATACGGTCTGCAAAACGACAACCTTTTCTTTCTAAGTTTTTGATAGATGGCACCATTCCTTTAATTACATAAAGTTCATCATCTGAAGTCTCGTCTTCAAGCTGTGGAATACTACGTAGTAAACTACGCGTATACGGATGTCTCGGATTTTTAAAAATTTGTTCAGCAGTACCAATTTCTACTACTTCTCCTGCATAAAGAACAGCTACTCTATCTGCCATTTCAGCAACAACTCCAAGATCATGGGTAATCAAAATAATTCCCGCATGCATTTCTTCTTGAAGATTTTTAATAAGGTCTAGAATTTGAGCTTGGATAGTAACATCTAATGCTGTTGTCGGTTCATCAGCGATAAGAACGCTCGGTTTACAACTCATCGCCATTGCAATCATAACACGTTGACGCATCCCACCTGACAACTCATGTGGATATTGTTTTGCACAACGCTCTGGATTCGGGATTCCAACTTGTGTTAAAAGTTCAATAACACGCTTTTCTCTTTCTGCTGTACTAAGTTCGGTATGATAAATAAGTGCTTCCTCAATTTGCTTGCCAATTCTATGTAGAGGATTAAGCGAAGATAGCGGATCTTGGAAAATCATCCCTATATCTTTTGTTCTAATTTTATTCATTTCTTCTTCAGTTAATTCTAATAAATTCTTTCCATTAAAAATAACTTCTCCAGTTGATTTAGTTAAATTTTCATTGTGAAGTCCCATAACCGTTGTTGCAAGAGTCGATTTTCCACAACCACTCTCTCCAACGATAGCTAATACTTCATTTCTATAAAGATCTAAACTAACTTTATCCACAGCATTAAAATAATCATCTTTTATTCTGAACGCCGTTTCTAAATTCCTAATCTCTAATAACTTTTCTTTAGTCATTCGTTAAACTCCTTCCTCATAATATACATGAACAACTTACAACTTCTAAACTACATGTTTTACCTTATAATCCCAAATCAATCAGAATTATCTATAAAATATCTCTCCTATTCATAAAAACAATATACATAATATATTATAGGATTTTTAGGAAAAATGCAATAAAAAAATAGAAATTCTAGTTGAAAAACTAGAATTTTCTGACTATTTCTAGAAGAATTATATTTACTTTATTAAAATATCAACAAAAATATTTTTTATATTTCAAGTATTTTTGTTGGAATAACAGGATCTGTATCCATAATTACAATTTTATCATTGCAAGCTATAGTTTTGTCACTCGCCACTTCGCAATCAATATCTTTATTTTTCAGCGTTATAGATGCCGCCATACGCGCAAGCTCTTTTGTATTATTTTGTTCGCTGAGATGTGCCAATAATACATTTTTCGTATTACTTCCAACTATTCTCGTTAAGTAATTCGCAGAATCTGTATTGGATAAATGCCCCTTATCAGATAATATGCGCTGTTTTGTTGGCCACGGATATGGCCCACTCAGCAAGACATTTTCCTCATGATTACTCTCATAAACTAATGTATGCGAATCTTTAACATAGTCCACCATTTTATCCGATATATACCCTGTATCTGTTAAAATGCTAACCCTTTTACCATCTTTTTCAAAAGTGTAAAACTGAGGATTTGCCGCGTCATGACTCACTCCGAAACTATTAACTACTACCCCATTAAATATTTTACTATCTTCTTTCTCAAAATGGAATTTTAGGTCAGATTTTATCTCACCGATTTTACTCATATTATCCCACGTAAGTTTATTGGCATACACTGGAATATTATACTTACGGGCTAGAACACCAATACCTTTAATATGATCAATATGCTCATGAGTTACAAATATTGCATCAACATCCTTAATATCACGTCCTATTTGCCCAAGATTTTCAGTTATTTTTTTCCCAGTAAGACCTACATCAACAAGGCAACGGAAATTATCGTCTTCTATATAGACACTATTTCCACTGCTGCTACTAGCTAATACCGATAATTTCACATCTCTACCTCCTCGATTTTTTCATTTTTATATTATACCACTTTTTAAGTAAGTTAGGTAGTCCTAAAGTTTTAGAAAAAAAGTGTCTATATACTAAACTTTTTTAAAAACTAATAATTAAACTCCGCTTCTTAAATTTATCTAAAAAATGGAGTATTTTTTAATTCAAAAGCTAATTCTTATAAAAAAGGAACACCAACTAGCGTTCCCTTTTAATATATTTTATTTTCTAAATAATAACTTGAAGAAGTTTAATTTCTGACCATATCTCAATGTAGCCGAACGATATACTTTAACACAAGCTATCGCTACAACAATTGTTGTTACTACTAAGATTCCATATGATGCCAACAACTCCGCTGTACTAACATGACTTATCGCATATCTCGTGAACATTACAAAGTATGAAGTAAGTGGGAAGTAAGATAAGATTTCTGCTAATTTTGTATCCCCTGAAGAACTCATAACATAGTAATCTACAAAGAATCCAGCTATAAATATTAACATTGGTATAGTTATTGCCCCGTTAACATCTTCTACCTTGCTAACTAATGAAGCAAATGCTGCGTACATAAACATAAACATTACAAACCCAGTTAAAGTGAAAATTAACCCTATTCCGATTACTTTGTAATCAAGATTATTAACAATAACTTTTAATCCCTCACTATACCTTTGCATATTTATCTTCATTCCAACAAACAAACCACCTATAGCCACAACCATTTGAATTAGAACCGCAATAGATAAAGCAAATACTTTCCCTAGAATTAACGTTTTTGGATTAACTGTCACGATTAACAACTCCATCGCACGATTACTTTTTTCTTTAACAACGTTCATCGCGA
>ERZ773087.1812-NODE-1812-length-12443-cov-38.951324_pt1 | contig 12443 bp, 6 predicted proteins | sample MGYA00511375_ERZ773087 | MGnify/ENA primary metagenome ERZ773087 (study PRJEB29015, sample SAMEA2737995) | human oral metagenome | biome: human oral; feature: human-associated habitat; material: dental | place: China | collected 2063 ...
CCTGGGCCAGGCCGGCCCGCTCAGCGTCGGTGATGTTCTTGGCGACGGGCCCGCCGAGGGTCCCGTCCTCGGCGACGGTGACGTAGGCCAGACCCTTGGCGCCGCGCTGCTTGGCCCACTCCTGCCAGGCGTCGAAGGTGCGCCGCGACTGGGAGGCCCCACCGGGCATGACAACGGCGCCCACGTAGGGGTTCTGGAAGACCCGGAAGGTGGTGTCCTTGAAGTAGCTGGTCAGGTCCACCAGCTCGCAGCCGAAGCGCAGGTCGGGCTTGTCCGAGCCGTACCTCTCCATGGCGTCGCGGTAGGTCATGCGCGCGATGGGTGTGGGTAGGTCGTAGCCGATGAGCGCCCACACCTCGCGCAGCACGTCCTCGGCCACGGCGATGACGTCGTCCTGCTCGACGAAGCTCATCTCCACGTCGAGCTGTGTGAACTCGGGCTGGCGGTCGGCGCGGAAGTCCTCGTCCCGGTAGCAGCGGGCGATCTGGTAGTAGCGCTCCATGCCGGCGACCATGAGGAGCTGCTTGAACAGCTGCGGGCTCTGTGGCAGGGCGTACCAGGATCCCGGGGCCAGGCGGGCGGGCACGAGGAAGTCGCGGGCTCCTTCCGGAGTGGAGCGGGTCAGGGTCGGCGTCTCGATCTCCACGAAGTCGTGGGAGTCCAGGACCCTCCGGGCGGCCTGGCTGACCTTGGCCCGCAGACGGATGGCGTGCTGCATGGCACTGCGCCGCAGGTCGAGATAGCGGTAGCGCAGGCGCGCCTCCTCGCCGACCTGCCCGGCGTCCTCGGCGTGGTCGGAGACCTGGAAAGGCAACGGGGCGGAGGTGTTGAGGATCTCGACGTCGGAGACGACGACCTCGATCTCGCCGGTGGGCAGGTTCGGGTTGGCGTTGCCCTCGGGTCGGGCACTCACCTCACCGGTGACGGCCAGGACGTACTCGGCGCGCAGGTCGTGAGCGACCTCCTCACGGATGACGACCTGCGCGATCCCCGAGGCGTCCCGCAGGTCGATGAAGGCCACGCCTCCATGGTCACGGCGCCGATCCACCCATCCGGTGAGGGTGACGACCTGGCCGATGTCTGAGGCGCGCAGGGAGCCTGCGGTGCGAGTTCGCAGCACGGTGCTGGGTTCCTTCCGTGTGGGGCACTGAGCCGGTGCCCGTCGGGGCGCACCACGAGACGGGTGGGCGCCGGCGGCAGTTTACAAGGAGCCCCGAGCTCGGTCCTCAAGCCCGTGCCGCGGTGGTACCGGAGTCACGCCACAATCCGAATACAACCGGGCGCAACTGAGTATCTGAGGTACAGGTGCGCGCCCGGCCGTAAGCTCGGTGTCAGGCCGCAGCCCGACGACGCTGGTAGGCGGCCATCCGCCGACGGTTGACCGCGACGAGCACCGACAGCACCACGAGAATCACGCTGAGGGCGAGGATTGAGGTGCCGATGATCGGGAAGCCGTCCGGTTCCGCCCCTGGGCCGGCCGCCTGAATGCCCGAGGCACCAGTGCCTTTCGATCCGCCCGTTGGGGCGACCTGGTGGGGAGGAGGCGTTGGCGCCGGCGGGACGGTGGGCGGGGCGGCTCCGCCGATGACCGTGACACCTGAGACGGTGAAGTACGGGCTCTTGTTGGTGTAGTCCGCCGCGTTGCCCTCTTGGGCGGTCACTCCCGGAGCCCCGGAGACCCGGAATCGTAGCCAGTGGTTTCCCTGCTCGACGTACTCGGGCAGCTCGAAGGAACCGGATGCGGTGCCGTCCTGCTTCGTCGTGATGGTCGTGACCACCTCGGACTCGGAGGACCGCGAGGCGGCCAGCAAGCCGTCATCAATGAGAACCTGAACCGTCACGCCTCCGGGGAACCCCGAGAGCGTGAACATGATCGTCCCCCCGACGGCGACCGTCGACGGGCTGACGGTCGAGGCGGTTCCCGTGGTGGAGGGGTCGGCCGGTGTATCGGCGTTGGCGGTAGGAACAGTGGAGATCACAGTCGCCAGGGAGGCGAGCAGGAGTGCGCAGACGATGACGAGCATGCGTGGAGCGCCCGCCGGATGCTGAGAGCCGAACCGATGTCGGTGCACTGACATGCGCCGTTCACTCCGGGTGCACCGACTCATCCGGGTCATCTATCTGTCACCTCCTTCGAGCGGCAGCATGTCATGGCTCTTTGCGATGTCATTGACGATCTCCTGAAGCGCCCCGTCAGCGCCTTCGCGGAATCCGCGGTCGGCGAGGAGCGTGCGGCACGCGAAGCGGCATTCCCGAATGAGCGGCGACCAGCAGGCTGCCGGCGCCGATGACGAGCAGTCCTCCGGCACCTCCCAGGAGCATGTCATTGGTGCTGAGCCCCATCGGGGTGGAGGAGTCGTCGTCCGGGAACGTCAGGAGCTGAGCCTGGGCCGGGCTCCGGGGGTCGAAGGAGGCCGACGTGATCTCCAGCTTCGCCCACCCCAGAAGGCTGTTGTCGCGGTCGGCCACCGCCAGCTCATAGGATCCGGACTCGAATGTCGAGATGTCGATGGAGACGCTGTTGGCGTCATCGACCTGCACCCAGCCCTTCGTGGTTGCTCCCGGGAAGACGAACACCGACACCCACTCCCCTGCCGAGACCTTGGCCTTGGGCAGCACGAGGTTGACGACGTTGCCCTGACGCGAGCCCGATAAGGATCCGGCGTTGTCAGCACTCAGCTGGGCGGAACTGGATACCGGAGCGACCGGGTTTGCGGTGGGACGAACCGTGCGGTCCTCTAAGGCGGCCGTGCCGGCGTCGGCCTGCGTCGAAGCCCTGGAGTCCTCAGTCGCTGAGGTGTCGCTGTTGCTGCGATGATCACTGTCCTGAGCCCGCCCCTGGTCGGCGCCGGGCTCTGCCGGAACATCGGCCGGCGGGGCATCCGCATCCGATCTGTCGGAGGAGTCGCTTCTATCAGAGACATCAGAGCTGCTACCGGTGTCGGACTGACCGCCGGAGCCACTTCCCTGGTTACTGGGGACGTTCCCGCCTGATGTGTCTGTCGCGGACTCAGAACCCGTCTTCGGGCTGGTCGGCTGAGTAGGCGGAGCCGACGCAGAGGGAGCAGCGGACGGCTCCGACGTCGGCTCGCCGGAAGGAGCGGGCGCCGGACCGGTCGAGGGCTCGGCTGTGGGACCAGCTGTCGGGGTCGGCACCGGCTGCGGAGTCACCGACTTATTGAGGACGAAGACATTGGTGCCGGCCGTCAGCCCGGTTTCGATAGGTGAGATCTGAAGGTAGTAGTGTCCCTTTTCGACCTTCCCCGCAGCGTAGAGCGCCGACAGGTTGAGCTGAGCACCGAAGGAACCGTTGTGGAAGGTGACGGGTACCGAGACGGTTCCCGGCACCGCGTATCCACCGTGGGCCATCATCTTGATCTCGACCGACTTCTCACCGTCGAGCATGGTTCCCTGTGAGCACCAGCCCGTGCCCGAGACCCTGACGGCGACCTCAGGATCGTAGACAGGTTCAGTCCCCTTGGGCTCGGCGCCATCTGGAGTGAGAACAGACGCGGTCGGCGCTACTTGGCAGGTTGTGTTCGTCGGGCTTGCCGAGGAAGTCGGTGTGGGACCCGGTGTGGCTGAATGGGTGGCCGTTGCCGTCGGCTCCGACGACGGCGTGGCTGAGGGCGTCGGGGTGGGCTTCTGTGTCGGCTCTGGAGCTGGTTCAGCAGTCGGCCCAGTCGTGGGCGCGGCGGTGGGCTCGTTGGTGGGTTCCGTCGTCGGCTCCGGCTCGGAAGTTGGCTCAGCCGTCGGCTGCGGGGTCGGCTCCGCCGACGGCTCAGCACTGGGCTCGGTAGTGGGGTCCGGAGAAGGAGGATTGACGATGTCGGGGTCCTGCTTGACGAAGGAGAACATACCCGTCGTGGCGCTCACCGTTCCGCTGGTGAAGGTGAGGCTGTAGACCCGCTTACCGACGTCCCAGGTGTTGTCGCCCGTGGCCTTTCGCATTCGTTTGATGAATTCATCGGTGAACATGAAGGCAGTTTGCTCACCACTCCCGATGTCCGAGGCGAGCTCAACGTTGTAGTCGGGGATAGGGTAGCTGGAGACCGTATCACCCTCGATCACGTTTACGGTGATGCTCGGGTTCGATAGGAGCTGGCCATCATCGTGGCACCAGCCAGTCAGCACAGCGTCGATGCCTGCTCCGAAACCGGTCTCGTAGACCGGGACCACGTACTCCGGCTTGGACTGCCCCTCGGGGTACTTCACAGAGGCGGCGGGGTGACAGTCGCTCGTCGCGCCAGCATCGCTGACGACCCCGCTCTCAGCAAGGAGGGGCATGGCTGCAACCCCTGCAGTGCTCATTAGAGCACCGCAGGCTGTCAGAACAGCAAGAATCGCGCGCGCACCGAGCCTGGTGGAGGGGAGGGCAGCAAGCAGCCGCTGAGCGTAGTGCATCAAGTGGTCTCGTTCATGGGCGGGTACAGGTGGACTTACTCGTACGGTCCGCAGTTGGGGACGTTGGATGACGAGGAAAGGAACGCACCGTTCAACGGATACGACTGCCTTTCGCAAACGATAATAGACAGACTGCCCCCCTCTAAGAATCCTCTATCTTCCGAACTCATCGTTTGCGACGTCGATTCCTGGTTAAGTATACACAACAGTAACCCGACAACCGGTCAGGATGAGACCATCGAGTTCCGAAATCACTGAGAAAACTCGTGCATTGGTAACGATAAATCGGGTCGCGTGATCACACCGTTGCCCAGGTTTCATTTCCATCTCGTTTTTACGCGCACGTGTCACGGGCAACAATCAAGATCCTGCTCGTGAACGTCGAGCCCCCAGGACAGCCCGTGACGCCACCAGGCGTAGTCATGGCCACCGCGCTCCTCGCGGTACTCCAGTAGAGCCCCCTGGGCTGCGAGCAGCTGAGCGGCCACTCGCCCGCCCGTGCGCAGCACACCCTCGTGCACGCCGCACTGAACCACCAGCCGGGCCGGCACCGACTCAGACGGCTCCCGCTCACCTCGACGGCGCAACCAGGCCAGGAGCGCTCCCTCCCCTTCGCCCCTGCGGCCTGACCCCAGCCAGAAGGAGCCCGACTGGCAGATGGCACGAGCGGCGGCATCCGGGTGGTGCAGGACGAGATCCGCAGCGGCCACGCCCCCCAGGGACTGACCGGCCACCACCACCCGCTGCGGGTGGCACGGTGGCCGAACGCTTCGCACCGCCTCAAGGCACCGGATCACCAGCTCCCTGCTGCGACGAGGATCTGCCAGGTCGCGCGCACGCATGGTCAGACTCCCGGAGTCGACGAGCAGCAGGTCCCAGGAAGCCGCTCTGGCACCAAGCCTGCGGACGACGTCGTTGCGGCGCCAGATCTCGCCGTCGAGAAGAACCAGCAGTCCCCGCCCCTGGTCCTGTCCCCGCTCCCACCGACCTCCGTCCGAGCCGCCGCAGCAGTCCTGCTGCCAGAGGGTGATGCGTCGCGCGGAGTCGCCAGGAGCATCGAAGCCGTCGAGGGCCCCGCCGCCGACCTCAACGCTGTATCCGTACCCTCCGCCGCTGGGGTCAATGCTGGGCGCAGCCGTCGCGCCTTCGGCCGGCGCCACCGACCACTCCGGGTGGGTGACAGCTCCCGGCCCCTCCCACAGGGAGGAGACGAAGCCGAAGCCGTCATGCAGTCGATCGGGGCAGAGGGCATCGGGGCGCCCTTCGGCGTGAACGCGTTTCCAGCACTCCCGTCGCGCCCCGACGTCGTCGGGCAACCGATCACGCGTCACCACGATCCGATAACCCACAAGGGCATCATCCGGCAGCAGGACATGAAGCGCCCACCAGCCGGTTCCCGGGACCCGGTTGGCCAGAGCCGGGGCAATGTGCGTGCGGTGATTGTCCGTCAGCGTGTTGAGATGGATGAGCACACTGGGACTCTCGCCGTACCGTTGATCGTCGCACCACAGGAAGGTCGCCTCGCGCATCGTGACGCCATCAACGAGGCGAGTCTCCCCCAGCACAGGGGTGCCACGAGCCGCCGCGGCCGCGAGGGCATCGTCGTCGGGCTTTCGCGGCCACCATGCCGGCACTGCAGGAAGAAGACCGCCCCCCGGCGCCACGGGGGTCGGCGTCAGCTCTCGCCACCGGACCTCGCGCACCAGAACATCGTCAGGACGGATACCGCTCACACCACGACCCTATCCGACGTCACACGGCTCCTATCGGCTGCAGTGGCTGCAGCAGCGACCGGCCGCGGCTCACCAGCGACGGACCGTACGGGAAAATGAGCTTGCATTCTTCCGGGCGACATGGCGTAGGGTGTCACCCATGATGCACATCGCTCTGAGGACCACTACCGCCTCCGGCGCTCAAGCGCTCGCGGTCATGTGTGGCGCGCGAATGTGCTGTTGCTGTCGGCCTTACTGATTCACCCCGGTGCACCTCTGGTGCCTGAAGCCGCAATAATGCCTTGGTAAAGGTCGACCGCTGTGGAACGCCCGAGGCAACGTCGGGCTGAACTCCCGCTTTCCGGCTGCGCGATGCCGTAGAACCGCCACTGCGCCGGTGTCTCATGAGCCGCTGGGCCACGACGATCCCGATGCCGTTCACAGGCTCTCGTCGTCCTCGTCGACTAACGCCACAGGATATTGCTGTTGCGATCACGCGCCTGCACACCTGAGCAGTATTCCTAGCCAACCTGTTCGGTTCTCTCCCGTTCCATTCCCTTTCGTAGGAGACACCATGTCCAAAACCGTCCCCTCCCCTTCTTCCGCCTCATCCTCATCAGATTCGTCCCTTCTTAAGAAGGACGAGGTCACCGCCGATAACGCAGCGGAGATACTTGCTGCGAACGACGACGCGGATGGCCCAGATGCTGAGGCACCTCGCCGCAGCAGACCCTCGCGGCGCACGCTGCTGACGGTCGGTGGCCTGGCGGCCGCCACCGCGCTCGGTGCCGGCGCATACCTGACGATCCGGCGCACCAGTCAGGGAGTGATCGGGGCCCACGAGGCGCTCCCCCTGGTGATCGGCGGAGACATCTGCGCCGCTCCGCTCTACGCCGCGTACCACAAGGGATTCTTCGACGACGCGGGTCTGAAGGTGACCCTTGCGCGCACCCAGCAGACCGAGGACACCAAGGACGGAGTGGGCGCAGGCAAGTACATCGGCGCCCCCGGCATCTTCTTCTCCTGGCTGGAGCCGATCTACAACGGGCTCAATGCCAGGCTCACGGCAGGACTTCACGCCGGCTGTCTGCGTCTGGTGGTGGGCAAGGACTCCCAGTACCATCGCCTGGCAGATCTCAAGGGCACCACCATCGGTGTTCCGTCACTGTCGTCATCGGCCTTCGCCTACTTCGCAATCGGGCTGTCCGAGGCCGGTATCAACGTCGACCCCGACGGCGGCGACATCACCTGGCGCACGGTCGATGCGGACTCCCTGGGAACCGCTCTGGCCGACGGGCAGGTGGACGCCATCATGGGTTCCGACCCCGCGCCGCTGCTTCCCGTCTTCAACGGCACGGCCCGAGAGCTGGCCAACAACGACGCTGAGGAGTTCTGCTGCTCGGTGGCTCTCAACGGCGACTTCGTCAAGAAGCAGCCCAAGGAGGCCAAGGCTCTCACTGAGGCCTGGTTGAAGGGTTCGGCCTACGTGCCGGATCATATCGATGAGATCGCCAAGATCGAGGTCGACAACGACTACGTGGCTGCGGACCAGGACGTCGTCGTCCGAGTGCTCAAGACCTATGGGTTCAAGGCCTCGGCATCCAGGTTCCGCGCTGCGATCGAGCCCGGCATCGAGAAGTTCAAGACAACCGGCTTCATCACCTCCGACGTCTCCGCACAGAGCCTGACGAACGCGGTCGTCGCCGATCTCGGCATCAAGGACTGATGGCCAGTGCTCACCAATACCAGACCCACAGCCACACCAACCGAGGGCACTGACCAGAAGCGTCCAGAACCGAGCTCCTCGGCAACCAGGCCCGAGGCACCAGCACGTCGTCGGTTCTCCTCGACATCGTTGTGGACAACGACCGCACTGTCTTTGTGGCTGGTCTACCCGGTCATTGTCGTCCTGCTTCCGGACGCGGGCCTTCTCCGCCGGGCACCGACCACTCCGCTGACTGTTCTCGCCGGCACCTGGCTGGTGGTGCTCACCGCGTGGACCTTCTGCGCCTGGAGACGTCCGGCCTCGGCGGCGGCGAACTCGCTGGCGCACTACCTGCCCTGGATCAACGCTGCCGGCGCCTGGTTCATCGTCTGGCAGCTGACGACCTCCAAGCTGGGGCTGCTCGCGCCCCCGTACTTCGCCGCCCCAGAGGTACTGATCGCGTCCTTCGCCGGCGACTGGAGGCTGCTGCTCAGCTGCCTGGGGGCCTCCGCACTGCTCTTCGTCATCGGGTACACGGCGGGATCGGTGCTGGGGTTCTTCACGGGACTGCTCATGGGCTGGTCGAGGCGCGCCGACTACTGGCTCCATCCGCTCCTGCAGACCATCGGTCCGGTTCCTGCGGCCTCTCTCCTTCCACTGGCCCTGCTTCTGCTCCCGACGACGTACGCCTCGGCCGCCTTCATCGTCGGCTTCGGCGCCTGGTTCCCCATGGCGACCATGACCCGTGCGGGCGTGCGCTCGGTGCGCCGCGACTACATCGACATGGCCCGCACGCTGGGAGCCGACGAGCTCTTCCTCATCCGGCGGGTGGCCGTGCCCTCGGCCCTGCCCGACATGCTCACCGGCCTGTTCACGGGCCTGGGCACCTCGCTCGCCGCCCTCATGACCGCCGAGCTCACCGGTGTCGACAAGGGACTGGCGTGGTACATCAACTGGGTCAAGGGCTGGGCCGACTACCCCAGGATGTACGTGGGCCTCATCATTCTGGTGGCCTTCTGCCGCACGCTCATGGTCCTGCTGTTCAAGATCCGCTCCTCGCTGCTGGCATGGCAGCAGAACCTTGTGAGGTGGTGAACCGGTGTCTGCCGATTCCACAACAGTCGAGAGCACGCTCCAGGTTCCAGATCCGTCTGCCCCCCGAGGCGCGAAGGTCGACCTTAGGGGCGTCACCCACCGCTACCCCGTGTCCCGCGACCTGGACCATGGCTGGCTCCACTTTCTGCTCCGACGCATATCCCCATCAGCCAGGGCACGCCACGAGGTCGAGGCGACCAAGCCGGACCAGCTCCCCGTCCTCGACGACATCGACCTGACGGTAGCCCCCGGCGAGTTCGTCGCACTGGTAGGCCCCTCGGGCTGCGGCAAGTCAACGATCCTGCGTCTGTTGGCCGGCCTCGAGCAGCCGGTCGAGGGTGACGTCGAGGTCGACTCCACGCGGGTCACCGGTCCCTCACCACTGCGGGCACTGGCCTTCCAGGACGCCACGCTCCTGCCCTGGAGAACGGTGCGGGACAACGTCGCCCTGGGCCCCGAGGCGAGAGACCGCCTGGAACGCGACCAGCGCCGGGTGGAGGCTGCCCTGCAGATCGTGGGACTACGGGACTTCGCCGAGGCCTACCCCACGACGCTCTCGGGCGGGATGGCCCAGCGCGCCTCGCTGGCCCGGGCCCTGGTCAACCGACCCCGGCTCTTCCTCCTGGACGAGCCTCTGGGCAAGCTCGACGCACTGACCCGCCTCCAGCTCCAGGACGAGATCATCAAGCTGTGGGAGTCCCAGCGCTTCACTGCGATCCTGGTCACCCACGACGTCGACGAGGCACTGCGCCTGGCCGGCCGGGTGATCGTCCTGTCCGAGCGGCCCGCGCGCATCGTGGCCGACATCAACGTGCCCGAGCACGATGAGTCGACCGACGAGTTCCGTGAGCTGCGTCGTCGGATCCTCAGTCTGCTCGGGCGCTGAGCAAGGCACGAGACGGACCTCACCTGTGATCCGGCTCGTGGAGGCGCGGAACGACGCCGCTTCTCCCGTAGCCTGGGCCGCAGGAGCGATCCGTGCCCTGTTGACCCCGTTCGGGTCCTGCCGCACCTGGTGTGCGGCAAGAGCATCCCGTGAGTCTGTGCGTGTTAGCCCATGAGTCATCCGGTACGTCCGGGTGCGGGCGAGTGTGGTGGGCCAGGTACGGCAAAGAGCGGAGGACAAAAGGTCCTCCCCCACACTCCGCCGCGGTCCCCAACCACTTCAAGGGGACAGATATGGGAAAACTTCATGACTACCTCCTCCAGCACTGCGCCCGGCTCCTCCGACGGCACTCAGAGCAGCGACAGCAACGGCCCCCTGAGCCTCGACGCGCTCTTCTCCGCCGAGCTCTCCGGCGGCCGGCCCGCCGACACCAACCGTGCCGACGAAACCGTCGCCGCGCCGCACCACTCTGATGACGCCGCCCCCTCACCCGAGGACTTCGCCACTCCCGCCTCCTCCGACTCCCCCGAGGACCCCGAGGACGTCGATCACGAGGACGAGGCCGACGACGTCGACCGGGACCGGCCCGAGGCCGACCCGGAGGACGAGGCCGAGGACTCCGACGAGGATGACGGCGTCGACATCGATGAGGACGAGGTCGACGGCCACACCCCCTTCATCGACTCCGACGCCGATTCCAACGACCACCAGTTCATCGACTCCGACGCCGATTCCAACGACCACCAGCAGGACGACGAGCGCCCCAAGTCCCCGCGCAACAGGGACAAGGGCGGGGTGAAGGCGGATCACGAGGACGAAGAGATCACCTTCGCCGACCTGGGTCTTCCCAGGGATCTGCTCAAGGCCGTCACCGACATGGGCTTCGTGACCCCCACCGCCATCCAGAAGGAGGCGATCCCGGTCCTGCTGGCCGGCCGCGACGTCGTCGGCGTCGCCCAGACCGGAACCGGAAAGACCGCGGCCTTCGGGCTCCCGCTCCTCGACGCCGTCGACTCCCGTGACGGCGTGGTCCAGGCCCTCGTTCTGGCCCCCACCCGCGAGCTCGCCCTCCAGAGCGCCGAGGCCATCACCGACATGGCCTCCCGCTCCCGCGGGCTGGACGTGGTGGCCGTCTACGGCGGTGCCCCCTACGGTCCCCAGATCGGCGCGCTCAAGGGCGGCGCCCAGGTCGTCGTCGGCACCCCCGGACGCATCATCGACCTCATTGACAAGGGCGCCCTCCAGCTCGACGACGTGCGCTACTTCGTCCTGGACGAGGCCGACGAGATGCTGCGTATGGGCTTCGCCGAGGACGTTGAGACGATTGCGGAGTCCCTTCCCACCGAACGGCGCACCGCCCTGTTCTCGGCCACGATGCCTCCGGCCATCCAGGCCGTGGCGCGCCAGCACCTTCACGAGCCCGTTCAGGTCGAGGTCTCCAGGCCGGCCTCCACCGTCGCCACCGTCCACCAGACCTATGCGGTGGTTCCCTTCCGCCACAAGATCGGCGCCGTCTCCCGGGTCCTTGCCGTCACCGACGCCGAGGCCGCCATCGTCTTCGTGCGCACCAAGTCCACGGCCGAGGACGTCGCCATCGAGCTGGCGGGCCGGGGCATCCAGGCCGCCGCAATCTCCGGAGACGTGCCTCAGCGCGAGCGCGAGCGTCTGGTGGAGCGTCTGCGCGCTGGCACCCTCGACGTACTGGTGGCCACCGACGTCGCCGCCCGGGGACTGGACGTGGACCGGATCGGTCTGGTCGTCAACTTCGATGTGCCACGTGAGGCCGAGGCCTATGTGCACCGCATCGGCCGTACGGGGCGCGCCGGTCGCCACGGCGAGGCCGTCACCTTCCTGACCCCAAAGGAGAAGGGCAAACTCCGTCAGATCGAACGCCTCACCGGCAGCCGGCTGGAGGAGATCACCCTGCCCTCCCCCGCCGACGTCTCCGAGCACCGGGCCCGGAAGCTCCTGTCCAAGGCCGCCGCCCGCCACGAGCGCGGCCGCCTGGACATGTACCTGCCGCTGGTCAGTGACTCCGCCCGGGATCTGGACATCGACGTCGAGGAGCTGGCGGCCACGCTGCTGGCGCTCGCTGTGGGTGACGAGGGACCGCGCAGGAGAGACGACCGTGGCGGTGAGCGCCCCCAGCGCGCACGCCGGGAGGAGAACCTCGACTCCGAGGGAACCTTCCTGTCGGCCTCCTTCGAGGGTGGGCGCGAAAAGAACCGTCGCGGTGAGCGGGGAGACCGTGGCGAGGGACGCCGCTCGGCCACGCGTTCCGGACGCCGCGAGCACGAGGGACCCGGGACCGTCTACCGCATCGAGGTGGGCCACCGAGACCGGGTCCTTCCGGGTGCGATCGTCGGTGCCCTGGCCAACGAGGGCGGTATCGAGGGCTCCGACATCGGCAAGATCGATATCCTTCAGTCCTTCTCTCTGGTCACGATCTACGCCGACCTCAGCCCTGAGCAGCTGAACGTCATGGGACGGGCCACCTTTGCCGGCCGCGAGCTGCGGATCCGCCCCGACGAGGGACCGGGGCACGGCTGGTCCGGCCCCAACAGTGGGGAGCGTCGCCCCAAGCGGCGCGACTGGGACGACCGAGGTGAGCGCGGGGAGCGCAGAGACCGTTCCGAGCGCG
>ERZ773087.1823-NODE-1823-length-12382-cov-3.796625_pt1 | contig 12382 bp, 10 predicted proteins | sample MGYA00511375_ERZ773087 | MGnify/ENA primary metagenome ERZ773087 (study PRJEB29015, sample SAMEA2737995) | human oral metagenome | biome: human oral; feature: human-associated habitat; material: dental | place: China | collected 2063 ...
GTGGCAGGAGCAGTGATAAGTTATGTAGTTTTAAAGCTTGCAACAGGAAGAAAAAAGGAAATAAAGCCAATAATGTATATACTGGCTATCCTTTTTGTATTAAAGCTTGCTTTGACGTAGTTTTTGAAATTAATTTTAAAACAGGTGGCTAAAAAAGTTGACAAATATTTCTACAATGATTGGTATGAATATGGAAGGCAACATATTGGCCACTTTTATATTTTTTTTGAGAACAATATTGATTCCTAGTCCGCAAATCATTATCCCACCTAAAAAGTTTAAGTCGGTTATTGCATTTGGAGTAAGGAAATCCTTTATCTGCCTTGCAAAAAGAAAAAATAGTCCTTGGTAAATAAGAGCAGAAAAAGCTGAAAAAATAGTTCCTACTCCATATATAGACGCAAAAACTATAGCTGTAGCCCCATCCAGAACAGCTTTTATATTTAAAATTTTATCATCTCCTGTAAGACCACTGTTTATGGAACCCATTATTGCCATAGCTCCTATGCAGTAAAGAATAGTTGTAACAGAGAATCCTTTTGCAAAATTAAATTCTTTTTCTTCACTTTCAATAGAATTTAAGGAATTTTTGTTTCTATATGAAATTGATGAAATTCTTGAAAATTTATTTTCAATAAAAATACTTAATTTTTTTATTTGTAAATCTATGTTGATAATTTGTCCGATAATAGCACCAACTATGAGATATATAAGAACAGTGATGTCCCTGTTTGATTCAAGTGAACTTTTTACTCCTGATATTATAATGAAAAGTCCAATACTGTCCATTATAATATTTCTCATGCTTTCCTTTATTTTATTTCCTATAATAAGGCCAAATATACTTCCTACTAAAATAGTAAGGAAATCAGTAATAATTCCCATTTTTTTCCTTTCAGATATTATTTTCAGAAATGATTATATCATAAAAAAACATAAAATTATAGGAAAATATATGAGTTTTTTAAAGCATAATATGATAAAATACTGAATATAAATCATTCTAAATCAAAGAACAGACCTGAAAGGTGGAAAAATGCATAAAGAAGAGAATTTGAAGTACGATGAATCGGAAAAATTTAAAGACATAAAATCTGAAAATATAAAAATAAGGGATGTTGCGCCTGAAGATGCAGAAAGGATACAGGAAATATATTCGCCATATGTTTCGGATACTGTAATATCTTTTGAAATCACGGTTCCTGACAAGTCAGAAATGAAGAAAAGGATTAAAAAATTACTGGCAAATGACTTTCCGTATATAGTTGCCGAAAATGAGAGGGGAACAGTTGTCGGATATGCATATGCTGATAAATTTGGAGAAAGGGAAGCATATAGATATTCATTTATCGTAAGTATTTACCTTGATATGGAGGTTCAGTCAAAAGGAATAGGACAGAAGCTTTATGATGAACTGGAAAAAAGAATGAAAAAAATGGGGATAGTGCAGGTACTGTCAGCAATAACAGGAAAAAATGAAAAAAGTCTTAAGTTTCATGAGAAAAACGGTTTTACAAAAATAGGACATTTTCCAAATGTAGGATACAAAATGGGAGAATGGCATGATATTATATGGATGAATAAAACTATCAACAGCATTGAAGAAGTTCAAAATAGAAAAAAATAAAATAATGTGAAAATAAAATTTAATTTTTGTGATTTATAAAAAACGTAACATGCATTACGTTTTTTTGTGTGAAAAAAGATTATAATAATTTCAAGAAAGAATACTAATAAAAATGACAGATTATTTGTGGATGAAATGATTTAGTAATTGTCAGTGTTATTTAAAATAAAATTTTTGGAGGTAGTAAAATGAGTATGTTTTGTTTTCAATGTCAGGAAACGGCTAAAAATGAAGGATGTACAGTAAAAGGTGTATGTGGAAAAACTGATGAAGTGTCAAATCTTCAGGATGTTCTTGTATTTGCTGCAAAAGGAGTTGCCGCATATTCAAGTCAGTTGAGAAATGCTGGTAAAAGATATGATAAGGTTGATGAGTATCTGTTCAGATCCCTGTTTATTTCAATAACAAATGCAAACTTTGATGGTGATGAAATAATAGAAGCAATTAAAGAAGGTGTAAATTTAAGAAAATTCCTGAAATCAGAACTGGAAAAAGCTGGAATTGCCTTAGATCCAAAATTTGAAAATGATTTCCTTACAACATATGAATACAGTGAAAATGATGATTTAGTTGAACTTGCTAAAAAAGTGGGAGTATTAAGAACTGAAAATATAGATGTAAGATCATTAAGAGAAATGGTACTTTATGGATTAAAAGGAATGGCCGCATATGGATTCCATGCTTATAATTTAGGTTCAACAGACAATGATATTTATAAATTCTATGAAAAAGCATTACTTGCAACTGTAGATGACAGTCTTTCAGCTGAAGAATTAACAGCTTTAGTATTTGAAACAGGGGAATACGGAGTAAAAGTGATGGCTTTACTTGACGGAGCAAACACTTCTGCATATGGAACACCTGTTGCAACAGAGGTAAACATTGGAGTTGGAAAAAATCCTGGAATACTGATTTCCGGACATGATTTGAAAGATATAAAAGACCTGCTTGAACAGACAGAAGGAACAGGAGTGGATGTATATACTCACTCAGAAATGCTTCCTGCACACTATTATCCTGAATTGAAGAAATATAAGCATCTTGTAGGAAACTATGGAAATGCATGGTATCATCAGGTAACTGAATTTGAAACATTTAACGGACCGGTTGTATTTACTACAAACTGTATAGTTCCTCCAAGACCAAATTCAACTTATAATGACAGAATATTTACATTAAATGCTGCAGGATATCCTGGATGGAAAAAATTGAAAGCTGATGAAAATGGTAAGATAGATTATACAGAAGTTATTGAACTTGCTAAGAAATGTGAAGCTCCTAAAGAAATTGAAACTGGAACTATTGTTGGAGGATTTGCACATGGACAAGTATTTGCAGTGGCTGACAAAGTTGTAGAAGCTGTAAAATCAGGAGCAATAAAGAAATTTATCGTAATGAGCGGTTGCGATGCGAGAATGGCAAGAAGATCTTATTATACAGAATTTGCAGAAAAATTACCAAAAGATACTGTAATACTGACTTCAGGATGTGCAAAATTCAGATACAATAAACTTGGTCTGGGAGATATAAATGGAATACCTAGAGTTCTTGATGCAGGACAATGTAACGATTCTTATTCATGGGCTGTAGTAGCATTAAAACTTAAGGAAATTTTCAATGCAAATGATATAAATGATCTGCCTATAGAGTTCAATATTGCATGGTATGAACAGAAAGCCGTAATAGTGCTGCTTGCATTACTGTACCTTGGAATTAAGAATATACATGTAGGACCAACTTTACCTGCATTTATTTCACCAAATGTTGCAAAACTTCTGAATGAGCAATTTGGATTAGGAAGTATAACAAATGTTGAAGATGATTTAAAAATGTTCTTTGCATAATATATAAACAGTAAATTAATCAGGAATAATAAATTTGAAATGAAAAACAGCTCCGGAAGGGGCTGTTTTAAAATACACAAAGAAATTAAAAATATTTAGACTTAAAAAAGGTTTTAAAATAGTTGTAATTTTATTCCTGTTATTTATAATCAATCAGTGTTATAATTAATCTAAATAGAAAATTTAATTTTGTGGAGGTGAAGGAAAATGACAGTACAGGAAATGGTGGGCAGCAGTTTTCATCATAGGAATCATTTCAAAATTCAGAAAAAATCAAAAAAAACTTTATATGTAACTTTATTTTTAACATTATTTTTTGCTTTAATGGAGCTTTTCGGAGGTCTGTTTTCAAATTCACTTTCCCTTGTAGGGGATTCATTTCATATGTTTTCAGATGTTCTGGCTCTTGGAGCAAGCATGGTTGCTATATATTTTGAGGCGAAAAAGCCTACTGAAAAGTTTACTTATGGATTTTTAAGACTTGAAGTAGTTGTGGCTTTTCTGAATGGAATTGTTCTTATGCTTATTGCTGTTGGAATGATATATGAATCTGTAATAAGATTTTTTAATCCAAGGGAAATAGACTTTGGAAGCATGTTTTTTATAGCTCTGATTGGTCTGATATTTAACATAGTTATAACATGGATTCTGTTTTCTTCAACAAAGAAGGAGAATAATATAAATATAAAGTCGGCAATGCTTCATTTTCTTGGGGATTTATTGAATTCTGTAGGAGTAATTATTTCAAGTATAATTATATATTTTACGAATTTTGTATATATTGATATAATTATGAGTATCGTAATATCGGTTATAATATTTACAGGAGGTTATAAAATATCAAAGGAAGCTTTTTTCATACTGATGGAAGCTGTTCCGTCAGAGATTAACCTGAGCGCATTAAGAAATGAACTTTTAAATATAGATGGAATTAAAAATATACATGAACTGCATGTATGGAAAAATGATAATGAAGAAATTTCATTTACTGCCCACATATTGCTTGATAATTATGAGAAACACAATAATTACAGAATAATAAATGAAATAAAGGAAAGACTTGCAGTGTATGACATTTTTCATATGACTGTTCAGATTGAGAATACAGGAATTAATGTTCATTAGTTTAATAAATGAATATTTTATATTATTTCCTGTCAGTTTATGCTAAAATAGATATAGGAAAAATAAATTATTTAAATAAGGAAATAAAATGAAAAAGGAAATATTTTTAAGACAGTTTCCGCAGGAACTGGAGTATGAGGCAAGTAAGCTTTATAACACTTTTGAGATTGCAAAAAAATATGAAATTATAAGTTTTACTGAAGAATTTTATACTCCGAATTTCTGGAAAAAGCTGACAGAAAAATTTGACGGAATTAAAGTTATAACAGATGGAATATTTGAAGACAGCGATAGAAGGCAGATAGGATTTGTTCCTGACGGGTTTGATATTGATGAGGGAAATACTGAGTTTCCATGTAGGCTGCTTGAAATAGAAATAAATTCAAAATTCAGGGAATATGAGCATAAGGATTTTCTTGGAAGCCTTATGGGACTTAATATAAAAAGGGAACTTATGGGAGATCTGATACTGGAAGATGACAGAGGGTATATTCCTATTTCAGAAAAAATTTCCGGACATATACTAAGTGAACTGAAACAGGTAGGAAAGGCACCATGCAAAGTGAAGGAAATTTCTCTTTCTGATATAGAAAATCTTCCAAAATATAAATTTGATGACAAAATAATTACAGTTCCTTCCAAAAGACTTGACAGCATTGTATCTGCAATAACGAATTTATCAAGGACAAAGGTTATAGAACCTATCGAAAGGGGGAAAGTTCTGATAGATTATTTTCCTGAAAAGGATAAGTCAAAAATGCTCGAGCTGGACACAGTTATAACAATAAGGGGATATGGAAAATATAGGCTCTTTTCAGACAGAGGGGAGACAAAGAAGGGAAAGGAAAGACTTTTAATAAAAAAATATGGAACTGTTTCAAAATAAATATAGCAGGAGGTATATGAAAATGAAAGATGTAACACCAAAAAGCACTATGCAGATGATAGCTCAGAGTTTAATTTATGCATTGGTAATAGTTCTTATAATAGCTTTTCTGAAAGTGGCGCTTGATGCGTTTTTATCAGTTGTGGTATATATTGTGCCAGTTGCACTTGTAATATTTTTATATATGAAGTTTGGAGGAAAGAAATAGTATGAAAAAAGAGGCAGATAAAAAAACAACGAAAATAAAAAAAACAACCAAACAAAATGAAAAAGAAATAGGTAAAGAATATAGATGGAACTTGAGTGATATTTATAAAAATTACAAAGAATGGGAAAAAGACTACAAAAAGGTTGAAAAACAGGCTGAAGAGCTAGTTTCATACAAGGGAAAGCTTGGAAAGGAAAAAACTTTACTTGAATTTTTCAAAAAACAGGAAGAAATGGATAAACTTTCATATAAGCTGTATCGTTATCCACAACTGGCAAGAGATTTAAACTCTCTTGATAAGGAACCTGTGGAAAATTTACAGAAAGTACAGTTTCTGTTTTCAAAAATTAACACAGATTTGTCGTGGATAAATTCTGAACTTATAAACAATAGAAATAAAATAGAAAAATGGATTGTTAAAAAGGAATTTTCAGACTATAGATTTGGACTGGAAAATTTATTCAGGCTCCAGGAACATATATTGAAGGAAAATGAAAGTAAACTGCTTTCATTTTATAGTTCATACATGTCAGCACCGAGAACAATATATTCTGAAATAACTGTGACTGATATGGAATGGCCGACAGTAAAGTTGAGTACAGGTGAAGAAGTTGAAGTGACACCTGCAAACTATGGGAAAATACTGACTAAAAATAAGAATCAGAAGGACAGAAAACTGATGTTTGAAAATTATTATGGATTATACAAGAAAAGGGAAAATACAATTGCGGCAGTTTATAATTCGCTTTTACAGAGGGATATAGCGGCAATGAAATCTCATAATTATGAAACTTTTCTGTCGAGTTTTCTGGAAGGGAATAATATTCCTGAAAAAGTTTATCTAAATCTTATAAATACTGCAAAGAAGAATACAGAACCTTTAAAAAGATATTTGAAATTAAGAAAAAAAATATTAGGTCTCAAAAAATATCATAACTATGACGGTTCGATAAATCTTGTTGAATTTGACAAGGATTATGAATATGACGATGCAAAGGAAATAGTACTGAAGTCAGTAGCTCCTCTGGGAAAAGAATATACAGAAAAGATGAAGAAGGCAATAAGTGAAGGCTGGCTTGATGTTTTTGAAGCAAAAGGTAAAAGAAGCGGAGCATATTCAGCCGGAGTTTATGGCGTGCATCCTTATATGCTGCTAAATTATAATAAAACATTGGATAGCGTATTTACTTTGGCACATGAACTGGGACACACTTTACATACTTTGTATTCTGATGAAAATCAGCCATTCTCAACTTCCGGCTATACAATATTTGTGGCTGAAGTAGCTTCAACTTTTAATGAAAAGCTTTTGCTTGACTACATGCTTGAAAATACGGAGGATCCTCTTGAAAAGATAGCGCTGCTTGAACAGGAAATTGGGAATATAACAGGAACATTCTATTTTCAGGCACTTCTTGCAGACTATGAATATCAGGCACACGAACTGGTGGAAAAAGGTGAGCCTGTAACTGCTGAAGTTTTAACAGGAATTATAGAAAAATTATTTGATGAATATTATGGGGAAAATGTTGAAAAGGAAGAACTGCTATATGTACTGTGGGCAAGAATTCCGCACTTTTTTAACTCTCCTTTCTATGTATACCAGTATGCAACTTGTTTTGCATCATCAGCGATACTTTACGATAAAATAATAAAGGAAAAAGATGCAAAGAAAAGAAATGCGGCATTGAAAAAATATATAGGCCTTCTTTCTTCAGGAGGAAGTGACTTCCCAATGAACCAGCTTAAAAAAGCAGGTGTCGATTTATCAAAAAAGACTGCCATAGAAGAAGTTGCAAAACAGTTTGACCTGCTGCTTGATAAACTGGAAATTGAAATAAAAAAGTTGAAAAATAGACATATTTAAGAGGCTGATTAAGAGATAGAAAATAAAAACTGCTAGATTTAGGAATTATATTTAGATATGATTTTTTCAGCCAAATTATTAGAGTAGAAATTTTTTAAATAAAATTAGAGTTTTCATTTTACTTTAAGGTTAATGTAGTAGAATATGAAAAATGAATAAGAAGGAGAAATTTCTATGTCTAAAATAAAAGAAAAAATAAAAAAGATTTTACCTGATATGAAAAAGGGAGTTGAAAGATTTCCACTTACAATTCTTTGTGGAATTATTGTTTTTTTACTTTCGGTTTATGTTATAGAAAATTCTGACATGAAAAATCATAATCTATTAAGTGAAATTCATAAGATGTTGACTCTGATAGGACTGAGTCTTCCTTTGACTGCAGCATTAGAACTGATAAGGGAAAAATATCTTTCAGATAAGAATAAATGGATAATAAGAGTTTTAAATGTAGTAATAACAGTTATTTTCATAATTTTTTACAGATTTTATTATCTGAATGGAAAAGATAAAGCAGGTATTTTGATTTTAAATAATATAGAAAAATTAATTGCAACAGGTATAATATTTTTTCTACTTTTTTTACTTGTTCCAATTATAGGGAAAAAAGATGAGGAAGAAAAGTATTTTCAGTCTGTTGTAGTTGATAAAACTGTAACAATATTATATTCAATGGTTCTGTTTTTGGGACTGACTGCAGTTTTTCTGACAGTTGACGGGCTTTCGCTAATAAAATTAAAAGAACAGATATATATTGAAATATGGCTATTTGTGGTATTCGTTTTTGCAATGATATTTTTCGCTTCAAAACTCAAAAGAGTTGATGAAAATTTGGAAGAATATGAAATCCATAAAATTTTCAGATTTTTGATATATTTTATTGTGATACCACTGATAACAATATATACAGGAATTTTATACATATATTTTGGAAAAATGCTTATAACTAAAAGCTGGCCACAGGGACTTGTATCTCATTTGATTCTGTGGTATACAATTTTCAGCCTGTTTATAATGATAATGGTAACTCCTATGACAAAAAAGGATCTGGCAGCAAAAGCATTTAAAAAATATTTTCCTTTTGTTTCAGTTCCGTTATTGATACTTTCAATAGTTTCAATATCAAAAAGAATTTCGCAGTATGGAGTGACTGAATTAAGATATTTTATAGTTTTACTTGCTATCTGGCTTATATTTTGTATGGTAAGCAGTATTTTTAAGGCAAGATTGAGTGTCATCCTGATTTCTCTGATTGCAGTTGTATACATCAGTGTTTTCAGTCCTATCAACAACAGAAGAATTACTATTATGAGTCAGAATAAAAGGCTTGAAAGAATACTTATAAAACATGGACTTTTAAAAGATGGAAAACTTGTAAAAAATTCTGGATTGAATGAAAACCAGAAATATGAAGTTACTGATGTATTAAATTATATTTTAGGAATAAGAGATAAAAAAGATGGTGTAAGAAATCTTTATTCTTTTGGAAAAAAAGATGGAAAACCTTATAAAAAGATAGAAGAATTTGAAAAAGAAATCGGAATAGATGATTCATGGTATAAGTATAAATATAGTGCAAGTGAATATTTTGCAGTTTTTGTAATAAATGAAAATATGTTGAATAATCAGAATAATAATATAGAAGAAGTGAAAGGATACGAATATATAATTAGTGGTCTTGATGGTTATAATTTTCAAGAAAATTCTGTAAAGGAATATTATGGAAAATATCCTGTCAAAATTTCAAAAAACAATATTTCAGTTTATAATGAAAATAAAGAAGAACTTATTAAAATTGAAATATCAGAAATTCTGAAGGGAATTCTTAATAAGCCTGAAATACAGCAAAGAATCAATAAGCCAAAGGAAGAAATAAAGGATTCGGTGGTACCTGAAAATATTTTAGAATTTATCGGAGAAAATGAAAAAGTAAAATATAGAATAAAAATGAAACAGATTTCCGTTCGTGGAGAAGAAAATAAGAAAGCTAAGATAACAAATTATTATTATAATTTTTATTACAGTGTGAAGAAATAAAAGTAGGAAAAATAAATAGAAAATAAAAAATCATCAAAAAAGGCTGAGAAAACTCAGTCTTTTTACTTTTAATATTAAAAGTCATATTTGATAATTTATCTGTTCATTTTATATTCATTTTTGTATGATAACATAAAATGCTAAATATTACATTTTAAATTTTACAAAACAGGTGTAATTGTGTGCTGAATAATCTGTAATTAAAATAAATAAAGGAGAGGATAATGCTACTGCAACTTATATATTTTATTGACAGCTTTTTTTTAAAACATGTATCATGTTTTTCTGAACACACTATTTTTTCTTGTTCAGAAAATACTGAATTTTTTTTTCGTTTTATTACTAAATTTGGGGAAGGATACTTTGAACTACTATTGATTGCTATAATGGTTTCTTTTCTTTTATTCAATAAAGAGAAGTCCTGTAATTTAAAAAAATACATTGTCGGAGTACTTCTTACTCTGCTTTCAACTCAAGTTGCTGTGAATTTACTGAAGTTTTCATTTGGAAGAGCAAGACCATCAATAACTGTAAGTCCAGATAAATTTTACGGGTTAATAAAGAATAGTCCATTTTTTGAAACTGACTATGCCTCTTTTCCTTCAGGATATACAATTACTGTCTGGGGAACAATTTGGATTTTATCTTTTCTCCTCATAAAAAATAGACATATAAAAATATTATTATTTGTCTTAGGATTTTTAGTGGGAGTTAGTCGGGTTTATTTAGTATACCATTGGACTACAGATGTTATTGCAAGTATTGTTATTTCTTATTTTGTTGCAAAAATTGTATACAATAGAGTGAAATTGAATGACATAAAATTAGCTAGACAAAAAAAGACTGTTTATGGCATGGAAACAGAAAAATTTAAACGAAGTCTGGATAATAGGAAGTAGTTAGTTATCAGCAATAGAAAGTAACTATAAAAATTATAAATAAAATATAAAAAAATGTACTGCATCCAAAATCTTGGACAAAAGATTGGAGGTGTAGTTTTTTTATTAATTAATTTTTTATCATAAAATATAAATTTGAAATAATTAGTATAATAAGGTATACTAAAAGTAAAAGAGGGGGGGATTATTATGCAAATAAGTTTTAGGCAAACTTCATTAAAAGATGGAGAAAGAGAGCTCTTTTTTTTGCAAAGTCTTGAAAGTGAAAATATAAATGGGTTTCAGATGAAAATTCCCAAGAATATGAAAGAATTTGAAAAACTCTTGAATAAATTTATTAAAGATAGTGAAAATCCAGATTCTGGAAGAGTTCCACAAAAAGTTTACTGGGTAGAAATAAATGAAAAAATAATAGGAATAGTTAAAATTAGAGAGACTTTAAATGAAAATTTAAAAAAAATAGGTGGAAATATAGGATATTTTGTTGGAAAAGACTATAGAAATAAGGGATATGGAAAAAAGATATTAAAAAATGCCCTTGCATTGTTTAGAAATCATAAGTATATAATAATTACTTGCAATGAAAGTAATATACCCTCACAGAAGGTTATAGAGGATAATGGCGGAAAACTAATAGAAACGAATAATGGACATTGTGTATATAAAATTAATCTTTAAATAAAGAAAGGCAGGAAATTGAAATGTATGATACATTAAAAGAAAGATTTTTAAAGTATGTAAAAATTGAAACAAGATCAGACGAGGAAAGTCAGACAATACCTACAACACAGACACAGGTGGAATTTGCGAAAATGCTGAAGGCGGAACTGGAAGAAATAGGACTTGAAAATGTATTTATAAATGATGCATGTTTTGTAAACGGTACATTGCCATCAAATACAGATAAAAAAGTTCCTGTAATAGGGTTTATTGCCCATATGGATACAGCAGATTTTAATGCTGTAAATGTAAATCCTCAGATAATTGAAAATTATGATGGAAAAGACATTGTATTAAATAAGGATTTAGGAATAACAATGTATGTAAATGATTTTCCTAATCTGAAAAATTACGTAGGAAAGACACTTATTACAACAGACGGAACTACACTTCTTGGTGCAGATGATAAATCTGGAATTGTGGAAATTATAGAGGCAGTAAAATATCTTAAAAATCATCCGGAAATTAAACATGGTGAAGTTAAGGTAGCGTTTGGACCTGATGAAGAAATAGGAAGAGGGGCAGATAACTTTAATGTTAAAGAATTTAATGCGGACTTTGCCTATACAATGGATGGAGGCCCTGTAGGTGAACTGGAATACGAAAGTTTTAATGCGGCAGAAGCTACTTTTAAAATAAAGGGGAAAAGCGTACATCCTGGAACCGCTAAAGGAAAAATGGTAAATGCGAATACAATTGCAGTGGAACTGGCTTCACTGTTTCCTGCGGATGAAGTGCCTGAAAAAACAGAAGGATATGAGGGATTCTATCTTCTTCAGAAAATGAAAACAACTGTTGAAGATGCTGAAATGTCATATATTCTAAGAGATCATGACAAGGAAAAGTTCCTTGCGAAGAAAAAATTTGCAGAAGATGCAGCTAAGAAAATAAATGAAAAATATGGAAAAGGAACAGTTGAAGTAACTCTGAAGGATGAGTATTATAATATGGGAGAAATTATAAAAAATCACATGAATATAGTGGAAATAGCAAGGGAAGCTATGGAAAATCTTGGGATTAAACCTATTATAAAAGCTATCCGTGGTGGTACTGACGGGTCAAAAATTTCATTTATGGGACTGCCTACGCCTAATATATTTGCAGGAGGAGAAAATTTCCATGGAAAATATGAGTTTGTTGCACTTGAAAGCATGATAAAGGCAACAGATACA
>ERZ773087.1833-NODE-1833-length-12325-cov-3.974491_pt1 | contig 12325 bp, 14 predicted proteins | sample MGYA00511375_ERZ773087 | MGnify/ENA primary metagenome ERZ773087 (study PRJEB29015, sample SAMEA2737995) | human oral metagenome | biome: human oral; feature: human-associated habitat; material: dental | place: China | collected 2063 ...
TGATTTTCCATTGATTCTTTTTAGGAGTTAAAGGAGTTGAAGGAGTGAAAGGGAGATCAAGCAGTGGTATTTTGACGCGTTAAAAAGCGCGCGAGAGGGCGACTGGTCGGTTGCGAAAATGCTTGCAAAAGAGCACGGCATGGAAGATTTTTACGCGCAAAAATACATCGATACCCTAAAAATCGCGCTTGAAACCAAGGACGATGAGAGCTTTTCGATGGGACACGGCTACATACTCACCGCCGTGCAGGGATTTTTTAGAAAATACTTCTATACGCGCGGCACGGCGTTTAGCTTTTTAGCGGACGAACACATTGAATTTAAGCGGTATCTAAGCGACATAAGCGGCGTTATACCGCCTGAAATAAAAGCTAAATTTACGGGCGAATTTAATGGAAACTACTCGTCTGGCGCGTTTATAAGCGCGGAAAATTTGGCCAAATTTTGGCAAGACTATAACGCAGGCGGCGAGATCAAGCGCAAAACGGACGAGTTTTACGCACAAAATTTGCCTGCGTTTTTGAGCGCGGTTAAATTTAGCGTAGAAAACGGCTACGGACTGTTTGAGGCAACTGACGTGATTATACCCAACCCGATTGATTTAAATGATTCTGAGTGCTACTCAAATCTTTCTAACTGCGACCCGGAAGGCGCGTTTATCTACGCCGATACGGCAGCGCAGCAGCTAAGCGAAGCGATGAAGCTGGATAAAAAGAAAAAAGAGAGCGACAAAAACGAAGGCTCAGGCGGCTTTTTCGGCGCTATAAAGAGGCTTTTTGGCAAGTAAATTTGCTACGAGCCAGGATAAACTAGCAACCTAAATTTCGTATATCAAGAGCTTAGATTGGCCTTTTTTGGTCAAACATAACTTTGCTGTTATTTGCAAAATTATCGCAGCAATTATTTAAATTTGATAGGTTTGTCACTTTATCTAAACGTTTTAGCGGTAAAATACGGGCGAGTTTATTGCTGCAAATCAAATTTTGCGCTAGTTTTAAAAACCCCGCGGTGAGTAAGTTAAATTTAATGCGATAAATTTACGCTCAAAGTTTGAAATGAAATTGAATCCAGCCAAACATACAAGCGGATACTATCGACTACTATTTGACATAATAATTTAACGAACCATATTTGTGAAATTTTATTTACAAAAAAAGAAGTAAAACCGCCTTGCCCGTTTTAGACAAGGCGGCAAGAAAATCAGAATAAATTTAAGATAGTAGGCTTATTTTCCTCGACCCATTTGTCGATGCGTTTTGCGTAGTTTTCATCGCCCTTGACGTCTAGGGCTAGGCCTGCAAATTTGCCGTTAATGAAAAACGCGGAGTGGTTAAATTTATATCCGTCCACGTCGCTAGCGCCGAAAATTTGCGCGTCCTTTAGATACGGCAAAAAATCCACCGCGCCGCTAAAAAGCGTTTGGGGGTGATTGGCTTGATTGCCTACGGCTACGATGGCAGCTTTTTTGCCTTTGCTGCCTGCCTTTAAAAGCGGCAGTTTCTCTGTCCAATCAGCAAAAAGCTCGCCGTCGCCGTAGCTAGGCGCCGCTACGATGATGACGTCAAATTTAGCAAAATCCCGCGCCGTAGCGTCCTTTACTTCGACTAGCTGCGCGCCGAGCTTGCCTGCGAGATACTCGCAAGCAGTCTTTGTATGGCCTTTTGCGCTTGCATAAAATATGCCGATACTCATTTTACTCTCCTTAAATTTAGATAAATCAATACCCGAAGTATAACGAAATGATACTTAATTTATCTTATTTCAAATCACGCTTTTATTTGTCGTTTTCTATACAAATTTTGGCGTATTTAAGTCCCAGCTCGTAGGCTTTTTCGTTCTCGGCGTAGACTTTTTTAGGCACTTTTGAGAGCATTACGCGTTTAACTAGCTCGGCATCCAGGCAGCCGCTCATCTGCACGGCGACTGCGAGCGCGACGACGCTTTGAGTTATTACGTTGCCTACTTCATCTTTAGCGATGGAGATGATGGGTATTTCATAGATTTTCCACCTTTTTTTGTCTTCGTCGCTTGCGCGTACCAAATTTGGCTCCACGACGATGATGCCGCCCTCTTTTACGCCCTCTTTAAACTGCTCGAAGCTAACCTGCGCGGTGGCGAGCATAAACTCGATCTCGCCCTCGTTTGCGTAAGGGTAAAATATCTCGCGCTCGCTCAAAATAATATCGACCTTCGTCGGCCCTCCGCGCACCTGCGAGGTGTAGGTCGAGGCCTTGACGCCGTATCCGCCCTCCTCGATCTTGGCCGCGGCTAAAATCTCGCCGGCCAGTATCACGCCCTGGCCGCCCACTCCGACGAATCTTAACTGCCTTTTCATTTTAGCGCTCCAAAGTCGATTTTCTCGCCGTCTCTAGCGGCTTTTATTACCATGTCGTAGGCCTTCGTGTACTCCATGAGCGACTCGTCTTTATGCAGCACTCCGAGAGGAAATTTACCCCCCCGCTCATCCTCGCTCATCGCGTCAAATTTAGCCTTACTCACCGTGCGACCGTCGATCCACTCGAGCATCTGCGTGGCCTGCCCCATCTTGTTTTTGCGGCCTAGATTTATGTGGCAGTTTGAAAATACGTCAAAAAAGCTGTATCCATCATGCTCAAAGCCCTCGGCAAATATCTTTTCCAGCTTTGCAGGCTCTATCACGCTGCTGCGCGCTACAAAGGTCGCTCCTGCGGCGGTTGCGAGCTTGCACGCGTCAAAATTCGGATCGATGTTGCCCTGCTGCGCCGTCACCGTCCAAAATCCTATCGGCGTAGTCGGACTTGTTTGGGAGTTTGTTAGTCCGTAGATGAAGTTATTTATCAAAACGTGGTTTAAATTTATATTTCTGCGGCATCCGTGGATCGTGTGATTGCCGCCTATCGCTAGCCCGTCGCCGTCGCCTGTTACTACGATGACGTGTTTGTCCGGGTTTGCGAGCTTGATACCCGTGGCATAGGCTATCGCGCGACCGTGCGTGGTGTGGACGGTGTTGCAGTTAATATAGGAGCTAAAGCGCCCAGAGCAGCCGATGCCCGAGACCACGCACACGTCGTTCATATCCCAGCCTAGCTTATGGATCGCGCGGATTAGCGCCTTTAGTATCACGCCGTCGCCGCAGCCCCAGCACCACAGAGTCGGCGTTTTGTCGGTGCGTAGGTAGTCGTCGTAGTTAAATGCCATCAAATTCTCCTATTTTTTGCGCTATTTCTTGCGGGCTGATCGGGCGACCGTTGGCTTTTAGCAGCGTCTTAAAGTCCTCTCTTAGCGTAGCTTTGATTATCTCGCCCGTATACTGGCCCAAATTTAACTCGCAGATCAAAATTTTGCTAAATTTAGCCGAGATTTCACGTAATTTCGCGCTTGGCGTCGGAAATAGCGTGACAGGCTTAAAAAGCCCTACTTTCACGCCTTTTTCGCGTAAATTTAGCACCGCTTCCTTTGCCGCGCGAGCCACGGAGCCAAATGCAATAATGCAAATCTCCGCGTCCTCAAGCATAAACTCTTCGTAAAGCTCGATATCTCGCACGTGCGCGTTGATTTTGTTAAAAAGGCGCTTGATGTTGTAGTCCACGACTGCGCCGTCCTCGGTCGGAAAGCCCGTCTCGCCGTGATGCAGGCCTGTGACGTGATAGCGGTAACCGCCGAAAAATTTATTTAGCGTAGCGGGTTCGTCGGGTGCGGCTTTATACGGACGGTAGTCCGCCGGATCGCCACCAAACTGTCTGCGCGAGTAAATTTCCAGCTCGCTAACCTGCGGCAGCACGGCCTTTGCGTGCATGTGTCCGATCGTTTCGTCTAGTAGTAAAAACACGGGCGTCATGAACCGCTCGGCGAGATTAAACGCGCGAACGGTCTGCGTATAGCACTCCTCTAGGCTAGATGGCGCGATAACGATGCTGTTTACGTCGCCGTGAGTCGGGTTTTTCGCCTGCAGGAGATCGCCCTGCGCCACGCGAGTAGGCAGCCCCGTACTAGGGCCTCCGCGCATGACGTTTACGATCACCAGCGGCACCTCCGCGATAAAGCCAAGACCGATCTGCTCGGCCTTTAGCGAGATGCCGGGGCCCGAGCTTGCAGTCATCGCCTTTGCGCCGCTCATCGAGGCTCCAAGCGCCACCGAGATGCCCGCGATCTCGTCCTCCATCTGGATAAATTTGCCGCCGTGCTTTGGCAGCAGCACGCTTAGTTCGTGTGCGATCTCGCTGCTTGGCGTGATCGGATAACCGCCGAAAAAGTTGCACCCGCACTCAACCGCCGCAAGCGCGACTAACTCGTTGCCGCTAGCGATAATCTCTCTTTTGCCGCCGTTATTATTTAAAAATTCGCTCATTGCTCCGCCTCTAATTTTTCAAATTTATTCTCTTTTACGGCGGTCGCGCGCTCTTTACTTTCGGCGGTTAGTTTGGCGAATTTAAATCCCTTCTCCGCCACGTAAATAGCAAAATCGGGGCAGTGTAGCTCGCACTCTCTGCACCCGATACAGGCCTCCGGATGCACGACTTCGATCGTTTTACCTAGCACGGCGCGCGGCTCTACGGCCATCGCCAGTACGCCCGCAGGACAGCAGCTCACGCAGATATCGCATGCCTTACAGCGCGAGATATCGACCCAAACGGGAACGTCGTTTCGTATCAGCATATTTTTCCTTATCAAATTTAACTAGTAACGATAATTTTATAGCAATTTTGTTAAATTTAGTATTTAAAACACGTGGTAAAAGTTAAATTTAAATAAATTTTTGATTATGTCGGAAAATTTGAAACGCTTTTGCGCGGCGCTTAGGCTAGCGGGCGGTAAATTTACCGCATAAATTTCAGACTTAAATTTAACTACCGCTGCGGTAAAAAAGAGGGCGCAGTAAACAATCAAGTCCAAAATCAAACTTTGCGGCTTGGATAAATTCGCGCCGAATTTATCCAAATGCGGCGACGAGTTTATTTAAAAAACGGCCGCTAAATTCGGGATTTTTTCCCGTTTGCATGCGTTTTGCCAAAACCGGCAAATCTATTTGACGCAAGGCACGACGCGCTTTTATCCTTGCAAGTCGCGACAAATGAATTTAGCTCTTTTTTGCCGTTTTTGCGGACGTTTTTATCGTTTAGATTCATAAAATCCACCGCATTTTTGCCCTTTGCATGATGAGTAAAGCCCACGGTGCCGTCTTTTTCTACGCTGCTTACGATGCCTACGTGCGTGATTATTTTGGCTTTTTTGTTATTTTTCGTGCTTTTAGTCGTGTTGTTAAAAAATATCAAATCGCCGACTTCTGGGTTTTCAAACGAGATCAAATTTTTGCTCTCGTAAAGCCTAAACATCGCTTCGCTTTTTAGCCCGCGAGCGGTGTAAAATTTATCAAGCTCGTTTTCGTCGAATAAATTTAGGCTAAATTGCCTATTAATCAACGTCACGAAGCCGGAACAATCGCCGCCGTCTTTTTTGCCTATATATTTTTGCATAAGGTCAAGCAAGGCCTTTTCTTTTACGTCAAACCCGCCTATTTTACTTTGCGTCGCTTCGGTTGCCGAGTTTTGGATTTTGCTCTTTTCTAGCCAAGTCGCGGCTTGGATTTGACTTTGCTTTGTTAGCGCCGCGACCGGGGTGCTGCTTTTTGGGGCGCTTGGCGAAACCGTAGCGCAACCCGAAATAAAAAGGGCTAAAAATAGAGCGTAAATTTTAATTTTATAATTTACAAGCATCGGCTACGCGATTACCCCGCTTTCTTTTAAAAATTTGATATTTGCAGCCGTTTGCGATTCGCCTTTTTCAAGCGCTGCCTTTTCCTCCGCACTTGGTTGCTTGATCTCGCGCACGCCGCCTTTGCCTAGCTTCACGAGTCTACCGCCCGCGCACTCGCCCTCTATCACGCAGCAGCTTAGCCACTGATCGCTGCCGGTTTTTATCGCCTCGCACATCTTGGCTGCAGCCGCGCCCGGAGCGTAATACGCCGACGTGCCAAGCAGCTTAACGATCTTTGCGCCGCCCGTTTTAGCCTCCTGCGCTACCGCGTCAAATTTGCTGCCCAGATCCACGCTCACGTTGCTTTGCAGCGCCACCATATCGTCGTTATGAGAGCCTATGATATGCGCGCTAAATGCGCTGTTTTTTAGCCCGGTTTTTTGAGAGATCTCGTATTTTAGGCGCGCCGAGTCTAGCTCGCCCGCCATTCCTAGAACCCTGCTTTTATCAAAACCGCTCGTTTTATAGACTAGATACGTGAGCGCATCGAGCGGGTTTGTTACGTTTATGATGACGCAGTTTGGGGCAAATTTAGCGATTTTTTCCACCGTACCTTTTACGATGCCGGCGTTTTTTAGCAGCAGGTCCTCTCTAGTCTGCCCCTCTTTTCTGGGGCTTCCGGCGGTTACGACCACGACGTCGCTATCCTTAACCAGAGCAAAATCATCTCCGCCCGTGACGCTCGCGTCCAGACCGAAAACCGCCGCGCTCTGAGATATATCAATCGCCTTTGCGCGCGCCACGTCGCCGAAAATATCGACTAGCGCGATCTCGTCTGCGATGCCTCTTAGTAATATAGCGCTAGCCGCGCTTGCGCCTACGTTTCCGGCTCCGATAACTGAAATTTTCATTTTTTTCCTTTTTTATAAAATTTGATTTTGTAAAATTTGATTAAACGTAGCGCTCGGCCTCATCGCCGCGCTTGCCTTTTTATCATCCGGCTTATAGTATCCGCCTACATCGATCTTTCGTCCTTGCGCAGCGTTTATTTCATCCGCGATTACGCTCTCGTTTTTCGCGAGATTTTGAGCGATGAGTTTAAATTTATCGCCCAGCTGCGTGCCGCTAGCGGCAAGCTCGCTCGCCCAGTAAAGCGCGATATAAAAATGACTCGCGCGCGTATCTAGCTCGCCGACCTCAAACCGCGGAACCTTATTTTCTTTTAGATAGCGCTCTACGGCCGCATTTAGGGTATCGGCTAAAATTTGCGCCTCACAGCTTTGCTTAAATCCCGCTAACTGCTCGAGACTAGCGCCCAGAGCCAAAAACTCTCCCAGGCTATCCCAGCTTAGGTGATTTTGCTCCAGCAGCTGTTCGGCGAGCCTCGGTGCGCTACCTCCCGCTCCAGTCTCAAAGATACTTCCGCCCTCTAGCAGAGGCACGACAGAGAGCATCTTAGCGCTAGTTTCAAGCTCCAAGATCGGGAAAAGATCGGTCAGATAGTCGCGCAAGACGTTGCCCGTGACGCTGATACAGTCCTCGCCGCGCCTCATGATCTCAAGCGACTTTTTGCAAGCCGCCGCGGGAGACATGATCTCTATATCAAGCCCGCTAGTATCGGCGCTTGCTAGCTGCGCTCTTACTTTTTTTAGTATTTCTCGGTCGTGAGCTCTGTTTTCGTCCAGCCAAAATATCGTCTTTTGTCCGGTTATTTTCGCACGTTTTAGCGCCAGCTCGACCCAGTTTTGCACGGCGACGTCTTTGACCTGCGTCATCCTAAATATATCGCCTTTTTCTAACTCAAATTTAAATAGAATTTCGCCTTTTTCGTTTAGCACGCGCGCTTCGCCCGCTTCGCTCATCACGAAGGTCTTATCGTGACTGCCGTACTCCTCGGCCTTTTTAGCCATCAGTCCGACGTTTGAGACGCTGCCGATTTTAGCGGGATTTAGTGCGCCGTTTGCCTTGATATCCGCAATCGCGGCTTCATAAACGACGGCGTAGGTTTTATCGGGTATCACGGCTTTGGTTTGCCTAGCTATGCCATCTTTATCCCACATTTTGCCGCCGTTTTTTATCATCGCTGGCATCGAAGCATCGATGATAACGTCGCTAGGCACGTGTAAATTTGTAACGCCTGCAGCCGAGTTTACCATCGCTAAATTTGGCCTTATGGCGTAAATTTCATCAAATTTGGCTTTGATTTTTTCCTGCGTTGCTTGCGGTAAATTTAAAATCCGCGCAAAAAGGTCTTTTAGCCCGTTGTCTTCGCTGACGTTTACGCTTTTTAGCTCGTTTGCAAACTCATCAAAAACCTCCGCGAAAAAAATCTTCACGAAATGCCCGAAAATCACGGGATCACTCACCTTCATCATCGAGGCTTTTAGATGCACGCTAAAGAGCAAATTTTTTGCTTTTGCGTCTGCGATTTGCTCTTTTATAAAGGCGTCCAACTCCCGCGCGCTCATAAAGCTAGCGTCGATTATATCGCCTTTTTCTACCACCAAATTTTCTTTTAGCACGCGTTTTTCGCCGCTTTTTGAGATAAATTCGACGCGTAAATTTTCATCCGTTTCAAAGCTGATCGATCGCTCGGAGGAGTAAAAATCGCCGCCTTTCATATAAGCGACTTCGGTTTTGCTATCTTTTTCAAAAGGGGTGATTTTATATGGGTTTTCGCGGGCATAGCGTTTTACCGCACCGACGCATCTGCGGTCGGAGTTGCCTTCGCGCAGCACCGGATTTACCGCGCTTCCTAGCACTTTGGCGTATCTGGCGGCCGCGTCTTTTTCCTGCGGCGTTTTTGGATCTGACGGGTACGGCGGCAGATCGTAACCCTTAGCGCGAAGCTCTGAGATAGCGGCGCTTAGCTGAGGCAAGCTTGCCGAGATGTTTGGCAGCTTAATTATATTCGCGCGCTTTTCTTGCGTCAAATTTCGCAGCATCTCAAGGTCGTCGCTCACTCGCAGTTCAGGCGGCAGCTTGTCGTTAAAAGCGGCGATGATCCGCGCGGCTAGGCCGATGTCGGCCTGCTCCATCTCTATGCCGCCCGCGCGCAAAAACGCCTGCAGGATCGGAAACAGCGAATAACTCGCAAACATCGGGGATTCGTCGGTTCTGGTATAGACGATGTCGCTCATCTTTCCTCCTAATTAAATTTCGCAAAATCTTATCCAAATTTATATTAAAACGCCTTTTGGCAGGCTATTTTTGAGAGTTTATCGCGCCTACGTGCTCCTCGTACGTCGCGCTAAATTTATGCCTGCCCGTCTTTTTATCGCGAACGAAGTACAAAAACTCGCTCTGCGCCGGCCTTATCGCCGCCTTTATCGCCGCTAGACCCACGGTGCAAACGGGGCTTGGCGGTAGGCCTTCGTTTAGATAGGTGTTAAATTTGCTTTTATCGCTTCGTATGCGCTCGGCCGTGACCGTCTCGTGCGAGTACAGACCGTAGTTTAGCGTGCCGTCCATTTGCAGCTTCATGCCCTTTTTTAGGCGGTTTTGGATGACGGAGGCGACAAGGGGCATCTCATCCTCGCTCGCGGCCTCTTTTTGCACTACCGAGGCCGTCACGAGATACTCGCTCCAGCGCTTTTCGTCGTAGTTACCGAGTAGCTCGGTCGCCGTTTTTTCGTGGGATTTTTTAGATAAATTTACCAGATGCGCCGCTAGCTGCTCTTCGTTTACACCAAGCGGTACTTTGTAGGTTTCGGGCACCAAAAAGCCGTCTTCTAGCGGAGCAAATTTGGAGTAAAATTCATTTAGCTTCGCTTCGCTCAAATTTAGCTTTTTTGCGACCTCTTGTAAAAACACGGCCGTCGTTTCGCCAGGAATCAGCGTTATTTGCGTTAGAGCAGCTTTTGCGGTCGTGAGTTTATATAAAAAATCAAGCTTGCTAAGCTTTGCCGCGCCCAGGTCTATCCAGCCTGCTTGCACGCGCCCCATAGCGCGCAAGATCACGGCGTCTAATTTATTTGCGTCCGTATTTTTTTCGCTTAGATATGATATAATCCCAAGCGTACTGCCCTGAGGCACGAAAATGACCTCGCTCACGCTCACCGGGCGGCTAAGATAAACAAGAAAGCTCAGAAAAAATATGAAAATCATCTCGCTGATAATGAAGAAAATTTGGCGCATTTTGATCCCTGCGGTTTTGATATTCGTCGTTTTTATAGCCGTCCTAAAACACGGCGTCGAGATAGAAAATATCGGCGCGGGCGGCTTTAAAATAGAGCAATTATATATAAAACTCGATAAAAAAATAATTTTACGCGCGCAAAATATCGAAATACCTAAACAAAGCGCCAAGGATAGCTCCGAGGACGCGCTGCTGGATCTTTCTAAAAACATCGTTTGGATCGATAGGCTGTTTGAGGAAATTTTACTCGAGCGCGTTAAGTTTTTAAACAGCGAGTCCACGCTATTTTATAGAGACGACGTTTTTTATCTAGATAGCCCGTTTTGGCGGATATCAGTGATATTTGGGACAGCACGATGCTACGCGTTTCGACCTTGTCGCTTCTCGGTTTGTACCTCGGGCAGGGATATATCAAGGAAATTATCGGAGAAGAATTCGATTTAAGTCGTTGGTTTGAATAAAAGGAGCTATTGTGAAAAAAATACGTAAGGCCGTTATTCCCGCTGCCGGGTTCGGCACACGATTTTTGCCGGCTACCAAGGCGACGCCGAAAGAAATGTTACCCATTGTCGATAAACCGACCATTCAGTATATCGTAGAAGAAGCCTTGGCAAGCGGTATTGAAGAAATTTTGATTATCAGCGGACATGCCAAAAGAGCTATTGAGGATCATTTTGATACGACGCCCGGATTGGAACAGCATTTAGAGCAAAGCGGTAAAGAAGACTTGTTAAAGCTGGTTCGGGATATTTCGGAAATCAATATCCATTATATTCGACAAAAACATATGCGCGGTCTCGGTGATGCCGTTTTGTGTGCCCGCTCCTTTATTGATAACGAGCCTTTTGCCGTATTGCTCGGAGATGATGTCGTCTATAACAGGGAAAAACCGGCTCTGCAGCAAATGATTGATGTATTCAACGATGTAAACGCTACGGTTCTCGGTTGCCAGGAAGTGGCCCCTGAAAGAGTATCATCTTACGGTATTGTGGCAGGCACTCAAGTGAGCGAAAATCTTTTGCGTGTAACGGATATGATTGAAAAACCATCTCTTCATGAGGCCCCCGGCCGTACAGCCGTCTTGGGCAGGTATATTATTACTCCCCGTATTTTTGAAACATTGCAGCATACACAGCCCGGAAAAGGCGGAGAGATTCAGTTGACCGATGCGTTGAAAGAAATGGCTCATCGTGAACCCGTATATGCCTATTGCTTTAAAGGCAAGCGATATGATGTAGGTAATAAGTTAGGCTTTTTACAAGCTACCGTAGAATATGCCTTGCGTGACGAAGAGTTGGGTGGCGATTTTTACGAGTATTTAAGAGATATCGTTACCCATAAAGTGAATACGGAAAAATAAAAGTAATGTTTGTGTCTTGACAATTCTCAAAACTGAATGTAGAATTGAGAACAGGCAAAAACAATTGCTATAAGTTATGGAAAAGGAGATGTCGAACATGTTTCAAAACAGCGATTTTTGGATTGGCTTGGGCGTAGGTGTTATTGCCGGCGTTTTCGGTTATAAATTGATGGCTGAAAGAGAACAGCAGCTTCTCGCACTTCAGCAACCGGCAGTTGGCAGCGTGGCTACGAACGTACCCTTGGCTGAATTACAACGCCAGAAGGAAGAATTGGAAGATCTTATTGCCGCTCAGGAAGCTGAACAGGCTTAAGGCATAGGGCTAAAGAAACTGCCGCCACTTGTGGCGGCAGTTTCTTTTAAAAATGATACCTTTTCTTATAAAAAAATGATATAATAAATCGATTATAAATCAAAGAGTTCGAACAACTATGTTTCACTTTTCAAAGTGGGATTTTATTATTCGCACCGTATCGGTTCGCTCCTATATACCCGGAAGAATACGTTTACAAAGTAAACGACTTATCAATAACCAGTCTTTGATTCGGCAGGTGTATGAGCACATTTCGGCGTATAAGGAAATCGAAACGGTCGAAGTGAATCCGCTTACAGGATCCGTATTGTTGACCTATAAGCCGGATGTACTGCGTGCCAATAGGGAATTGGCTGAAGTCGAACAATATATAATGAACCATGTTGAAAGGAGGACCTAATTGTGTCCTATGTATCCGGATTTATGCTGGGCGCCTCTATCGGTAAGGCCGTTCACTCGTTTTTACACGGCTCGCCTCAGTCAACAGTAACTCCCGGTCGGGGTTTTGTAACTGCCCCGCAGAATGTACGGACCGCACCCTCGACAAACTGTGTAATACCGGCCTTTGCCTGTGTATCCGCATTGCCCGGTCGGAGACGGTATCGTGCAGCGGCTCTTGTGGGAAATGCAAGTCTTGCCGATTTATTACAGGAAGGTTTGGAAAAAGTGAAGGGCATTACGTCTGTACAGGTAAATGTTACAACGGGCGGTATTCTTATCTGTGCTGAAGACGACTCTGTTTTTAAACGCGTGGAAGTCTTCCTGGAAGGACGCTTTTTTCTGTCGCCCTGTGTAAGAGAGACGATAATGCGGCCGCAAATGCCGCACAGACAGCCTGCTT
>ERZ773087.1834-NODE-1834-length-12322-cov-31.329991_pt1 | contig 12322 bp, 6 predicted proteins | sample MGYA00511375_ERZ773087 | MGnify/ENA primary metagenome ERZ773087 (study PRJEB29015, sample SAMEA2737995) | human oral metagenome | biome: human oral; feature: human-associated habitat; material: dental | place: China | collected 2063 ...
AAAGTGTGATAAGTCCAGTTTTTATGCGGATAACTAGATTTTTATGCTATTTTTAATATAAAAATATTGTCAAAAAATTATAAATTTATTAATTCATTATAGGAGGAATATCAATGAAGGAGGTTTTAAAACTTAGAAAACGTCGGACGGGTCAATGGATAACTATTGCTGGTGCAGTGTTAGTTGGTACTAGCATGCTATTTGGAAATTCAGTTGTGTTTGCGGATGAGACTCCAACTCCTTCGACAGCTATTACAGAAAACAGTCCAATAGCTGAAATAGCAGAAACAGAGTTTAACGAAGGTGTGTTACCTTATTCTAGTGAGAACTCTTCTGATGCAAAAAGAGAAGTATCGTCGTTTGAGAAGGTTACAGATATTGAAAAAGGTCAAAAAAAATCGCCAGTATCTGAACATGAAATCCTAGTTACTGGTAAGTCATCAACATCAGAAAGCGTTACTGCTCAAATCGCTAATAAAAATGCCCCTGAAGATGTGTCTTTACCAGAGGTGGCGTCTGATAGAGCTTTAGAACGTTCAATTGGTGATGATAGAGCACCTGTTCTAACTGGTTCTGAAGACAGTAAGATAGGTGAAACAGTTGAGGAAGAAAATAGAAAGCGCTTAGATTATTTTAAAGAGTTAAATGCCAGTGGTGCCTCACGTATTGAAATTCCAGAAGGGATGACTGTCATTGATAATGATGCTTTTAAAAATAATACGAAACTAAAGGAAGTAATTTTACCTAGTACCTTAAAAAGAATAGGATCATCAGCTTTTGAAGGAACATCGCTTTCTAAGGTAGAATTACCTTCTGGATTAACTTATATCGGTGATAATGCTTTTGCTAATAACAAGGCGTTAACAGAAGTAGCCATACCTAAGTCTGTTATAAGCGCTTACGGAGCCTTTTCAGGAGATGAAAATCTTAAAAAAGTTAGTTTTGAGGAGGGCACTGTTGAAATTTCAGATGGTATTCTTAGTAATACCGGTTTAGAAGAGCTCAATTTACCCTCTAGTGTAAAAATAATTGGAAGATATGCTTTTGCTAATAACAAGGCGTTAACAAAAATTAATCTATCATATGGAGTTACCACAATTAAAGAAGGAGCTTTTTCAGGAGATAGTAGGTTATCAGACATTCAGCTCCCTAAAAATTTGATGGAAATTTCGAATGACGTTTTTTCTGGCACAACAAGTCTTACTAATATTGATTTGCCAGAGAGTGTAACGCATATTGGTGCAGCAGCTTTTTATCAGTCAGGTTTGACATCTATTGTATTACCTAAACATCTGACTGAAATAGGAAGTAGAGCTTTTAGTGGAACCCATTTATCTGAAATTTATCTACCAGAAAAATTATACTATTTAGACGGATATGCATTTTCTGGAATTTCTACATTAAAAAAAGTTACTGTAACCTCTGATATTCATCAAAAATGGGAATATTGAGCTAGCCCCTTTGATTCCAGTCCGCTAACAACGGTTGTTATTGAGGAAGGGGTTACAAGATTACCTTCTATAATCTTTTATAATCAACAAGGACTTAGTAGTATCAATTTACCATCAACTTTGAAAGAAATTGGTGATTCTGCTTTTGAAAAGACAAGTCTGAAGACAGTTCTTTTACCATCAAGTGTAGAGAATCTTGGAGCTTTTGCATTTGCACATATTGAAACATTGACTTCGGCTACGATAGGTAGTAATTTAATTGAAGGTAAATATGCTTTTAGTGGGAGCAAAAATTTAGAGTCAATAAACTTTAAATCAGGTACTAGAAAAATTGTTGATGGATTGCTTGAAAATACAGGTATTACTAGCTTTGTTATACCAGAAGGAGTTGAAGAAATCGGATCTAATGCTTTTTCAAATAATAAACAATTATCAACAATTACCTTACCATCTACCCTTAAAACTATTGGAGAAGGAGCGTTTTCAAGTACTGGTCTAAAAGAGATTGTAATTCCTGCTTCGATGAAAAAAATTCCAAATGGTATTTTGCAAAATACTCAAATTGAAAGACTCGTTTTGTCAGAAGGTGTGGAAGAAATTGGTGATTATGCTTTTGAAAACAATCAACATTTAAAATCTGTTTTACTTCCAAGTACTCTAAAGAAAATTGGAATTGGATCTTTCCGTAATACAGGGCTAAAAGAAGTGGTCCTTCCTACTGGTTTAGAAGAGATAGGTGAAAAGGCATTTTCGTATAATAATTTATCTGAAGTAATTTTGCCTGCTCATTTAAAAAAATTAGGTGATGAAGCTTTCTCAAATAATCACTTAAAAGAAGTAGCTCTTCCAAGTCAATTAGAAGTTCTCGGGACTGCATTTATAAATAATTCTGAATTGAGCAAGATAACTTTTTCAGAAGGTTTGAAAGAGCTTAAGGGATACTCTGATGGGTATCAAAACCGAAGTGCATTTGATGGAACAGCTATCAAATCATTGGTCCTTCCTAAAAGTCTTGAGAAAATTGGAGATGCGACATTTTATAAAATGAGTATCCTAGATGATATTTCTATACCTGAAAATGTTACCAGTATAGGCCATTATGCATTTTACCAGACTGGTTTGACTTCTATTGATTTACCAGATAATCTCAAAACAATCGATCGTTATGCTTTTACTGGTACGAAACTAAAAAAAGTTATTCTTCCCAATAAAGTAGAAAGTATTGGAAGTGGTGCATTTAGTATTGAATCACTGGAGTCAGTGTATATTCCGAAATCCCTCAAAAGTGAAGGCAGTTACGTTATGACCTCTACAATTTATAGTCACTTTTGGGATGTTCCATATTACAGTAACAGTAGTATTTTCTCTGGAGCTAAAAATTTAAAAACAGTGACCTTTGAAGATGGGATTTCTGAAACTATTGGTGGTTTATTTAGAGAAACAGGTATAAAAACTCTTAGTTTACCAAGCAGTATTATAAAAATTGGAAAGGAAGCTTTTGCTTATTCTGATTTGGAAACAATTACCTTACCTCCATCATTATCTGAAATTAGAGAATTTGCTTTTGCGTACACAAAGCTTAAAGAGATTAAGATTCCAGACAGTGTTGAGAGGATTGGTTACGGAGCCTTTGCTTCTGCTGAAAATCTTACTAAAGTCACTTTACCTGCAAATTTGAAAGAAATTTCAAGCAAAATTTTCTATAAAACAAACATTTCTAAAATCACTATTCCTGAATCAGTCACAAGAATTGGCGGTATTGCTTTTGCTGATACTCCTTTGAAGAGTATTACATTACCAAGTAACTTAATAACAGTTGGACAAAACGCTTTTTCAGGCACACAACTGACAACAGTCACTCTGCCTTCTAAATTACAGACATTAAAAGAAGGAGCTTTTGGTGAAATCTCCACCCTAGTTTCTGTGAATATTCCATTGAGTCTTGAAAGTGGATATGAAGCTTTTTCAAATAGCAAGAAACTTGAAAAAGTGATTTTGGAAGATGGTCGTGAAACTATTCCATCGGGTCTTTTGAAAAACATTGGAATTAAAACGTTTACTCTTCCATCTACCATTAAAAAAATTGAATATTCAGCTTTTTCTCAGAATGAATATTTAACTGATATTGTATTAAACGATGGATTGGAATCTATTGGTGAGAGTGCATTTGCTTATTCTGGCTTGAAGCAAGTCAAACTACCTGATAGTTTGAATTATTTAGGTAGGCATGCTTTTGAGAATAATTATTCACTAACAGGCGTTATCCTATCTAAGCGATTGGAAACTATTTCTGAAAATGCTTTTGCTAACACTGGGTTGATTAATCTAGAAATTCCAAGTAATATCAAGGAAATTAATTCTGGCGCTTTTTATAATACTAATTTGTCTGTTCTAACCTTGTCGGAAGGGCTTCAACGAATTGACTCATCAGCTTTTGTTGGCAATTAGTTGAAGTTAATAGACTTACCAGCTTCTTTAAAATATTTAGGAAGTTCTGCGTTTGGAAATAGTAGCAAACTTAGAGTTGTAAAAATCAAGTCAAATATAAATATTGATAACTATTATAATTATAGCACTATCTCACCGTTTTCTTACGAAAATTACTATAATGATGAAATATCGAAAGAAAAGCCAGCGAGTATATTTGTTAGCTTTGAGGGTGATGTTAGTAAAGTATCGGACTATCTTTTTAAGGGTGTGACACCTGTAAAAACAGTGTCATTTAAAGATAATATTAATCTTACAGAAATAGGAAATCATGCTTTTGATGGAACAAGTCTGACGTTCTTAACTTTACCAGATACGGTTGAAAAACTAGGAGAGTTTACCTTTGGAAATATTAAAACCTTAGACAGTGTTAATATTCCTAAAAAAATAATAACAGCAGATAGAGCCTTCGATGGTAGTAAGAGATTGAATGAACTGCGGAATAAATTTCAGGATATCCGCATACCAGACGGTATGTTTGAAAATACGGGTTTAACGACATTTATCGTACCTTCGGGAATTAAGGAAATTGGGAAATATGCTTTCTTAAATAATAAGCGTACAGATAAAAATGTTGAAACGTTTGGTTATGGAAACTCTCTAGAAGGGTTTAAAGATGTTATTTTACCTAATGGTTTAACTAAAATTGATTCACGTGCTTTTGAATCAACGGAGATAGAGTATCTTGATATTCCAGATACTGTCAGTGAAATCGGAGATGGAGCTTTTCGATTTAACTCTAATATTAAGAGTATCAAGCTACCATCTGAGTTGAAAGCTTTAAATGGTTATCTTTTTGAAGGTAACAAAAACATGAATCAACTTATTATCCCAGATAAGGTTGAAAGCATTGATACAAATGCCTTTGTTAATATGGAAGGCTTGGAAAATGTTTATATTCCTGCAAGTGTTACAAAAATTGGTGAGAAACTGATTGCAAACAAGGATAAGGTAACATTTCATGTTGTATCAGGTTCTTATGCTGAAACTTATTTAAAAGCCAATGGATTTAAGACAGTAGAAGCAGGAGATGAGTATAAACATTATAATGATAGTATAGTGACAAAAGCTATTTTACGAACTACATCTCAGAATTTAAAATTGTCAGGAAATCTCTCACTTCGTTTAGAATACGAATTAAATACTGCTGAGCGTAAGATTTCAGATGCTGAGATTATTATCACTTTACCTGATGATAAGGTAAGCTTTGATTCAAAAAATCCCATTTTTAAGGATGGTAGAATTTCAGGAACAAACAAAAATGTTTTAACATTGAAGGGGATAGAATTGTCAAAAGGAACTTTTGACTTTAATGTTAAAACGACAGTTGAAGAACTAGCTTATTTAGATATTGTTGCACAAGTTCGTTACAAGGAAAACGGTATTCAAAGAGCTGAGCTTCTAGGGCACGTTAATGAAGAAATCCCTTATTTGACAGTGAATGTTAATGATTATATTTCTTCTAATTCACTAACAGTTTTTGGAAGGACCAAGCCAAATACCAAAGTGAAATTCTATGTCAATCATGCGTATGAAAACATTCCAGAAACAACTTCTAAAGAGGATGGTAGTTATAGAATAGTATTGCCAATAAATGTTTCTCAATTCTCAAGTGACTACAATTCTTCAAATCCAATTTATTTAAAAGTTATCTCGGAAATTTCACCAGATAGTTACCTCTCTAAAGAAAAAACAATTTTTTATAGATCTTCCGCTCCACGTCTAAAATCATTCATTATGAAACATCATGGACAATCCTTCAATTTAGTTGATGGTAAGGCGAATAATAATGTAATTTTCCGACCTGGAGAAAAATTTGAGTTTGAACTTGAGTTGGAAAATGATAAAAATGTTTCTGGAGTTTCTATAAAAACATCACGAGATAATAAAGATGCGTTTGTATATTTAAGGAGAGAATCTAATTCTCATTTGTTTAAATATGAAGGTTTTTTTAAGGGAGCTGGTATTGGGGATGATTTCATTCCAAAAGATTTTGTCATCAAAGTTGAAACAGTGACCAACCGAGATAGTGATGGAGATGGTCTGATTGATTCGGACAAAGTTAAAGAGACGGACAAGTTTGTAATTAGTGAAGATAATCCTGTAATTGCTGATACAAATAATGATAATTGGGATGTATCGGATAGAGATTTGTTGATATTTTCGGGTTTGGCTTATCTATCTCCAAAAGGATTAGAAGAATTGTTGCCTAAAAATGGAGAAACGGGACTATCATATTTTAACTTTGATTCGTTGAACGGAGACAAAAAACCGAGCTATCAATTCTATGATTTAGATCTTACATATACGGATAAGAGACTATTCTCTAATTGGATATTTGTTAAACAACTGCAAAATGCTTTTAAGGAACCTGAGATAGCAGGAGATGATAAATTTGTTGGCGACTATCATTCCACAGTGTCATACTTTATTGATAAAAATAAAAAGAATATCATTGTTGCTTTTAGGGGAAGTGAAGAAGTAAATGAAGCCTTTCCGGGGAATAAACTTGTTCCTAATGCAAGAAATCCTCAAGAAAGAGCAGCAAAGTACCAGATTAGGAAAATCATTGAAGAAATCAAGTTAAATTATCCTCACTTTGAAAATATTTATATCACAGGCCACTCATTGGGAGGATATCAAGCAGCTAATGCTGGAGACTGGATTTTAGAGGATGATAACTTAGCTGATATTGAAGATAAATTACGAAGAGTTGTTAATTTTAATGGTCCAGGTTTTAATAATAGGCAAGATAGTCTTGATAGAGCGACAACGAAAGGCAAGATGTTTACACGTTATTTGGTTGATAAAATAGACTTTATCAATGGTGCTGCAACAATAGGGCAGATGCCAAATGATGTTAAAGTACCGTTCAAAAAAACTATTCATAATTCAGATGTTGAAGTACATAATTTAACATCATTCTTCTATACCTTAGATCGAGGTTATCGTTCTTCCAAATCACGTTTTATAGATAGGGGTAATCATTCTTCAATTACTGACCTTGTTGAAGTTAAAGACTATCTCTTAACTCTTCCAGAATCGCTAAACTACGTTATTGATCCATCTGGTACAGTTATCAATAGTGTAACAAGTAAAACTCTATCTGGTGTCCAAGTGACAGTTTACTTTAAGGATTCTGATGGCAAGGAAAAAGTCTGGAATGCTGATGACTATTCTCAACTTAACCCAGTTTTAACAAACGTGAATGGTGAGTATGCTTGGGATGTTCCTGAGGGCCTTTGGAAAGTCAAGGTTTCTAAAGAGGGATATGCCTCAGCAGAGTCTGCTTGGCTTCCTGTTGCGCCTGTTCAGACTGGTATTGACTTTAAATTAGTACCTAAGACCTATACCCTCGCTTTTAACTTAGGGGGTGGTAGTGTTACTCATGATTTGCCTTCTACATATCAAACTGATGTTGAAGTTTCTTTGGAAAGTCCAACTCGTAATGGCTATACTTTTGAAGGATGGTATGATAACCCACACTTTATAGGGGAAAAGATTGACAATACCCTCTTTAATTCAGTTGGAAATAAAACGCTATGGGCTAAGTGGGTGGAAGCCAAACAAGTTAAAACCCGCCAAGAAACTCGTGTCCTCACAACTGATAAAATTGAGTATCTTGATGATCCAAGTCTTGATACAGGTAAGATTCGAGAAGTTGTTGCTGTGAACGGACAAGTTGTGGTTGAGATCACTGAGATTTATGTTGATGGCAAATTGCAGTCAAGAACTGAGAAGGATGTTTTGCGAGTTGAACCACAATCTAAGAAGATTTATCGAGGTACTAAAGTTATAACAGATATCTCAAGTGTCATACCAGTTGAGGAGAAAAAAATTGAGAATAATTTTGAAACTACAAATCATCACGAAATTTCTATGTTGATAAAGAAGAAGTTAGAGACAATAGAAGTGAATCAATCATTTACAGATCCTCTCTCTCAAAAGCAGACGACGGTACTAGCTAAGGATTATTTACCAAAAACAAGTAGTCAATATGGGTACAGTTGGGAGTTGACAGGTATTATTGCTTTAGCAATGGCGAATCTAGGAATAAGTTTAAAGAAGAGAAAGGACAATATTCAAAACTAACCAAAACAAATTTCTCAAAGGTATTTCTATAAATTTTAGTTTAATGGTTAAATAATTAAATAATGAAGTATTGATTATGGTTATTTGGCATAGTTGTCAAATATAAGGTGTGATGAATAGCTAACACCTTAAAAGAACCAGGTTTGGAAAGCTCTGGAAAAAGCTGTCCCGATACTCGAAATATAAATCAAAACGAGGAATTAATTCTATTTTGGAAGTTTTTCCTCGTTTCTTTTTTCAAATTATAGTTGATTAGAGTCATACTTTGATTCATTTTGACTAAGAAGATGCTAGCGGTTACTTATAATTCAATATTGAAAGTCCTGAGGATATAGCATTCCCACAAGATCTAACTTCCTATTTTAATTTGTGTTCAAATACTCTATACCAGTTATAGTAGATTTACTTAGTACAAACTTTTTGATTGAAAAAGCTTTTGATACCTATTTCTATATCCCAAAGCAAAATATAATTTTGTTTGGCAAGCGGAGGAATATCCTGTTTTATATGGGCGTTCTCTTTTTATGGGTGACATATCAGTTTATTGAAAGAGTATTATTAGTACATCAATTGTATAGATTTGTAATTCCCTTGGTTTTAGCTAAAGTAATCTAAAATATATAAAGTGAAACTAGGCCTTACGAAGAAACCCTATTTGTACCAAATTGAATTTTATTTGTAATTTTATTTTGTTAAAATTCCTTTAAATTCATCAAGCTATTATTTAATTTGTTTTACTGAAATAACTAGAATTCTTGCAATCGGCATTTTGGGAAATGTAAAGAAAAGCAAAGGATATTCAAAGTGTTAGTTTAAAGGCAATCATCACAAGTTAGCTTTTTAAAATAGGTTAGTATTTTGAACTCTTTGACCAAAGTGTGACCAAAATTTGACCAAAAAAGTTAATGAATATAGAATAAAGTGGATCAGGAAACTGGTCTATTTTATTTTGTAGTTATTGAGAAAAGTAGTCTGTTTTAGTTTGACAAATATACACATAATGCGTATAATAGTAGGTGTAAGGAGGTAACAATAATATATGCCACTTACAGGTAAAGAAATGGTGAAACTAGCTCTTGAGAATGGATGGGTTGAAGTTCGTCAAAGGGGAAGTCATCATCATTTTAAGAAAGAGGGTTTTTCTTATCTTGTCACGATTCCAGTTCATGGAAATGAAGATTTAGGAAGAGGATTGGAAAGAAAGATTCTCAAAGATTTAGGATTGTAAGTCTTACATTCCTAAGTCTTTTCATATCGGAGGTAGTAGAATGTTAAAAACGTATCCAGCTATTTTTCATAAAGAAGGAACAGGATATTGGGTAGAATTTCCAGAATTTGGTGGTGGTACAGAAGGAAAAAATATCGAGGAAGCGATGAAAAATGCTCGTGAAATGCTTGAAAATGTTTTAGCTTCTTATATCGATGAAGGGATGGCGCTGCCTACTCCAAGTGATATTTTAAAGATTGAAGTTTCAGATGGTTTTGTGTCAATGATTCAAGTAGATCCTGCACCTTTTGTGAGAAGTAATAAGGCGATTAGGAAGAATGTGACCGTTCCTGAATGGTTAGTTCGTCTTGCTGATCGAGAAAAGATTAACTATTCAGAAGTTTTGGCGCAAGCGCTAGAGAAGAAGTTGCAAGTTTAAATTTAAAGTCTGTGTTTACTAGGGAATAAATTTGTTATGCATTGGTAAAAGTAATACAATAGATATACAAAATAAATTAAGGGGAAATGCCATGTCATAAATTGCTGTTAGGGTAGATGATGAATTAAAAAAGAAGCAACTGCCCTTTTTAATGAGTTAGGCTTGGACATGACAACTGCTGTGAAGTTGTTTTTGAAGCAAAGTGTGTTGACGAGAAGTATTCCGTTTGAGTTAAAACTTGATTCAGATTATGAAATTGAGTTAGAAGATGGTGATTATATTCGTACAAGAAATATAGATGAATATAATGAAGTTACTCAGAAGGCTTTTAAAGAGAGTATTAGTAAATATAAAAATGAGGGGATAACAAAAAGCCCTGCAATCGGCAAAATCAAGAAGTCCATTAGGGCTTCTTTTTCTTTTATTACTACTATTCAACCACTTAGACAGAGATATAGACCAGATAGACAAAAAGGCTTGTTCTTGAAAAAATCCTCTGCTATAATGATTTTTGTAAAGGGCGTGAAGTGTTAATGTCAGACAATTCAGGTTCCTAAAAAAGAAAATGGAGACAAAAAATGAAAAAATTATTGGGACTTGTATTTTTAGTAGCAGCAGCGCTAGTATTGTATTTTGGCTATGTTGGATGGCCAAGTTTGGATGTCAACCTCTGGTCATTGATTCCAGTAGGTTTGTTCCTCTATTTCACTCTAGAAAACTTTTTGAAAAAAGACTACAAGGCTAGTCTGATGTGCTTGATTATTGCCTTTATCATTGCAAATGCCATTTTGGATCTTTTGCCAATTTCAAGTGGTTTGGTGATTGGTGCAGGAGTGCTAGCTTGTATAGGACTTGGTTACCTCTTTCCTGATAAAGATAAAAAAGAAGATAAATAGAAAAAGTCTCGAGGTTTCTCGAGACTTTGTTTTTATTTACCAGCGTAGTATTTTTGGATGCCTTTCACAATACCTGCGACTAGTCTATCTTGGTATCGATCATCACGAATCCGTTGATTCTCAGTGAAATTATCCATATAACCGAGTTCAAGGAGGACGGCTGGTTTGGCAGTTTCGCGTAGTACGGCAAAGCTACTTTCCAATAAGCCAGCATCCTTGGCACCAGTTTCGGCTAGGAGAGAGGAGTGGATAGCAGCAGCGAGGCGTTTGCTTTCGCTCATACGATCAGGATGGTTGTGCCAGTATTTATTAATCTTACTTGGATAGTCAGGTTCATCGCTATAGGAGTAGGTTTGAATACCGCTCGCTTTTGAGTGAATGTTTCCAGTAGCATTGAAATGGATACTGATAAAGATATCAGAGTTGGTTTTATTTACCATTCTTGAACGCTCAGTCTTAAAATCAACATCGATATCACTGTCACGTGATGTGAGGACTTTGTAGCCTAGTTCTTCTAGCTTAGCGCGAAGTTTGCGGTAGATTTGCATGTTGAGATCTTTTTCAGCTACATTGTAGTAAAAGGCACCTGAATCCCGACCACCATGCCCAGGATCTAGGAAAATGGTATTGCTGTATTGACCTTTTACAAATCCACCTTCTGTTGAAACTTCAGAAATCCATTGGCCGTATTTTTGGAACAAATGTTCCTTTCCGTCTATCTTGTAGGTCCCTGATACATAATGTCCGCTATCGTCCAAATAGTAACGAGCCTTGTAATAGTCGTCGTAAATCCACTCATTCTTGGCCATATAGCCACCAGACTTGAGATAGTAGGCTCCAATCCATTCACGAGCCGCATAGGTTCCATTCGCTTTTAGATAGAACCAACTGTTGTAGGCCTTATCAAAGATCCACTCTTTTTCCGCCATAGCCCCGCTTTTGGTAAGGAGATAACCATCAACGATTGTCTGACTGAGCATGACACCATCTTTGTCAAAGTAGTACCAAACTCCTCCGATTTTTTCCCATTTTTGTTGGATGATTTTTCCAGACTCACTGGCATAGTACCATTTACCCTCAAGAGCTACCCAGCCATTTTCTATCATGACCCCGTCTTTATTGAGAACATAGCCATCAAAGATGGTATCACTGAGTCGATTTCCCTCTTGGTCAAAATAGTACCACTTATCTTGAATTTTTTTCCATTTGAGGACAGGTTGATTGTTTTCATAGAAACGCCAGTGTTTGTTTTCCTCCTGCCATCCTTCTTTTTTAGGGGCTTCTTCTTTTACCTTGTCTTTTGGAAGTGTTGTAGTCTCCTCTTCATTTTTAATTGAAAGATCTTTCTTATCTTCCTTAGAGTTGCTTTGCTCGGTGGTAGCAGGAGGATTAGCATTGTTTTCTTCCGCATAGATAGGTGCCTGTGCTAATCCTGCTATTGAAAGGACAACAGCACTTGCCAATATAAACTTTTTCAACGATATTCTCCAATCATTTTTTTCTAAGAAATATTATAAAATATGTCTGACGGCTTATCAACTATCAAACTGAACTTCTTCTAGTAGATACTCGATAAAGCGTTCGCCCATCTTGGATAGGCTGGTTTTTTCATGCTGGATATAGACCAGTTCAATCGGGTCGTCAATGTCCAGTGGAATGGAAACGATATTGTCTCCATTAAGGTTGCTGTTCAAAATCCCTGTTGCAATGGTGTAACCATCCAGACCAATCAAAAGGTTAAAGAGTGTGG
>ERZ773087.1835-NODE-1835-length-12301-cov-7.380042_pt1 | contig 12301 bp, 15 predicted proteins | sample MGYA00511375_ERZ773087 | MGnify/ENA primary metagenome ERZ773087 (study PRJEB29015, sample SAMEA2737995) | human oral metagenome | biome: human oral; feature: human-associated habitat; material: dental | place: China | collected 2063 ...
GGTACTGCGGCAGCAGTGCCCCGAGCACCTCCTCGGCATTCGGCTCATAGATGTACTGTGCCTGCGCGTGCGCCGCGTTTTCACCCTCCGCCTCAAAGGGCAGGAGCTTCACAATCTCGGGGACGCAGGTGATCGCCGAGACAAAGCGCGTATAGACCATGTAGACTTCCTTCACGCCGCCCGCCTCGAATGCGCCGATCAGCTCCGCCGCGAGCTTCTGTGCGTGGCGTGCCTTCGGACGCTCGCTGATGCCAACGCGCTGATGAACGATGTCAAAGCCGCGATTCTTGAAGAAATCGCGTGATTTGCGCCCGACCGCGACGATCTGCGTGTTCGCCTTGTCCTCGACAAGGGTCATTGCCGTCTTGAGTGCGTTGCTCGAGTAGGCGCCCGCAAGCCCCTTGTCCGCCGCCATGACGAGGATCAGGCGCTTGCCCTCTGCGTGCTTTTCAAGCAGCGGATGCGAGATGCCGGAGGCTGCCGCCGCCACGCTCCGAATGACCGCAGCGGTCTTCTCGGCGTAGGGACGGTTGCTGTTCGCCGCCTCCTTGGCACGGCGCAGGCGCGAGGTCGCAACCATGTCCATGGCGTTCGTGATCTGCTGGATGCTCTTGACGCTTCGAATGCGTCGGCGGATGTCCTGTAAATTTGCCATATACAGTCACCTCTCCTTTACGCTTCTTTGTAGGAGATGGTGTCCTTGAACTCCGCAATCGCCGCCGTGATGTTCGCCTCAAGCGCATCGTCGAGCTTCTGCTGCGACGTGATCGCCGACGCGATCTCCGGATGCGAGGAACGCATGAACTTGAGGAAGTCCGTGTGGAACGTGACAACCTTGCCCACGGGGATGTCCGTGAGGTGTCCGCGCACCGCCGTGAAGATGACAAGCACCTGCTCGGCAACGGAGAGCGGGCTGTACTGCGCCTGCTTCAGCGTCTCGACCATGCGTGCGCCGCGGTCGAGCTGCGCCTTCGTCGCCTTGTCGAGATCGGAGCCGAACTGGGCAAATGCCGCCAGCTCGCGGTACTGCGCCAGATCCAGACGCATCGTACCAGCGACCTGCTTCATCGCCTTGATCTGCGCGGAGCCGCCGACACGGGAGACCGAGAGACCGACGCTGATCGCCGGGCGGATGCCCGAGTAGAACGAGTCGGTGTCCAGCATGATCTGACCGTCCGTGATCGAGATGACGTTCGTCGGGATGTACGCTGAAAGGTCGCCCGCGAGCGTCTCGATGATCGGCAGTGCCGTAATCGAGCCTGCGCCGAGTGCGTCGGAGAGCTTCGCCGCGCGCTCGAGGAGGCGGGAGTGTAAGTAGAACACGTCGCCCGGGTATGCCTCGCGTCCGGGCGGACGGCGGAGCAGCAGCGACATCGCGCGGTACGCAGCCGCATGCTTGGAGAGATCGTCATAGACGCAGAGCGCATGACCGCCCTTGTACATGAAGTACTCCGCCATCGCAACGCCCGCATACGGAGCGAGGTACTGCAGCGGTGCGCTGTCCGCAGCCGTTGCCGCGACAACGATCGTGTACTCCATCGCGCCGCCGTCCTCGAGCGTCTTGACGACGCGCGCAACCGTCGATGCCTTCTGACCGATGGCGACGTAGACGCAGATACAGTTCTGCCCCTTCTGGTTCAGAATCGTATCGACAGCGATTGCCGTCTTGCCCGTGCCGCGGTCGCCGATGATGAGCTCGCGCTGTCCGCGTCCGATCGGGACGAGCGCGTCGATTGCCTTGAGACCCGTCTGCAGCGGCTCGTGAACGCTCTTGCGATCCGCGATGCCCGGTGCCGGCGACTCGACCGGACGGAACTCCTTCGTGTCGATGGGTCCCTTGCCGTCAATCGGACGACCGAGCGCGTCCACAACGCGGCCGATCATCGCCTCGCCCACGGGCACCTGCATGATGCGTCCCGTGCGCTTCACCGTGTCGCCTTCCTTGATGACCGTATCGCCGCCGAGCAGAACCGCGCCGACGCTCTCCTGCTCGAGGTTCAGCACGAGACCGTAGACCTCGTTGCCGAAGTCCAGCAGCTCGCCCGCCATCGCCTTGTCCAGCCCATAGATATGGGCAATGCCGTCGCCGACCTCAAGAACCGTGCCGACATCGTTGACGTTCAGATCGACATCATAGTTCTTGATTCGTTCCTTGATTATGGAAGTAATTTCTTCCGGATTCATTTTCATATTTCGCTGTCACCCCGCTAGTTCGCCATTAGCTGTGCCGTCATTGCTGCAAGACGCCCCTTGACGCTGCCGTCGATGCGGCGGTCGCCGATGCGTACCACCACGCCGCCGATGAGCGAGGGGTCGCGATGCTCGCGCAGGGATATCTGCTTGCCCGTGACGCTCTCGAGTTTCTCCCGCAGCTCCTGCAGCTGCGCTGCCGAGAGCTGCTCCACTGTCGTGACGTCCGCCACGGCAATGCCGAGTTTCTCGTTCGAGAGCTCGATAAAGATCTCATTGATTGCCTCGAACACCTGCATGCGGCGCTTGTCAATCAGCAGCAGGAGGAAGTTCAGCACCATCTCCTGAACGCCGCCCTCAAAGACCTCGCGCAGGAGGCTCTTCTTTTCCTCCGGCTGGATATTCGGGTTGCACAGATACGCCTTCAGCTCCGGGCACTGCGTATAGAGCTGCTGTACCTTCGCGAGATCAGCTCCGTACTCCTTCAGCTTGTCGTCCTCGCAGGCAAGCTCAAAGATCGCCTTGGCGTATTTGCGTCCAAGCTCCATATTCAGCATGTCGCATCACCAATCTTATCCGCATCGAGCTTTGCGATAAACTCGCCAATGATGGCATCGTTGTCCGCTGCCGTCAGATTCTTCTGGATGATCTTGCCGGCCGCCTCGAGTGCAACGGTGACCACCTCGCCTTTGAGCTGTTCGACCGCATGGGCACGTTCGTGCTCCATCTGCTCCTGCGCCGACTTTTTCATCTGTTCGATCTCAAGCTTTGTCGCCTGAATGCTCGCCGCACGCTCTTCCGATGCGCGTTTTTCCGCGAGATCGACGATCTCCTGCGCCTTCACGCGCGCCTCGGCCAGCTGTGCCTTGTATTCATCCAGCGTTGCCGCAGCCGCAGCTGCATCCGCGTCCGCCTTTTCGATGCTCTCGGCGATCTTCGCCTTGCGCTCTTCCATCATGCGGACAACCGGCTTATAGGCCACCGCGCGCAGGAGTGCGACGAGAATCAAAAAGTTGATGATCTGGATGGGCAGCGTGCTGTTGAGATCGATAATACCTTGAATGGTTTCGACCAATTCCTATGCCCCCTTTGCAAAATCCATGCGATTCAAAGAGACTCTTAGTGAATCAGCGGATTTGCATAGAGCATGATGAGCGCGATAACGACGGCAATGATGGCAAGCGCCTCGATCAGACCGACGGAAATGAGGGTATTCGTGAAGAGCACATTCTTCGCCTCCGGCTGACGTGCCAGGCCCTCGATGAAGCGGCTCGTGACAATCGCGTCGCCGAGCGACGCACCGATTGCGGCAAGACCAGCGACGAGCCCTGCGCTGATGAGAGCAGCTGCTACCATAATTGCGTTTTCCATGAAAAAATCCTCCTTAAAATCAATAAACACTTTTCGTTTGAAACCATTGTGCAGAGCTCTGCACGCAAAATAAGCTGTTAGTGTCCCTCAGTCTTGACCGCGCTGCCGATGTATGCAATGGACAGCATGGTAAAGATAAAGGCCTGCACGCCGCCGACGAAAACGCTGAACGCAATCCAAACCACCGACGGAACGGTGGAATAGTTCCCGAGCATCAGCAGCAGAATATGGATGAGAATCTCACCCGCCAAGATGTTGCCAAATAGACGGAACGACAATGTGATCGGCTTAGCAAGCTCCTCGACAATGTTGATGACGACAAACGGCACGAACGGCTGGAAAAAGTGCCCGATGTAGTGGCCCCCCTTCACATACAGTCCAAGAACGTGCGTCATCGCAATGACCAGCAATGCCAGTCCCAATGTGGTGTTCAGATCGTTTGTCGGCGATGCCATCGTCGGAATCAGACCGATCCAATTCGAGATGAGGATAAATAGGAAGAGCGACACGATAAACATGGACAAGAATCCACGCGCCCGCGGTCCCATATTCTCCTCCGCCTGTTCATGCAGTGTCTCTATGATCATCTCCAGCGCCACCTGCCAGTTCGACGTCGGCACAATACTCAGTTTGCGCGCCGCCAGCCAGCCGATGAAGAGGACAACGACCATCGTGAGCCACGTCATGACGAGGGTCTGCGAATTGAAGATAAATCCGGCGATCTGCACGGCCTCGCGAACACCGATTTCGTGCATAACCTCTACCTCCCTTGGGGTGAATCCCCAGTGTTCTGCTTATCGGAACGCATCTCGCGGACAATCAGCTGCGTCATCATCACTGCGTGCAGCAGGAAAAACCCGCCGACCGCCGCGTAGAAATACTGCACGCCCATCGTGCTCGCCGCCCAGAGGACCGCGAAGATCAGCGCCAGCATCAGCACGAGGCCGAGCTGCACCTGCACGCGCCCTGCCGCAGCAGTGCCGCGCGAGGCGCGCAGGAGACGCTGCGCCAGCTGCCAGAAATACAGCGCCGCCGCAGCCGCACCTGCCAGCAGCGCCCCGATGCGCGCAGTCTCCCCCATGACGAGGAGCAGCACGCCGCCGAGCAGCACTGCAGCCGCGAACGACCAGCCGATCTGCCTGAGATACCCCGATAAAAACCTGCTCATATTCCTCCTCCGACCGCCTCCAAGACGTAAGAAAACCGGCCCGGCACATAAAAAAGCACCGAGTCGGACGCCGCAGACGCAGTCATCGTTGAATATCAGTACCCTTAGACCATTCGACAAAAAAATTAAAAATCCTTCCACAAATGTATACATTATACGTGGAGAACTTATTCAAATCTTCCGTCAATAGGACATCGGGTGCAGCGGGGTTCGCTCGTGCGATTTCCGCTGCTGTATTTATTATACGGGGTTTTCTCTCTTTCCGCAACCTTATTTTAATCGGTCCGCTCAATTTATTATTGTATTGGGCCGACGCGTCTGTTAAAATAGGCGGAACGCAGAGAGGGGGAATCGCATGACCATCGAAGGCGCCGTCATCATCGAGAAGGGCGTGACCTTTGCCGTCATCCACGTCGATCCGAGCGTCACGCGCTACACCATCAAATCCACGCAGACAAGAAGAGCGCTCATGCGCTTTTTCCCCGGCATGCCCATCATCCTCATGAGCCTCACGCCGGAGGGCCATCCGCAGTACTACGGCCGCAAGGACATCACTGACTTTCTCCGCAGCGTTCGACTCGACCAGATCCCGTGGAAAAAATATCATATTGTATAAAATCATATGCACATGATCCGGCATAAGGTGACCTTCCAGTATCCCCATACCTTTATATGTACATAGCTGCCTCAGGATATCTCGAATACTCTCCTTGTATTGTCCATATATGATTTTCCGCCGATATTTCGGGGGGAACACAATATGATACTTGCAGCGCCACTTTATGTGGAATAAACCATTTGCTTTCTGTGCCATTAAGCATCTTTCCTTTCTTCTTGTACTGGCTTGAACAACCTTAGTATAAGCAGGAAAGATGCTTTTTGTATAACTTTTTGTCATCCACCCGTATAGCGAGTGGATTATTGTTTCGTTCGCAGCGCTCTCTCAACTGGGTCACGATCCATATACAAAACGGAGCGCTCCTCGTGGATCGCGCTCCGCTTATAACAACATATCTTGACGAAAACACGCATTGGTGTGTATAATCGAGTAAAAGGAGGCCGCTCTATGACCACTGCCGAACTCGTTCGCCTGCTGCGCAGGAACGGCTGCACACTCGTCGGGCACAACAAGCGGCATGATATGTACCACAGTCCCATTACAGGCAACACCTTCATGGTCGGCCGCCACCCCGGCGAAGAAGTCCGCACCGGCACACTGCACAAAATTCTGAGGGATGCAGGCATCTCTCTGCGATAGGAGGCTCTTGCTATGAACTACATCTATCCCGCGATTTTTACCGAGGACACAGACGGTATCCTCGTCGATTTCCCCGATCTTCCGAACTGCTATACCGACGGTACGACCATCGCAGAGGCATTCGAGAACGCTGAGGATGCCCTTGCGCTTGCTCTTTGGCATCTGGAGGAGCAGCACGCCGCAATCCCTCCTGCATCCGCCCCCGCAGAACTCTCCGTTCCCACCGGCGCATCTGTCGCCCTCGTACGCGCAGACACTCTCCCCGTGCGCCAGATGAACAACACACGCACCGTACGCAAGAATGTAACCCTCCCCGGCTGGATGGATACGCTTGCACGCGAGCGCAATATCAACTTCTCCAAGCTCCTGCAGAACGCGATCCGAAAAGAATGCGGCATCAACATCTAAATACCCATTATTCACTCAAAACAAAACGCGCAGCTGCTCACGCAGCTGCGCGTTCTTCAATGGCAGTTCTTTTTACTCTGCCGGGATGATGAACGAGAGAGAGCTGAAGATTTTCTTCGTCACGTTCGGGGTATCCGTCGGGAAGCCGACCTCGACACCGATGACGTTGAGTCCGTTGTTTGCAATGCGCACGGAGACGTAGCCGTTCGCGTCCGCCTGCGTCTCTGTCGTGAGATCGCCCAGCACGTCCGCGATCACGGGCGCGTTCGCATAGGGCGCGCCGTCCTTGTAGATGCGCAGCTGGAGCGTATCGCCGCGGCGCAGCGTCAGCGGATTCACCGCCGGTACGATCTGGATGGGAACGTTATAGATCCCCGCCGGCTTTACATTCGGGCTCCAATAGTGCACGTTGTACTTGTACGCATAGGTCACCGATACGAGATTCTCGATGTTCGAGTAGTCGCGGGTCGGGATGACCTTGCCGTCCGTCGTCTTTGCAAAATAGCCGTAGTCGAAGAACGTCGCCGTCACGCCGAGATCATCGCCGGGCACGATCGTAATATTCTTCTCGCCGTTCACGCGCTCGACCGTCGTCGGCTGGAAGTTCACATCGTAGGCATCGATGCGCTGCACACACGCCGGATCATACGCATTGTCGAGCGGACCCTCGCCCAGCACGAGCGCCTTCGTGTCGACACGGTTTGCATAGAAGACCCCATGCGCATCCGCAGGAGCCGCATACATGCCGAGTCCCATCGCTGCACCGAGCAGAGCTGCCATAAACTTTTTCTTCATCGGATATCCTCCCATCGAAAACAAAAATCTCAGCGGGATCTCATTCCCCGCCATATGTTATTTATTATAGTATAAACATTTTCTATTTGCAATCTTATTTCTGAAGTTCTCTCATACCTCCTGTTATTCTTCCGCCGGCTCTGCTATAATAAGCGGCATGAGACAGATTGGAGGAAACGTATATGAATGCACTCACCCGCACGGCTGTCGCCGCCGTTCTGTTCCTATGCCTTGCGCCCACAGCAAGCGCAGCAGACGGCGTAGGGACGGGGCCGGACACATCTGCCGCCGACGAAGTCACCATAAAGGAGTATAATTCCCCGGAGGAGGCAGAGGCCGCACTCATGCGAGAGATCGATGCCGAGGCAGAAAACGCCAAAAAAATCCCCCTTTCGGTCGATGAATGCAGAACAATCGTAACGGATAACGCTCTTTATAAAGACATCGACCGCAGCGCACTCCCGCCCATCGACCAGCCCATGCCGATGCTGAGCGAAATGTTCGGCAGCATGCTCGGAATGCCGAAGCTGCAGCTCGTCGTCACGGAGGGCAGAGAGGCAAAATCAGAGAAGGCCGTCCAAACTGGATATCCTACGCGATGGTTTCGCGTTGTGGATATAGGCAGCACAAAACTATTTCGCTTGGCGAACGGGAAACAAATCGTCTCATCGCTGACGCTTGAGATCGTTCATAAGAAAAAAGCAACGAAATCCTTCTCAAATGACATAAATTTTTTCGTCTACGACGCTGCAGGTCATCCCCTCATGCGTGTCAGTATGGGGCATCTTCCGAACCCCATCCCCGTAAAATCGACAGCAGAGCTGCTCAATCTCATCGGCTCGACAAAGGGTGTCCCGCTGGCGGAGGGCGACCGTGAATACGCGATCGCACAGCACGTGCTTCAAACGGCGGTGCCGACAGAAATCCCCGCAGGCAAATAAGGATCTCCTTGCGCGCAATCTCACGAAATACTAACCCCCGTTTCATGATCTTCTATCCTTTCTCTGCGATATTCCATCTAGAAAGATCTCTCAAAAACATACATGCAAGGAGGAAGGTTTATGAACCTTGTAAAATCCATTGTTGCCGGCGTGCTTGTGCTCGCGCTCGCAGTGTTCTCGCTGCCCGCGGCCGAGGCAGCGACGGACTGGGACGGCGGGCGCATCCGCGCTGAGGGCACAGGGGTTGCGCCGATCAACACCGTCAGTGCGGCACAGGCACGCGCACTCGCGCGCCGTGCTGCCATCGCTGACGCCTATCGCCAGCTCGCCGAGCAGATTCGCGGCGTCGATGTCGACGCCTCCACCACCGTGGAGAACATGATGGTCACGAACGACACCGTCCGCACACACGTCAGCGCGCTCGTCCGCGGCGCGCGCATCGTCGAGGAGAAGGCGCTGCGCGACGGCGCCTACACCGTGACCCTCGAGGTCCCGGTCTTCGGCGTCAGCTCGCTCGCAGGCTCCGTCTTTACCCCCAACACAACGCGCGAGCGCTGGGCCAACCCTGACAGCGTCTACGATCCCTATCGCTCCCGCGACTACGACACGACGGGCTACGGCACATACGGCCGCCGCGGCGCTTACGACGGCACGACGACCACGCCGGCCGCACCTGCGCACCGCTCCCCCTCCACCAGCTCTGCCGCGAGTGCGCCGGGCGGACGCGCCATCGGCGGCTACACGGGACTCATCGTCGACTGCCGCGGCATGGGCCTGCGCCCCGTCATGAGCCCCGTCATCAAAGCGGAGAACGGGCGCCCCATCTACGGCTACAAGAACCTCGACAGCGATAAGGTAGTCGCCAGCGGCATGGCGGCCTATGTCCGCAACGAGGCCGACGCCACGCGCGCCGGCAGCAATCCCCTGCGCATCCGCGCCATCGGTGTTGATGCCGGTGCCAATCCCGTCCTCTCCGCCGAGGATGCACGCCGCGTTCTCATCGAGAACGGCGCAACCGGCTTCCTCGACGCGACCAACGTCGTCTTCATTCGCTGAGGCGGCATCCTTCCAAAGCATTCCCTTTTACTGATACTCTAACGCAAAAAACCCATGCGCTTTATGACAAATATCATATGCGCATGGGTTTTTGTGCTGCAAAGTGCCCTGCTATTTCTCCGCTTTCCTGTCATGACGGCGCCTCGGCGGGCGCGGATGGTAGAGACTCCAGTTCCAGCGGATCGCAGCGAATCGGATGAGCAGTACGAGAGTGAACGCGAGCCATGAGTCCGCCTCCACGCCGAGCGTAAAACGCAGCATGCAGAACACGAACGCCCCGGCGAGCGACGCTGCCGCATAGACCTCGGCGTAGAGCACAACGGGCATGCGCTGCGCGAGCACATCGCGGATCATGCCGCCCCCGACCGCCGTCGTCGCCGCAAGCAAAACCGGCAGGACATAGCTGTCATCCCCGCCAAAGCGCACACCCGTCAGCGCCCCCGTAATCGTAAAAGCGGCCAGCCCGATCGTATCCGACACATTGAACATCGTCAGAAGGCGCCTGCGGCGCATATGGTGCAGTGCCGTCCGCTGATAGAGCAGAGAAGTCAAGAGTGCCACACCCACCGACAGGAGAAAATTCGTCGTGTTGCGCAGCGCCATCGGCGGCGTAATGCCGACGAGCATATCACGCACCATGCCGCCGCCCACCGCGGTCGCGAGTGCCAGCACCGAGATGCCGAAGATATCCATGCGGCGCGAGATCCCGACCAGTGTTCCCGACACGGCAAAGGCAAGCGTCCCAATGATGTCAAACAGCCGCCAAAGATCCTCCGCAAGCATAGTTTCTTCCTTCCCTTAAATCGTATTGATAGCACTTACCGTTGAAATGATTCTGCTCCGATTGGCGCAGATATTTCGTCCTGCCAAGGAAACAACCCGGATACACAGCGGAACCTATGCGGAGAACTTGTTGACACAGATCGGGAGGAAAAGAGGTCCCATCTGATCGTCAGTCCTGCGCGAACAAATAGAGCACCGTCTCGATCGGCGTCAGTTCCCCCGTCGTCGCCGAGTGCGAACCCGCCGCAACGAGATTACCCTCCATATCGTAAACCGCGCGCTCCAGCGTCAGCCGATATGTCTCGCGCGTATCGCGCACCTTTGCCCCGGCAATCCGATAGGCCACCATCTGTTCCGCTCCGGCCTCGCGTGCCGCCGAAAGGTGGGCATGCAGTCCGCTCAGCAGGCCATTCTCCGACAACCCGCCGCCCGCCGCGAACACGACGGATGCATTGCGCACATGCAGAGCATCGCGCAGAACCGCCTTCATATAGGGCGCATCTTCTGCCAGGGAATCATCGAGCGCCGACTCGATCGGCGCCACATAGACCGTGCGCCCCTCCGCACGATTCGGCTGCCCCATGAGGAAGAGGAACGCACTGTCGCCTCCATACGCATCATAGAGCTGGCGAATCGCCGCATCCACATAGACCGTCATCGCATGAGGGAACGCTGCAACACTCCGCGCAGGCGTCCACGCGATCCGCTCACCGAACTGACGAAAGCCCAGCGGCGCAGCCAGGAGATTCTTCATCGGATCGCCGCTCATCACCACGCGATACAGCGTAAATTTCCCCTCATAGGTGCGCACAAATGCCGCATTCCCCACCGCAGGCGAACCGAACGTCGTTACAATCAGCTGCTCCGCAGGCACCCCCATATCCGCAAGCCGCGCCGCAGCGAGGATCGCGGCCGCTCCGCCGAGACTGTGCCCTGCGAGATAGAGTTTTGTTCCGGGATGTCCGCGCAGATCTTCCGCAATCGCCTCACCGGCCGTACGGTTCCCATAGGCGGGCAGAGCATCTGTAAACAGCGCTGCTTGGCAGTAGTCCAGGAAACCGCGGTGCACCAGCGGCATATCCTTGCGCTCCGCAGCAGACTCATTCCGCATCTCCAGAAACTCACTCGGACTGCTCCCGCCGAACACCGCCCGCCCAAGGCGCAGATCCGTCCACACATCGCTCCCGCGCTCCGTGCCCGGGAAGGCGATGAAATGAACATCCGTCCCATCCGATGCCGTCCGCACCATATGGAAGAACCGCCCGACCGTCCCGCCGTGTCCCGGCGTCTCATATCCTTCGATCCGCCAGCCCGCCGCCACGAGCCGCGCACGCACAAGCTCCGGCAGCTCGCCCGCATACGCAGCCTCCGACGCCGCCGCGCTCACGAAAAGCAAGGACGTGAGATCTGCAGGAGCCGCAATCACATGCAGGGGCGTAAGAAAAATGCAGAGAAACAAGAAAATCCGCCCGATATGCATCACCGCATCTCCTTTTCAAAAATTTTCTCTCTATTATACCCGTTTTCTCTTTGAAAATACAGAGGCAACGACCAGAACTTTTGCGCCTTGCCATACGTGTTCCCTATATCATACCACTTTTCGAGATACACGCTTGGTCCGGGTCATGCCTCTGGAAAAGGGCCCCCATAAATCTCTCTCTTGCAGCATAAAAAAACAGCCCATCATGCGGATGAGCTGTCCCCTGTTTCTGACCGTTGATACGACTACATACGGGCGGTAATCGCGGCCGTCAGACCAAAGATGATTCCCGGGAGGTTCGCGAGAACAAGCGGCCATTCGCGATGCTCTCGGAAAAATCCGTATGCCACCCACATCGTGCAGTTGATGAACGCAACCGACGGCTGGATCCAATCTCCCTGATGACCGGACAAATTTCCAATAATTTGCGGAATATAGGAGACATACATACAGATAGACAAGCCGGAAGCAATCGCCCCGACAATTTTCATCTTATTTTGCATCGCCCCTTTCCCAAGCTGTGCCGCTTCCTTTTCCAGATGTTCAGCCTCCGCCTCCGTCTTTTTCAGCAGTTCTGCCATATCATATTTTCCTTTCCAAAAAACAATAAAATCAGCGCGACTGGTGGCTCATTCTAAAGCCCCCGGCAACAAAATCAACTTAAAAATTCAACACTCTTTCGGCCGACAAGAGCCCGTCCCGTTGTCCGGTACGCTCTTGATGATCCTTTCAGAAGAACATCGGAACACCTGAAATATACAAAACCGCCGTGGTCTCCCACGACGGTGCTTCTCTAAAATGGTGCGGTTGGTGGGACTTGAACCCACACGTCTTGTGAACACTACCCCCTC
>ERZ773087.1838-NODE-1838-length-12266-cov-40.173041_pt1 | contig 12266 bp, 8 predicted proteins | sample MGYA00511375_ERZ773087 | MGnify/ENA primary metagenome ERZ773087 (study PRJEB29015, sample SAMEA2737995) | human oral metagenome | biome: human oral; feature: human-associated habitat; material: dental | place: China | collected 2063 ...
GCCAGCGAGGAGCTGCGCGCCCTGGCCACCGCCACCGGCATCCCGGTGGGCGACACCCAGGCCGGCAAGGGCGCCATCAACTTCGACCACCCCAGCGCCGTGGGCGGCGTGGGCTCCACCGGCTGCGACTCCGGCAACCACATCGCCGACAAGGCCGACCTCATCATCGGCGTGGGCACCCGCTACTCCGACTTCACCACGGCCTCCAAGACCCAGTTCAAGAACCCCGACGTGAAGTTCGTGAACATCAACGTCACCCCCTTCGACGCCGCCAAGGAGAGTGCGGAGATGGTGGTGGCCGACGCCCGTGAGGCTCTGGCCGCCCTGACCGAGGCGCTCGCGGACTACCACGTCGACCAGGCCTACTCCGATGAGATCACCGCCGAGAAGGAGGCCTGGCTCAAGGCCACTGAGCGCTGCTACCACCTGGATCACGGGCCCCTGCCCGCCCAGACCGAGGTCTTCGGCGCCCTCAACGAGCTCATGGGGGAGGAGGACGTGGTCATCAACGCCGCCGGCTCCATGCCTGGCGACCTCCAGGCCCTGTGGCAGGCCCGCAGCCCGCTGCAGTACCACGTGGAGTACGCCTTCTCCTGCATGGGCTATGAGGTTCCCGCCGCGATGGGTGTCAAGCTCGCCCGGCCAGAGGCCGAGGTGGTCTCCATCGTGGGTGACGGCACCTACCAGATGCTCCCCATGGAGCTGGCCACCGTGGTCCAGGAGAACATCAAGGTTATCTACGTCCTGCTGCAGAACTACGGCTTCTGCTCCATCGGTGCGCTCTCGGAGTCCCACGGCTCCCAGCGCTTCGGCACCAAGTACCGTCAGCGCGGCGAGGGCAGCCACCTGGCCGATGAGCAGGTCATCGACGGTGTCGACATCGCCGTCAACGCCCGCTCCTGGGGGCTGGACGTCCTCGAGGTCCACACCATCGAGGAGTTCAAGGAGGCCTACCGCAAGGCCGAGGCCTCCGACCGCCCCACGATGATCCACATCGAGACCGACCTCTACGGCCCCAACCCGCCCGGGTCGAGCTGGTGGGACGTCCCGGTCTCGGGTGTCTCCGCCCTGGAGTCCACCCAGCGCGCCTATGAGGACTACCAGCGCGACTGCAAGCCCCAGCGTCACTACCTGTAAGGGCACTACCTGGAGGGATCGCAGGTAGGGCGCGGAACGGCGTGCAGCTCCTGCGCCAACCGCAACGGCGGGGTCCACGGCAGTCAAGGCCGTGGACCCCGCCGTCCGCCTCGGTGCGCGTACGCGGGCTTCTGGCTGGGGCCTCGGGGCGTCGTCGAGGAGCGCAGGGAGCCTGGAGGATCACGATGTGGTCAACGCCCCCATTTTGTTCTGACAAAACGACGTCATCTGCTGCGTAGGACGTTAGGCTGGGGGCACATGCAAGGCGCTGGGCGCCCGGCCGGCCCTCCACTGAGACCTTGGTCGGGGTTGTGCCCGGTTAACCCCATAGGCGGGGACGGGCCCGCGAAACCGACAATCAGGAGTCGATAACGATGAGAACGATCACGCACTGGATCGACGGAAAGCCGTACGAGGGCACTCCCATCGGCCGCTTCGCCGTCGAGAACCCGGGAACCGGTGAGGTTGAGGCGGAGCTGCTTCAGGCCTCCGACGCCGACCTCGACCACGCCGTCGAGGTCGCTCGCCGCGCCCAGAAGGAGTGGGCCAAGGTCTCCCTGGCCAAGCGCACGGAGATCATGTTCCGCATGCGCCAGCTGGTCCTGGACCACCAGGACGAGATGGCCAAGATGATCGTGGCCGAGCACGGCAAGAACTACTCTGACGCCATCGGCGAGATCCAGCGCGGCCGCGAGACCCTCGACTTCGCCACCGCCATCAACGTGGCGCTCAAGGGCGAGTTCTCCTCGGGCATCTCCACCGGCGTGGACATCCACACCCTGCGCCAGCCGGTCGGCGTCGTCGCCGGCATCTGCCCCTTCAACTTCCCGGCCATGGTGCCCATGTGGATGCACCCCATCGCCATCGCCACCGGTAACGCCTTCATCCTCAAGCCGGCCTCGGCCACGCCCTCGGCGGCGCTGCTGACGGCCGAGCTCTACAAGGAGGCCGGCCTGCCCGACGGCGTCTTCAACGTCGTCTCCGGCAACCGCACCATGGTCTCCAAGGTCCTCGAGCACCCCGGGATCGACGCGATCTCCTTCGTGGGCTCCACCCCAGTGGCCCACATCGTCCAGAACACCGGTGTCACCCACGGCAAGCGCGTCCAGGCTCTGGGCGGGGCGAACAACCACGCCATCGTCATGCCCGACTCCGACCTGGACTTCGCCGCCCAGCACATCTCCGCCGCCGCCTTCGGGGCCGCCGGTGAGCGCTGCATGGCCCTGCCCGTCGTCGTGGCCGTGGGCGGCTGCGGTCCGGACCTGGCTCGCCGCGTCAAGGCCCACGCCGAGAAGATCAAGGTCGGCTACGGCATGGACGAGGGTGTCGAGATGGGGCCGGTCATCGACGCCAAGTCCAAGGAGTTCATCACCGGCCTCATCGACGACGCCGAGTCCCGCGGCGCCGAGATCGTCCTCGACGGACGCCCGCTGGTGATCCCCGGTCACGAGAAGGGCCACTTCCTCGGCCCGACCATCGTGGACAACGTCCCCCTGGAGTCCTCGCTCTACACCGAGGAGGTCTTCGGGCCGGTGCTCGCGATCGTCCACGCCGACACCTACGAGGAGGCCATCAAGCAGGTCAACTCCTCGCCCTTCGGCAACGGTGCGGCCATCTTCACCAACGACGGCGGCGTGGCCCGCCGCTTCGAGCTCGACGTCGAGGCCGGCATGGTCGGCATCAACGTGCCGATCCCGACGCCGGTGGCCTACTACTCCTTCGGTGGCTGGAAGGAGTCGCTCCTGGGCGACACCCACATCCACGGTCCTGAGGGCGTGCGGTTCTACACCCGTGCCAAGGCGGTCACCAGTCGCTGGCCCTCGGAGAAGACCTACGCCGCGACCATGTCCTTCCAGCGCGAGGAGTGAGCGCGGACGCTCCGCCATCCATCGTCGCGGACGCACCGTAGGCCTCAAAGACTGATCTGCAGGATCAGTCCGCGAGACCAACGGTGCGTCCGCGCATTGTTGGGACCGTCAGAGATCAGACAACTTTGTTAGTACAAAGACCTAGATTCTTGGTCGGCGGGGGCGTACAGTGGGTGTCACGTCCGAAACGATTCGGAGACCGCCTCGCGAAGGAGACAACGATGTCCAAAGCCGTCAACACCAACGATCCCAAGTACTCCAAGCTCACCATCGGCGTCTGCCCTGACCAGTGGGGCGTCTGGTTCCCCGAGGACCCCAAGCAGATGGACCCCCGTCAGGCCTGGGAGGAGATGGCCGAGGCCGGCTTCGAGGTCATTGAGACCGGCCCCTTCGGCTACTTCCCGACCGATCCCAAGGAGCTCCAGAAGTGGTGCGACGAGTTCGGCATGAGGGTGGTGGCCGGTACCGGCTGGGGCATCCTGCACAAGCAGGAGGCCTGGGAGACCACGCTCAAGACCTTCCGAGCCATCGCGGAGACCCACGCCGCCGTCGGCGCCGAGTACATCGTCCACCTGCCTCCGCTCTACCGCGATGACAAGACCTGGGAGTGGACCGACGACCGCGTCCTGTCCGACGACGCCTGGAAGCTCTACGTCGAGCACGCCAACGCCCTGGGCCAGATGCTCCTGGACGAGTACGGCCTCAAGATGGTGCTCCACCCCCACGGCGACTCCCACATCGAGACGCCCGAGGAGATCGCGCGCATCTTCGACGCCACTGACCCGACCTACGTCAACCTGTGTCTGGACTCCGGGCACGTCGTCTACGGCGGCGGTGACCCCGTCGAGCTGTGCCGGAAGTACCCCGAGCGCATCACCTACGTCCACATCAAGGCCTTCGACGAGGACATCACCCGCGAGGCCCACGAGAAGGACTGGCCCTTCGGTGAGGCCGTCACCAAGGGCGCCTCGGTCTGCCCGCCCGCCGGCCTGCCCGAGATGCACGAGTTCGTCGACGCCCTGGCGGCCCTGGACAAGCCGATCTACGCGATCTGCGAGCAGGACTGCTACCCCTGCGACCCCTCCTTCCCCAAGCAAAACGCCATCAACATGCGCACGTACCTGGCCGAGTGCGGTCTGGGACTGGCCTGAGGCCTCCTGCCGCTCGATTCGGCCGACCTACCGCTGACACCACCTCAACGAGGAGACACATCATGACTGTACGTATCGGACTCATCGGCGCCGGCGGCATGGGCCGCGCGCACCTGGCCCGCATTGCCAATGACCTGTCCGGCGGCGAGATCGTAGCCGTGGCCGACATCAACCACGACGCCGCGGTCTCGGCCGCGGAGCCCTACGGCGCCAAGGCCTACGACAGCTCCGATGAGCTCATCGACGACCCGAACGTCGACGCCGTTCTCATCGCCACCTTCGGCAAGGTCCACGCCCCTGACGTCATCAAGGCCATCGAGGCCGGCAAGTACGTCCTGTGCGAGAAGCCCCTGGCCACCACCGCCGAGGACTGCATCGCCATCATGGAGGCCGAGCAGAAGGGCGGCAAGAAGCTCGTCACCGTGGGCTTCATGCGCCGTTTCGACGCCGCCTACAACGAGATGAAAAAGGTTCTCGACGACGGCAACAACGGCCAGGCCCTCCTGGTCCACAACCGTCACCGCAACCCCACCGTGCCGGAGTCCTACACCTCGCGCATGGCCATCGACGACACGGCGATCCACGAGATCGACACGATGCGCTGGCTCCTGGGTGAGGAGATCGTCAAGGTGCGCGTGGAGCGTCCCAAGTCGACCACTCACCGCTTCGAGCACCTCATCGACCCGGTCGTCGTCGTCATGTACACCGAGTCCGGCGTGCGTATCGACGACGAGGTCAACGTCAACCTGCAGTACGCCTACTCCATCGAGTGCGAGCTCGTGCTGGAGACCGCCGCGGTGAGGCTGGGCGACCAGGAGCGGATCCACATCCGCGACATCCACGGCGACCGCAACGCCATGTGCCAGTCGCACATCGACCGCTTCGAGGCCGCCTTCAACCGTGAGGTGCAGGAGTGGATCAACGCCGTGGCCCGCGATGAGCACACCGGCTCGACCTCCTGGGACGGTTACGCGGCCACCTCCGTGGTCGACGCGGCGGTCGCCTCGCTGGAGGACGAGTCCTCGCCGATGGTCGACGTCAAGCTCATCGCCAAGCCTGCCTTCTACGCCTGACAAGCCTCCCCGTCGTCGTCCCTCCCGGCGCACGGCTGCTGCCGGGGCGCTCGCGATTGCTGCGTGTTCGTCGGCGCTCAGGCAAGCTCGCCGGGCAGACGGCGACGGGGTCCGTCCACCTCGTTCGTCCCGGGAGGCACTCGGTCCCGCCTCCCGGGACGATGACTATTCGGCGGCAGGAAGGGGAATTCCCAGACGTCGTCACAGAGATTGAAAACTGCCGCCCTCAACTACTTCCCCCGACGGATTTGTCATGACATTATGGGTGTTGTCGACATGGCCGTCGGCACCTGAGAGGAGACCTTCTTGGTAGACATCGCCCTTGACCCGAACATGTACTACCGCACCATGTCCACGGTGCGCACGCTCTACAAGGCCGCCGAGCTGGGCTTCGAGTACGTCGAGCTCTCGCCCAACGCGGACTTCCACTTCTGGCACCACCGCCCTGCTGCTGACGACGCCTTCGTCGCCGATCTCAACAAGGCGCAGAAGGAGACGGGTGTCAAGGTGCGCACCCTCAACCCCGTCTTCAACTGGTCCTCGCCCGACGAGGAGGAGCGGCGCGCCCAGGTGTCCAACTGGCGCCGTCTGCTCGAGCTGGCCGACCAGATCGACGTCCGGGAGATCACCTCGGAGTTCTCCGGGGACCGCAACCGGGCCCGCCGCAGCGAGGAGCAGTGGTTCCGCTCGATCGAGGAGCTCATCCCCGACTTCGAGCGCTACGGCATCCGCCTCAACATGGAGGCTCATCCCTACGACTTCGTCGAGCTGCACGACCCCGCCCTGAACCTCGTGCGCGCGGTCAACAAGGACTGGATCGGCTACGAGTTCTGCTGCCCGCACGCTTTCCACCTCTCCGACGGTGCCGGCGACGTCGAGCGCATGATCCGCACCGCCCACGAGGCCGGCAAGCTGCGCGAGGTCCACATCGCCGACGGCTTCAACCACCGTGCTAACGACGGCAACCGCTACATCGTCAACCCGCCCGGCGCCGACGTCACCGTCCACCAGCACAATGAGGTCGGCAACGGCGAGGTCGACTGGGACGCCGTCTTCTCCACGCTGCGCGACATCGGCTTCGACGGCGTGCTCTCCGTGTGCGTCTTCGGCTGGCACGAGCACGCCGATGACATCAACCGCCGAGTGCTGGCCCGGCTCCACGAGGAGCTGGGCGCCTGAGCCTTGGTGGGGTCGGTCGCCCTGTGAGCTGCGAGGCGACCGACTCGTGTTCCGTCCTTTGAGAGTCCTGAATCCGACACTTCTATTTATTAATAGCGAAAAGTGGGACGAATCATCCAGCATAATTTGTCCTGTCATTTGCTCGCTGAACGCGTTAGCGTTGGCGCCATCTCTTGAACCGACAAAGGAGTCACTGTGTCACACAGCCCAACTGCCGCTGAACAAGGCGGTGCTGTCAAGCTGCCCCCACTTACGCCGGGCCCCTATCGTGCCCGTCTGACCGTCGTTGCCCTGATCGCTACGTTGGGCGGTTTGCTCTTCGGCTACGACACCAGCGTTATTAATGGTGCCCAGAGTTTTATGGTCCGGCCCGATCAGCTGGATCTCACTGATTTCGGCCTCGGCATCGCGGTCAGCTCACTGTTGTTCGCCAGCGCAGTCGGCGCCCTGACCGGTGGCCGGATTTCCGACAGGATCGGACGTAAGGCCACGATTACCGTTATGGCCTCCCTGTTCATCGTGGGTGTGTTCATCGTCGTCATCGCCACCAACCTGCTCATGCTGGCGGTCGGTCGTGTCATCCTGGGGCTTGCTGTCGGTGCGGCCTCCGTCGTCGTGCCGGTCTTCCTGGCCGAGCTCGCACCCTACGAGATTCGCGGCTCGCTGGCTGGCCGCAATGAGATGATGATCGTGACAGGTCAGCTCCTGGCCATCATCATGAACGCCATCATCGGCAATGTCTGGGGCCAGCAGTACCCCTGGGTGTGGCGTGTCATGTTCGCGTTGGCGGCTGTCCCTGCGCTCCTCCTGCTGCTGGGGGTCACCCGACTGCCGGAGTCGCCGCGCTGGCTGGCCGACAAGGGACGCGAGGAGGAGGCCCTCAAGATCCTCGACAGCCTCAGGCCTGAGGGGCGGGCCAAGCCCGAGCTGGCGGAGATCGAGGCTGCCAGCAAAGAGGAGGCAGGCCGGGTCAACATGACGATCTCGGAGATCTTCTCCAACAAGAACCTGGTGCGCATCCTCCTCATCGGTTGCGGTATCGGCTTCTTCCAGCAGACCACGGGCATCAACTCCATCCTCTACTACGGTGAGAAGGTGCTGGAGGAGTCCGGGTTCAGCACGGGCGCGGCCCTGATTGCCAACATCGCTCCCGCCACTATCTCGGTGATCGCCGCGATCGTCGCCCTGCAGATGATGGACCGGTTCTCCCGCCGTAAGACCTTCATGTGGGGCTACGGCCTGGTCGCGATCACGCACGTGCTCATCGCCACCGCAGCCGGCCTGCTGCCGGAGAGTGATGCGAAGCCCTTCGTGCTGCTGGCACTCATCGTGTTCTTCGTCGGGGCGATGCAACTGTGCCTCAATGTGGCCACCTGGGTGACGCTCTCGGAGATCTTCCCACTGAAGATGCGTGCCTTCGGCATGGGGCTGTCGGTCTTTGTGCTGTGGATGACCAACTCCTTCCTGGGCCTGTTCTTCGCCAGCGTCATTGCGAGCATCGGGCTGTCCATGTCTTTCGTCGTCTTCGCTGTTCTCAATGCAATCGCCTTCGTCTTCGTCCTCGCATTCGTGCCTGAGACCAAGGGCCGTACTCTGGAGCAGTTGGAGACTGACGTCATGAGTGGCGAGATCTTCAAGCACGGCAAGTAACTCAGGGTCGACGTGCCGAGACTGGTGCGAGCAGCGTCCCAGCGGCCCCTGGGATTCCTGGAGGCGGCTGGGACGCGGACGTTCTGCAGATCCGAGAGGATCGGATTGAAGCCGATCGTCCGGTTCTGACACACTGTCTCAGTTCCCGTTCTACTGCATCAGTCCCGGTTGATGCCTGCACTGAATAGATCTCTACACATATCTGCCGCCCATGACGTACACGGTGACTGGTCCATGAACCCGCATCCGCCGCGCAGCGCGCCGCCCGCCCCGGTTCGCCTCCGCCTGTACGCACGGGCGGCAGGTCTGCTCCTCGGAGCCATCGAAGGGGCACTGGCCATCGTCGTCGCGGACGCCCGCAGCAGTGCACTGGAGCCGGTCTGCATCGTCGGTGCGGCCATGGTTCTGGGGACCGTCGGGGCCCGGCCGCTCGTCCGGCGCCTGGGTCGTAGGCGAACCGGGATGATTGTGGCTCTCATGGCCGCTGTTGGCGCGGGGCTCCTGGCAGGGCTCGACGGCGTACTCGCCCTCATTGGAGCCGGGCTCGTGGGCCTGGCTGCAGGTGGGGTACTCGTCGTGGCGCCCATAGTCTGTCATGAGCTGTCCTTGCGCGGGCACAAGCGCCTCATGCCGCAGGCCATGGCACTCGGTCCGGCCGGCGCCGCCCTTGTGGTCCTGGCGGCCTGGTGGAGCCCGGCTCAGATCCCCTCGGCCTGGGCAGTCCTTGCCGGTGTCGCGCTCATCCACCTTGTCTGTGTCCTGTGCCTGCCAGAGAGCCCGGTCTGGCTCGTTCGCCAGCATCGCGACGTCGAGGCCTTCGAGGCGCTGCGTCGCCTGCACGGGACCTTGGAGGCCTCTGTGGCCATCGACTGGACCCGCCTGGACGCCGAGATGCTGGCCGAGCAGCAGGCCCTGACTCCTGCCGACCTGCGGGTGCCCCAGGTGCGCGCCGCCGTCCTGACCGGTGCCGTCCTCATCCTGGCTCAGGAGGCGCCGCTGGGAGCAGCGGCGCTGGTTCTCGCCCCGCTGATCGTCACCGATTTAGGTCTGGGCTCCGGTGCGATCGCTGTCGGTGCTGTGGCGTGGCTGGCTCTGGCTCTCCTCGCTCTGGCACTGGTGACCCGGGGTGAGCAGCTGCGCTTCCTGCGCGTGGTCCTGGGCACTGTTGTGGCCGTCCTGGGGGCAACCTTCCTCGTCGCCGGCGTGACCCTGGGGGAAGGTGCGGGTGCCTGGACGATCACCATCTCACTGACGCTTCTCGTGGCCAGCCAGTCGGTACTGGTCCTGCCCGCCTGTCAGGGGGCGATCGACCCGCGGATCCCGCCGTGGCTGGTCGAGGCCCAGCGAAGGGCCTCGGCGAGCGGAGGGGCCCTGGCACGCGCCGGCGTCCTCATCGCTGCGCTGCTCGTCGTGATCCACCTCGGGACGTCCGTCCTGTACTGGGGAGCCTTTGTGCTGTCATTCGCCAGCGTCGTCGTCGTGCTCCTGCGCCTGCCACGGGAGCTGAAGGTCTGAGGGTGGGTGGGTCCGAGGGATACCCGCGACCGGATTTCGCGAATCCGACTTCAGACCTATGATTTGTCAGGACAAATGTCGTAGGGTGGAGGAGTGGCCGGAGGAGGCCGCCCGACGGCCCGACGTCGTCGACATCCGACAGAGAGGCAGCTGAGCATGACGAGCAACGAGGCAGTCCAGACCTCAGAGACAACCGAGTCCATCCCCGAGACCATTCCTGAAACCATGAAGGCCGCGGTCTTGCGGGACCACGAGGTCGGACTGGAGATCGAGACCCTGCGCACCCCCCGGCCCAAGAGCGGCGAGGTTCTTATCAAGGTGGCGGCCTGCGGGCTGTGCCACTCCGACCTCCACGTCATCGGCGGCGCCATCGCCTTCCCGCTGCCGGCGGTGCTCGGTCACGAGGTCTCCGGCACCATTGTCGAGCTCGGCCCCGGCAACGAGCACACCGGCCTGGAGGTCGGGCAGAAGGTGGCTGGGGGCTTCCTCATGCCCTGCGGTCAGTGCGACGCCTGCGCCGCGGGCCGTGACGAGCTGTGCGGCCCCTTCTTCGACCTCAACCGCCTCAAGGGCGTCCTCTACGACGGCACCACCCGCCTGGCCACCCCCGACGGTGAGCCGGTGGCCATGTACTCCATGGGCGGCCTGGCCGAGTACGCGGTCGTCCCCTCCACCGCCGTGGCCCCCGTGCCCGACTCCATCGACATGGTGCCGGCGGCCATCCTGGGCTGCGCCGCCATGACCGGCTACGGGGCCGTGCGCCGCGGCGCCGACTTACGCTACGGGGAGACCGTCGCCGTGGTCGCCACCGGCGGCGTGGGCACCAACATCGTCCAGATCGCCCGGGCCTTCGGCGCCAGCCAGGTCATCGCCATCGACGTAGACGATGACAAGCTCGCCCCCATGCTCGACTACGGGGCGACCGCCGTGGTCAACTCCGTCACCCAGAACGCCCGCGAGGAGGTCTTCCGTCTCACCGACGGCAAGGGCGTGGACGTCTCCTTCGAGGCGCTGGGCATCCCGGCCACCTGGACCACCGCCCTGGACGTCTTGGCCGACGGCGGCCGCATGGTTCCGATCGGCCTGGGGGCCGGTGTGCAGACCGCCGGAGTGGAGATCAACCGCACCGTGCGCCGCTCGCAGTCGATCCTCGGCTCCTACGGTGCGCGCACCCGCCAGGACCTGCCAGCCGTCGTCGACCTGGCCGACAAGGGCGTCATCAACTACCGCGACGTCGTCTCGCGACGCCTGCCGCTTGAGGAGGCCGGTGCCGGCTACACCGCGCTGCGCAACCGCGAGATCCAGGGGCGCGCCGTCGTCGACATGGCACTGTGAGCCCAGGCGGTGAAGTCCCGGTCGCCGGGGCTTCACCGTGACCTCCCGTCCTCGTGCCTCCTGCTCGGGCCCTGCTGCTCTAAGTGGGAGGCGCGATGCGTGTCCGAAATCGAGGCGGAGGACGCGTCGTGTCCAAATCGGTGACAAAGGAACCTGTGGCTCGATCAGGCTGCTGATGGAACCGCGGAATCACGCGGTTTCTTATCGGTGGTGTGAGCCTGGATTCCGCCCTTGTATCCGATTTGGACATCTCGGGTGTTCTCGCCTTGCTCGAGAAGGGGTGATTTCCGTATCGCGAAGAAGGACCTGAAGGCAGAGGAAGAGAGGCGCCGCATGTGCGGTGCCCCTCGGGTTGCCATGGCTGCGCGGGCTTCCTTGGCCGCGCAGCCTCGTTGTTCTGTGCCCTGCCGGGCTGGATCCTGGGCCTGTGTTGCTCGTGATGCGTGGTCCGGACCCGGTGGTGAGCTCAGACGAGCTCGTTGGAGACTTCTACACTCAGCGGGCCTCGAGGAGGTTGATGCCGGTGTAGATGCCCACGCCCAAGGCGATCGCGGCCAGGATGGCAGCAGCGAACATGAAGGTCGGGATGCCGGTGACGGCGCCAACGACGGCCATGACAACAACCGCGATCGTGACGGCGATCATCGCGATGGCGAAGGTGAGGCGGTCGGTCTCGGCCTGGATGTTGGTGGTGGTCGCCTGGGCGGTGGTGGTCGTGGCGGTGGTCTCGGCGGTCTGGGTGGGGCGCTCGGTGGTGGTGGCGGTCATGTGAGTGTTCCTCTCGATGTGTGTCGAACAGGTTCGCCTGACCAGCAGTCGTGCGTCCCTGCACGACGGTGTGCAGCCCGTGGGCTGGACGGAGGTTTCTCCGTCGAGTAGAACTCTAGGAAGGCTCCACCCAATTGTCTAGACAAAGGATCGTGACCTGTGTTGCGTCGGCGCCTTGTGGATCACAGGCGATCGCTGGGAAGGCTGCGGTTAGGTCGTCGAGACGCGTGGGTGGATCTGGCGTCATAGAGGGCATTGCTGGCCCCGGTGGGAGCTCGGAGAAGCCGTGCGTCATGGTGGTTTTGATCTGGGGACGTGACCTGTGATGCAGAAGTGCGACGTGCCCCACTGGTCTAGTCCTGTTGTGAGTAGCGTCGACTGCACGACATTGCCGGGCGTGGTCGCATGACTGTCCGGTCGTCTTCGTGGACGGCCTCAGTTGGGTGCAACGGCAGGGCAGAAGGCGACTCGCTGCCGCCCCGGCTATCCTGTTCGGGTGACGACCAGCCAGACCTCTCCCAGTGCCGTCGGCCCTGTCCTCGTGGTGGACTTCGGTGCCCAGTACGCCCAGCTCATCGCCCGCCGCGTGC
>ERZ773087.1841-NODE-1841-length-12256-cov-33.841570_pt1 | contig 12256 bp, 9 predicted proteins | sample MGYA00511375_ERZ773087 | MGnify/ENA primary metagenome ERZ773087 (study PRJEB29015, sample SAMEA2737995) | human oral metagenome | biome: human oral; feature: human-associated habitat; material: dental | place: China | collected 2063 ...
CCTCTAATCAGAAAAGGTAGAAAATGAAAATAGCAATCATCGGATATTCTGGAGCCGGCAAGTCAACTCTAGCTGAAACGTTATCAAACTACTACTCTATCCCCAAACTGCATATGGATACACTTCAATTTCAACCTGGTTGGCAAGATAGTGACCGCGAATGGATGCTGGGCGAGATGAAAAACTTTCTCACAAAGCACGAAGCTTGGGTCATCGATGGCAATTACTCTTGGTGTTATTACGAGGAAAGAATACAAGAAGCTAACCAAATCATCTTCCTCAATTTTTCCCCATTGACTTGTCTCTTTCGAGCCTTTAAACGGTATCTCACACATCGAGGCAAGGTCAGAGAAAGTATGGCAGCAGGCTGTCCCGAGCGCTTCGACTGGGAGTTTATCAGGTGGATTCTCTGGGATGGACGGACCAAAACTGCTAAAGAACGTTATCAGCGAGTTCTAGAAACCCATCCAGAGAAAGTGGTCATCCTCAGGTCGCAAAAGGGGATAGACCAATTCTTAGAAAATCTCGCTCATAACAAGAAAAACCAACGTGTCTAACGTTGGTTTTTTGCTTTTACCCAATCACACTTCCATTTGGTACAGCTGGATCAACTGTGAGAAGTGTTAATTTGCCATCATGTTCAGCTGAGAGGAGTACATCAGAATAAATATTTCATAAAATTATTAAACTCAAAAAAAGCTCAAATGCTATCTAATTACTGAACATTTCACCTACTAATGAGAATCACTTGACTTTACTCTGTAATAATAAAAATCTTTATCATAATTTCCAGCTGATTGAGTAATGACTAAACGTGGTCTTGAACTATCAGATTGATCACCCATAGGATTTTTAAATCTTATTTTAAACAATCCTATAGCAGCACTCGTATGACCAGTTTGTAAACTAACATACGGAACACTACTCTTCTTAGATGAATCTTTGATTACTTTAATCCTATTTCCATCCCCGGTACTTCCATCAGAATTAATTATCAATTCATTTCCACGACCATTCCTCCAGATTCCAACTAGTGTTGAAATATCACCATTTTCAATCGCTTCAATATCTAAATCGACTTCTGAAATTGTGTCATGTTGATAAAATTTCCACCAATCTGCACTATATGGTCTAAGATAACTTTTCCCATAAAGAATTCTGTTCTCTTGAGTTTTTTCATTATCTGGTCCAGTTTCATTAGCAGGGATAAATGTTAACACTAATTCTTGCCCAATAATTGCATTTCTATTTTCCCCTACAAAGTAAACTTCATAATAACCATTGTTTTTCTTCGGTGTTTTACTTTTATCCAACTTGAATTGAGCATGAGTAGATCCACTCCAGAACATCCAATTTCCCTCTTGTTTGGATATCCTTGGAAAAACAGAAGTATTATCCTTAAAATAATCTTCAGGATTATACCCATACAAAGTGAAATTAGATTCTGCTATTGCTTTTTCTAAATAACCATTAGAATAAGTTCCTTCAAAAGCACTTAAATCCCCTTGGAGAATATTATCCTTACTATTTTTAAAATAATCACTACTACTAGCAAATACCATTTCATGATTCTTATTTCCATCAGATAAGGTGATTACCTTTAAAATATTAGACGAATCGTCTGCATTATTAACTAAAATAGATATTTTAAAATCTTTATTTCCGTCTGACTTATTAAAATCTGTAACAGAAGACCTGTTATTGCCATCTTCCTTCCAATCCGTAGAAAAATCTCCAAATACATCACCCTCGTCTGTGCTGTATGAAATTCTCCAATTTTGATTATTTTTTGCAATAGTAGCTTTTTCACCTGTGGCAGACACATAATTTCCCGATAAATCTAAAAAGTCTGATTTTATTATTTTCTCAGTATTTGATTGTATTTTCTGGTTATCACTCACTTTATGATTCTTATATAAAAGAAATAAAATTAAACTCATTAAGAGAGAAACAATCCCAAAATATATGAGTGTTTTCTTCATTCCAATCTCCAGTAGATATAAATTATTTCCCTCATTTTACTATATTACTTAAAGACTATCAAATTAATTTATAAATAATGGAAAAAAACCGTTTTTCAACGGCTTTTTGACTGTGATTTCTCAAATGCAAATTCCTCTTACGGCAAATCATTCCCTGCTGCGAGGTAAATCTCATACCATTCTTTTCGAGTCAGGTTGACATTACTGGCTTGGCTGGTCTCAATTAAATGCTTAGGATTGGTTGTCCCTACTACTGCCTGCATCTTAGCTGGGTAGCGTAATACCCAAGCGATAGCAATGGCTGATGGGCTGACCCCATATTTTATCGCTAAGCGATTTAGGACTTGGTTTAGTTGTTTGAACTTCTCATTGCCAACAAAATTCCCTTTAAAATATCCGAACTGTAAGACTGACCAGGCCTGAATCACCATATCATTTAATTTACAGTATTCAAAGATGCTTCCATCACGCAAAGCTGCCTTGTCCCCTTCCATATTGACATGAAAACCGGCTTCAAAACTTGGCGTGAATGCTGCACTTAGTTGTAATTGATTGATCGATAAAGGTTGTTTGACTTCTTTCTTCAGTAATTCTATCATCATAGGATTTTGGTTGGACACACCGAAATCTCGAACTTTACCAGATGTGTGTAGAATTTCAAAGGCTTCCGCCACTTGGTCAGCTTCCATCAGAGCATCTGGACGATGGAGCAGCAAGCTATCTAAATAATCAACCTGCAATCTTTTTAAAATCCCATTTACTGATTCTAGAATATAATCTTTTGAAAAATCAAAATAGGTAAATTCTTCGATGCGAATGCCACATTTGGACTGAATCCACATCTTTTCTCGCAGGTCAGGACGATTGTTTAACACTTGACCGAGTAATTCTTCGCAACGACCTCCACCATAGATATCTGCCAAGTCAAAGGCATTGATTCCGACTGAGAGGGCTGTTTCAACCAGTTCCTCAACTTCTTTGACCGACTTGTCACTGATTCGCATCATACCGAGAACAATTTCTGACAATTCTCTTTTTTCTTGACCAAATGGAATGTATTTCATGGCAACTTCCTCCGTTTTTCTTCATTATAAAGCAGAACGCCACTTTTATCAACCGACACCTTACAAAAACAGAGAGTGGGACAGAAATCGGTAATTCGTTAGAATTTGATTTCGTCGTCCCACCTCCGCACAGTTGAGTAGGGCTGTAAAAGCTGATGAAATCAGCGTAGTAGAGCCCACTCAACCACTGCGTCTTGCTCGACAATCCAAAGACAATTGAGAGGCTAGGATTTTTGTCCCAGCCTCTTTAAATCTTAGCCAATCACACTATTATAAAATTAAATAACTGAATCTCTAGATTAATCTTATGTAATTTCTTCAAAATAATTTAATTAGATAATCCTATTTACTTTAATGTAAATCTTTTGATAAATATTCTTTCAATATTATTTGGCTGTTTTCTTCTTTAACCAAATCATATAGAAATACGGTAATAACAATACTTTTCAGATTATATTGTTTTTGTACATAAGTTGTATAATCATTTTTAAAAGAAATTTCGCTATGCTTAGGATAAATTAAAATAATGTTTTCAACATCATATTTATATGCATAAGCATACATTTGATACATATCTGACTGACTAATTCCATAATTATTACTATTTTGAATAAGCTTTTTCCATTTGGTGTCTAGAACAATCGCTACTCCCTCTTTTGACATATAAATATCAGGCTTTAATTGAAACGTCTTTGGATTATCAAACAAATATTTGTCTTTTTTTTGAGTTTCTACACTCCATTCTGGAAATTTAATTTTTAACTGTTTAGCAACATATGCTTCAAAAATTTTCTCCATTGGAAACAGTAAAGCATTAACATTTTCAGTTCCTTTAAAAGTTGAAAAACTTTTATTCTTAAGGAAAACTTGCGACCAAGTCATTAGGCTTTGATAAGCTTGAGCATTGCGATCTTTTTTTACTAGAGAAAAGTCCTTATCAATATTTGTTGACTGATTAACCATTTCAAATTCAGCCAACAAACGTTTTGCTAACAATTGATTTTTTCCATTTGATGAAATCTTGTTTAACTTTAGAAGCGTTGTTTTTATCAAACGATTTTCAGGACGATTGATATGAAATTCATCATAAGCCATAAAAAATCTATCTTTACGAACTATATTATGCTTAAGATGCTGATTAATTAGAAATTTCCCTTTGAAAAAAGTAAGATTCCCCTCAATCGTAAGATAATCAGATTTTATTCCTTTTTTCAACAGTTCTTGAACTTCATTCAAATACATCTGAATAAAGACTTCATAAATTGGTAACTGAGAATCATTTAGTTGGGCATTTTTAAAACTCTTTCCCTTGAATTCTTTCAAACTAGATAACATTTTAAGAAACAGTTTTCTTAATTCATTATCATTATCATCATCATCAATATCGACCTTAGGCAAAATTTCAATCTGAACTTTATTATCAATGTTGATAACACCTACATAATTCTGAGGCTTGATAACTTTGACTCCTTTATGAGATGAAATCCTCAAAAAGTCTGACAATCGTTCCTTAACATCATCACCAGAATTTTCTTCGATGAAATTCTCAAAAAAATTGAAATTAACTTCTCCTAAATCTTCTTTTTTTATCTCTTGAAATTCTTTAACTGTCAGAACCTTTGGTTTCATCCACTTCTCCAGAATTTGAAGTCTCACCATAGATGGCAATATAATTCTTTGACTCCTTAAATGCTTCCTTATTAATTTGATAGATTGGATTTAAGTCAATATTTTGGCTATTTTTAAATATACCGTCATTACTTTTAACTGAAATAAATTTACTTTCATCTGTATTTTGGGGAGCAATTCCTAAAACCAGCATAATTTTTTCGTAATCTTCATAGAAATATTCTTGAAGCAATGGAATAATTTTGTTTTTAAAGATAGATTCTAATTGTTCGATAGTTGCTTTTTCCTCATTCGTAAGTAGCATAAAGAAGGCATGGCCTAATGTATGCTCCCTGTCATAAAGAGCTTCAATACGTCGGTTCATCGTTTCAAGCATTTTTTTTACTTCAATACCATCAATGACTATATCAGTTAGCAACTCTTCATTTGGCATCATCTCAATAAATTCAAAACGACGTCGAAGAGCTGTATCCATAAGAGCAATAGAACGATCTGCTGTATTCATAGTCCCTAATATATATACATTGTTAGGGACAGAAAATTCTTCTTGGGAATATGGAAGAATCACTGACATTGCTTCTTCCTCTCCATCACGTTTTGAATCCTCAATTAAAGTAATAAGTTCCCCAAAAATTTTTGAAATATTACCACGGTTGATTTCATCAATAATAAAAACGTACTTTTTATCATTTTTTTGTGGGATATCAACATTCTTATAAATCTCAGAATTATTCTTGACAATAGTTAAGATATCTTTTACTGAAATAATATGCACTCTCGAAACTGTATTCCTCACCATTTGCTTACCATTGCTATAATCTGTAATATCAATGAAAATTTCTCTAGCTAACCATTCAACATTTCTTGCAGTGATTCCTGTATCTTCTTTGATCTCATACGCTTCTTCGTCAGTCACAATACCTATACCTGTGACAAGAGTTCGTGACTGCGGTGTCATCAATATAATATCACCTTTCTGGATACTATGATTAAAGTATTCAACACTTCTAGACCTATCACTAAGAGAAAAATTGATACGAACTCGATTTGATTCAAAACAATCATCTTTTACAGTATCAGATACTGAAACTTTCCAAATTTGAGCATCGGGTGATATTCCCGTCAATTCTTTATCTACCACAACTTCTTGCGCTCTCACACAAAACTCTTTAAAAACTCCATCATTAAGTGTGTAAAGTACATTTTCAGAATCTTCATTATCAGTATCCTGATCAAGACTTGGTTTAATCCCCTCAATAAACTCCTCATAGCCATATGATTGATGGAAAGTTGTAAATGTGATTTGACCAGCAGCTTTTAATTCATTAAATTTTTTGACGTAATCAGTGTAAGTCTTGGCACTATCCTGCCTAAACTTCCTATCAATCGTATCAACTGCATACTTAATAGAATTGTAAGTTTTACCAGTTCCTGGAGGTCCATAAAGGATTGTATTGACTGACGACAAAGTACACCTTGTATCAGCTATTTCTTTTTTTTCTTTATCAGTGTCTCCCATAACGTATCTACTCCCTTCATATTGATATTCTTCTAAAAACTTTTTTACCTCATCTAATCGTTCATTATTAGCATCATCTATAATTCTAAAGAAATGAGATATTCCACATTTATTTTCAAAACAAAAATTGGATTCACTATTCTCAATTTTAAAAATGAAACTCTCAGCCTGATTTGATTTAATAATAGAGTATGAATCCTTATCTATATTACTTGAAGTAAATACTATAATCACAAAATAATTAGCTAATTCAGGCATATCCTTATATGCTGCTGGGGCAAAACTAGTGAAACGAAAAATTGGTAGTTTACAATTCAAGTTTTCCCCAGATACACTAATCCAATATGTCTTTTTAGTTTCCACTTCTTTTTTGTCTTTTGAGATTCTTCTCTCAAGATTGGAAAGTTGAATTCCTTTTCCTATCAATAAATCCTTGTATTCTTGCTTAAGCTCGTTTACAATATCTTTAACTCTCAAAATGGTTCCCTTTCTCAAAAACTCTCAAACAGTTGTTTGAGAGTTTCAACAATATCTTTTTCTTCAAATTTCTCAACTTACTAGTATCATAGTAATAAAAGAATTATATCTATCTCATCACCCAATCACACTTCCATTTGGTACAGCTGGATCCACTGTGAGAAGGGTTAATTTGCCATCATATTCAGCTGAGAGGATCATCCCTTGGCTGACATATTTTTTCATCATCTTACGAGGTTTGAGGTTGGCAACGATTTGGACTTTCTTGCCGACCAATTCTTGTTCGTTTGGATAGTATTTTGCAATTCCTGAGAGGATTTGACGATCTTCACCATCACCAGCATCCAAGCGGAATTGAAGCAACTTATCAGAACCTTCTACTTTTGAAACTTCTTTGACTTCTGCGACACGGATTTCAATCTTGTCGAAGTCTTCAAACTTGATTTCTTCCTTGTTTAGTTTGAGTTCAACTTCATCTGGATTCCATTCTTTTTCAACGGCTGGTTTGTTCCCTTCCATTTGTTTCTTGATATAGGCGATTTCTTCTTCCATATCCAGACGTGGGAAGATTGGAGTTCCTTTGGCAACTACAGTTACACCTGCAGGGAAATCAGCCAAACTCAGGTTCTCAAGACTCGCTACTTCTGGTAAACCAAGTTGAGTCAAGACTGCACGACTAGTTTCCATCATAAATGGCTCAATCAAGTGAGCTACGACACGAAGGCTAGCTGCTAAGTGGCTCATAACACTAGCCAATTGGTCACGAAGAGCTTCATCCTTGGCCAAGACCCATGGAGCTGTCTCGTCGATGTATTTGTTGGTACGAGAGATCAAAGTCCAGACTGCTTCTAAAGCACGTGGGTAGTCAACTGCATCCATATGTGTATAGTAGTCAGCGATTGATTGTTCTGCTACGTCAGCAAGAGCATTGTCAAACTCTGTCAAACCTTCTACATAGGCAGGGATTTGCCCATCGAAGTACTTGTTAATCATAGAAACCGTACGGTTGAGGAGGTTTCCAAGGTCATTTGCCAATTCATAGTTGATTCGACCTACATAGTCTTCAGGAGTAAAGGTTCCGTCTGAACCAACCGGAAGGCTACGCATGAGGTAGTAACGAAGTGGATCCAGTCCATAACGCTCTACCAACATCTCAGGGTAAACGACATTTCCTTTTGACTTAGACATTTTGCCATCTTTCATGACAAACCAACCGTGGGCAATCAAGCGATCCGGTAATTTGATATCGAGCATCATGAGCAGAATTGGCCAGTAGATGGAGTGGAAACGAAGAATGTCTTTTCCAACCATGTGGAAGACTGTTCCATTCCAGAACTTGTCAAAGTTACCATGCTCATCTTGACCGTAACCAAGAGCTGTCGCATAGTTGAGAAGCGCATCAATCCAAACATAGACAACGTGTTTTGGATTGGATGGGACTGGTACACCCCATGTAAAGGTTGTACGAGAAACTGCCAAATCTTCCAAACCTGGCTCGATGAAGTTACGTAACATTTCGTTGAGGCGACCATCAGGTGTGATGAAGTCAGGATGAGATTTGAAAAATTCGACCAAACGATTTTGGTATTTGCTGAGGCGAAGGAAGTATGATTCTTCAGAAACCCACTCCACTTCATGACCTGATGGAGCGATACCGCCAGTTACATTTCCAGCTTCGTCACGGAAAACTTCCGCCAGCTGGCTTTCTGTAAAGAATTCCTCATCTGAGACTGAATACCAACCAGAATATTCACCTAGGTAGATATCATCTTGAGCAAGCAAGCGTTCAAAGACTTGAGCCACTACTTTTTCATGGTAGTCATCAGTTGTACGGATAAATTTATCGTATGAGATATCAAGTAATTGCCAGAGTTCTTTGACTCCAACTGCCATCCCATCAACATAGGCTTGTGGTGTAATGCCAGCTTCTTCCGCTTTCTGCTGGATTTTCTGACCATGCTCATCTAAACCTGTCAGATAAAAGACATCGTAGCCCATAAGGCGTTTGTAACGTGCTAAAACATCACAAGCGATGGTAGTGTAGGCAGAACCGATATGAAGTTTACCAGATGGATAGTAAATCGGTGTTGTAATATAAAAATTCTTTTCAGACATATTTTTTCCTTTCCAGGCAAATGAAACCTGTTTTTCTAACACTTCATTATATCATATTTTCGGTGATTTTCGATAGGGAAATCTATACAAAAACAAGATAGACAAATGTCCATCTTGTTTATCTTATTCATAGCGAAGGGCTTCAATTGGATCAAGCTTAGACGCTTTATTAGCTGGTAAGACCCCAAAGATCATACCAACGCTGGCCGAAACAGCCAAGCTAAAGAGAGCAATCGGTAGCGAGACACCAATTTCTATTCCTTCCATCATATTTTTTAACAAAGCACCTGCTAGCGTGGTCAAGCCCGCTGCACTTACTAGGCCGATGATTCCACCTAGCAAGGTCAAGATCATGGACTCAATCAAAAACTGTACCAAGATATTAGCCCGTGTAGCTCCCAATGCTTTACGAAGACCAATCTCTCGAGTACGCTCCGTTACAGAAACCAGCATGATATTCATAACTCCAGTCCCTCCCACAAAGAGAGAGATTCCTGCGATAGCACTAATAATAGCGGTCATAAAACCAAAGATTTGCTGAACCTCTGCAAAAGCGGCAGTTTCGTCTACAACCTGATATTCTCCCTGCTGTACTCCTGCAATTTCTGTCATTTTGCGTGCGAGTTCTGGCCCCAAAGTCGGAGTTAGACTCGTATCATTCACACGAAAGACAATATTAGAAATTTCCTCCACATTAAAATTAGCTGCTACAGAAGCATTGGTTGTAATCGGTAAGCCACCTACACCAAACATCTTGGCACTTTTAACAGCAGGACTAGAGTAAACACCAATCACACGATAGCTATATCCATTGGCTGAAATGATTTGATTGAGTGCTGCCTGAGGCGAGTCAAAAAGACTTTTAGCGAGTTCTTCATCTAGCAAAATCACACTTGCAAAATCTCGGTAGTCTTGTTCTCTCAGATCCCTACCTGCAATAATTTTATTTTCTACAGCAGACATATAAGTAATATTTCCACCTGTCAGACTTGCTCTCTCTACCTTTTTATCCTTATAGGTCAAAGTAACATTTGTACTATTAGTCACATAATAGCCATCTACGCCTTTTAGTTTGGCAGTTTCCTTAACCCATGATTCCTGTGTTTTAGGTGGTTCTACGTGAACATCTTCTTTACCAGATAGTGTCAGTGCAGATTGCTTTTGTGTGAAGGAACCGTCCTTACTTTTAATTGGCGAGAAAAATACCTGAATATTTTTCTGAGATTTTGTCATATTTTTATTGACCTGACGAGACATAGAGTCCCCTAAAGCCATGATGACAACCACTGAAGAAACTCCAATGATGATGCCGATCATGGTCAGAAAGGAGCGCATCTTGTGTGCCATAATAGATGAAAAGGCAAATTTCAGATTTTGCATCTTAGTTCTCCTTTCCTTCCAAACGAGCGCTATCAGACGAAATAACTCCATCACGGATTACAATCTGGCGTTTTGCATAGGCTGCAATTTCGGGCTCGTGCGTTACCATAATAATAGTCTTGCCTTCTTCATTTAACTCAACCAAGAGTTCCATGATTTGACTTCCTGTTTTCGTATCCAAGGCACCTGTCGGTTCATCAGCTAGGATGATTGAGGGATCGTTAACAAGAGCACGCGCAATGGCCACCCGTTGTTTTTGACCGCCAGACAACTCTGAAGGAAGGTGATGAATACGATCAGTCAACTCTACTTTACTCAGATATTCCTCTGCCAACTTGCGACGTTGGGCAGCTGGAACTCCTGCATAAATCAAGGGCAACTCAACATTTTGAACAGCATCCATCTTTGACAAAAGAAAGAACTGTTGAAAGACGAAACCAATTTGTTGGTTACGTACCTGTGCCAACTGCTTTTCACCTAGACGGGCCACTTCTTGACCTTCTAGGTAGTATTCGCCGCTAGTCGGGGTATCCAGCATTCCGATGGTATTCATCAGAGTAGATTTACCCGAACCAGATGGTCCCATAATGGCAACAAATTCCCCTTCGCTAATCTCCAAATTAATATTTTTCAAGACCTGCAGTTTTTGTTCACCATTTCGATAGCTCCGGCAGATGTTTTTTAGACTAATTAGTTGTTTCATCAGCCTTCACCTCTTTTCCTTCTTCCAAGGAAGTTGTTGGATTACTGATGACTTTGGTTCCGTCTGTCAAACCAGACGTGATCTCTTGGTTTTCTGCGTCAGCATTTCCTAGGCTAACTTCGATTTTCTTAGCCTTATTTTCTTCGTCAACCACCCAAACATAGTTTTTCCCGTCTTCAGTAATGACACTGGTTAAGGGGACGAGGATTGATTTCTTGTCACTTTTAACCTCAACACTAACGGTGAAACCTGGTCTTAAATCACCAATCTCACTCGTCACTTCAATCGTATAAGGATATTTAGAACCAGTATTCCCCCCGGTTATAGCATTCGTTCCTTCCCCACTATTTTTAGGGTAAGCTGAAATATAGCTGATCTTCCCTGTCCAAGTTTTATCTTGGTAAACTTTAGAAGAGAAGGTCACTTCTTGGTCAACAGAAAGATTGGCAAGATTGTACTCAGAAAGTTCTCCCTTGACTTGTAGATTGTCGTTACTTACTACATGAACCATCACTTGATTTGCAGCACTTGTGGACTTCGATACATTGCGATTAACTTCTACAACTGTACCTTCTAGCGTACTCAGAATCTTTGTTGCGTCCAATTGAGCCTGCGCCTTTTTAAGTTGTGCCTCTGCATCAGCACGACTATCACGAGCATCACTTATCTGAGAATCTATGGAAGAGACTGAAGATTCCTGCGCTCCATCATATTCTTCCGAATCAGCTAGAGTGTTGTTTCGTGATTCCTTCAAGTCCTTGATGCGACGATCCGCCTTGGCTATGGCACGGTTAGCTGCATCATAAGCAGATTGCGCTTCTGTGCTGTTGTATTTTACGAGCGCTTGTCCCTTGTCAACCTTATCTCCAACAGAAACCAAGATCTCATCTACCTCACCCTTACTTGCATCCAAATAAACATATTGTTCATTTTTTGCGGTGACAGTACCAGATAAAAGAACAGAGGAGGCAACTGTTCCTTCCTTTGCGACTACGAGATGCGATGTGTCATCCTTACCGGCAGCCTGAGAGGGCTGTCTAAATAGCAAAATACCTGCTGCACCGATTATAATAATACTTGCAGCACCAATAGCTGTGTATAGTTGCCATTTTTTAGTTTTCTTATTCCCCTTCATCACAAAACTCCTATTTTATTTTCAATACAAAGACCATTATAGCAAATTTACCTACTCTAAACAATGATTGTTCAGAGAGAAAAGAGAACAATTCAGGAAATGAACCTTATTTTCATTTAATTTATGCAGAATTGTACTAGTAACATCATACACCTTATTTCTATATTTAGCAAGTGTTTTCTGCTATTTCTTTAGAGCGTAGCAGATTTTTGCATTCAAAAAATAAAAACGATAGAATATGACTATCAAAGC
>ERZ773087.1842-NODE-1842-length-12251-cov-7.616678_pt1 | contig 12251 bp, 9 predicted proteins | sample MGYA00511375_ERZ773087 | MGnify/ENA primary metagenome ERZ773087 (study PRJEB29015, sample SAMEA2737995) | human oral metagenome | biome: human oral; feature: human-associated habitat; material: dental | place: China | collected 2063 ...
GGCCGGACGCGCACTGCCTGCGGGGCGGCCACCGGCGCCCCGTTCGGCGCCGGGCTCATCCGACATGCGCATGGTGAGCGCCACACGTTGCCGGCGCACGTCCACTTCCAGGACCTTCACCTTCACCACGTCGCCGGTCTTCACGACCTCATGCGGATCCTTCACGAAACGGTCCGACAGCGCCGAGATGTGCACGAGGCCGTCCTGGTGGACGCCGATGTCGACGAAGGCGCCGAAGTTGGCCACGTTCGTCACCACGCCTTCCAGCGTCATGCCGGGGCGCAGGTCTTCCAGCTTGTCCACGCCTTCCTTGAAGGCGGCTGTACGGAACTCGGGGCGGGGGTCGCGGCCCGGCTTTTCCAGCTCCTTCAGGATGTCCTGGATGGTGGGCAGGCCGAACTTCTCGTCGGTGTAGCGGGCCGGGTCCAGGCGGGAGATGACGCTGCGCTGGCCCACCACATCGCTGATGCCGAGTTTCAGATCGTCCAGCATCTTCTGCACCACGGGATAGGCCTCGGGGTGGACGGCGGAAGCATCCAGCGGGTTGTCGCCGCCCTGGATGCGCAGGAAGCCCGCCGACTGCTGGAAGGCCTTGGCACCCAGACGCGTCACGTCCAGCAGCGCCTTGCGGTTGGGGAAGGGGCCGTTCTGGTCACGGTGACGGACGATGTTCTCGGCCAGCGACGGCCCCAGACCCGCAATGCGGGTGAGCAGCGGCACGCTGGCCGTGTTCAGGTCCACGCCCACGCCGTTGACGCAATCCTCCACCACGCCATCCAGCGCCTTGGCCAGGCGGGTCTGGCTCACGTCGTGCTGGTACTGACCCACACCGATGGCCTTGGGCTCGATCTTGACCAGCTCGGCCAGCGGATCCTGCAGGCGACGGGCGATGGAGACCGCGCCCCGCAGGCTCACGTCCAGCGCCGGGAATTCCTGTGCTGCCAGCTCCGAGGCCGAATACACCGAGGCGCCGGCTTCGGAGACCACGGCCTTGGTCAGGTGCAGCTGCGGCTGGGCACGCATCAGGTCGGCCACCAGCTTGTCCGTCTCGCGCGAGGCGGTGCCATTGCCGATGGCCACCAGCTCCACCTTGTGGGTCGCGCACAGTCGGGCCAGCGTGGCCAGCGAACCAGTCCAGTCGTTGCGCGGCTGGTGCGGGTAGATGGTGGCCGTCTCCAGAAGCTTGCCGGTGTCGTCCACCACCGCCACCTTCACGCCGGTACGCACGCCAGGGTCCAGCCCCATCGTGACCCGCCGTCCGGCCGGTGCTGCCAAGAGCAGATCCTTCACGTTCAGGCCGAAGACGCGGATGGCTTCTTCCTCGGCCTTCTCGCGCAGGATGTTGATCAGTTCGCCCTCGATCTGCCAGCCCAGCTTGATCTGCCAGGTCCAGCGCACTGTCTGCAGCAGCCACGGATCGGCCGGGCGCTTCTGGTCGGCAATGCCAACCCGGGCGGCAATGGTGCGCTCGCACCAGCCCGGGCCTTCCACGCCATCCACCTCGTCGGGCAGTTTCAGCGTCAGCGTCAGCACCTCTTCGCGGCGGCCACGCAGCAGCGCCAGTGCCCGGTGCGAGGGAATCTCGGAAAGCGGCTCCTGGTAATCGAAATAATCGGCAAACTTGGCGCCGCTTTCCGATTTGTCGGCGGCCACCTTGGAAATGAGCACCGCCTTTTCCTGCAGGTACTCGCGCAGGCGGCCCACCAGGTCGGCATCTTCGGCGAAGCGCTCCATCAGGATCTGCCGCGCGCCGTCCAGGGCTGCCTTGGCATCGGCCACGCCCGGATTGTCGCCATCGGGCGTGGTGAAGGCGGGTTTCAGATACGCGGCCGCCTCGGTCTCGGGCACCAGCATGGGGTTGGCCAGCAGCGCATCGGCCAGCGGTTCCAGTCCGGCTTCACGGGCGATCTGTGCCTTGGTGCGGCGCTTGGGCTTGTAGGGGGCGTACAGATCCTCCAGTCGCTGCTTGCTGTCGGCCTCGTCGATGCGTGCGGCCAGCTCGGGCGTGAGCTTGCCCTGTTCGGTGATCGAGTCCAGGATGGCCTGGCGGCGGGCGTCCAGCTCGCGCAGATAGATCAGGCGTTCGGACAGGTGGCGCAGCTGCGTGTCGTCCAGGTTGCCGGTGACTTCCTTGCGGTAGCGGGCGATGAACGGCACGGTGGCCCCTTCGTCCAGCAGGGCGATGGTGGCCTGCACCTGCTGCGGCCTGATCGACAGTTCGGAGGCGAGACGTTGTTCCAGCGGTTGAGGCATGGGCTTGGGCAGATGGAACGGGAGGGTTGAGGCAGTGAGCGGCGACGGGCAGGGAAGGTTGCATCGGACAGGCCCATGCAAACGCGGAGCCGGCACCGCATGTCATCGACGGCCGGGAGGCCTTTCATTCGGGCCGGGCGTCCATGACGGTCAGAAAAAAGCCCCGTTGCAGCCTTTTCCTGAAGGGACGGCAGCATATCAGGGATGGGGTTGGTTGGCAGAATAACAACACGGCCGGACCTATGCCATAATCAGCCGCGTGGGCCGTTAGCTCAGTTGGTCAGAGCAGAGGACTTGGCGGGCATTTCCCTTCGTCCGGCGGCCGGGGTGCACATGGCATGCCGTGTGTCTTCCGGTTCCGTTCATGGGAAACGCCACATGGGTTGCCCGGAGTAGTGCATGCTGCTCCGAGGTAGAACTTCTCAAATTCGGCAGACGCTCTGGCGCCGTCCTCGGTGCCGTGCCAATGCCGAGCGAAGCTCCGGGTTGCCGGAGAACGTGTAGAGACTCGACGGGAAGGCCGAAAGGCAAGACAGAGTCCAGACCACGAACCGGAAACGGGCGGCGAAAGCCGAAGTGGTACGCATAATCCTTTGGTCGTTGGTTCGAGCCCAACACGGCCTACCACACTTTACTGTCGTGCCGCCCCGTCGTCCGGGGCGCATGCATCCGCGGCGTTTCCGTGCCGTGGGCACACCCGCCTCCCGGCGGGTTTTTCTTTTTCTGCCTGCAGCGAAGCTGGCCTTATCTTCATCCGTCCGTCCTTCTGTGTCTTTTGCCGTCCCCGTCCTCACCGGTTTTCATCATCCCGGGCGTGATGTGCCTTTTCGTGCGGGTCGGTACCTCTGGAATCCCGAGACAGTTCAGGGGGGGGGCAGAAGACCCATGGCGTGGCCAGGGTCTTTGTCGGGAATCGCCGCAGGCCGGCGTGTCTCTGGCATACTTCGTTCCGATATTTTGTCCACGCATTGCCGGATGCCGTGCTGATATCCCCCGAAACCATTTCCGGGAAGACACGATGATCATTCCCGACCGAGGGATTTCATCCATTTTTTTCTTTTCCAGGTTCGCAAGCGGGCAAAAATCGCGTATTCTTCATCGCTGGAACGTCACTTTGGGCGTCCTACTTTTTCAGGAATATTCACTACAATGGCCTCACTGATCGACCTCAACCGGAAAATCGCCAAGCTCCAGAAGCAGGCAGATGCCATCAAGAATCGGGAAAGAAAGGGCATCATCGCCCAGATCCGACAGGCCATCGTCGATTATGAACTGACACCTGACGACCTGTTTTCGGCCAACGGTGCGGTTGTCCGCCGTGGTCGTCGACCGGCTGGCGGACGGCTGGGTGGTGCTTCGGAAGAGGGCGGTACCCGCCCCCGTCGTGGTCGCCCGGTGGGCTCCGTGTCCCGCAAGCCGGTGCCCATCCGCTATCGCGATGACGAGGGCAACACCTGGACCGGCCGGGGCAAGCAGCCCAACTGGCTGCGCGCTCATGTCGAGGCTGGACACGACATCGAGGAATTCCGCGTCCACGAAGAGTCCTGATGGACTCTGCCCGGCCGGGGTGATCCGGGCCGGGCATGCGGGCAGGAACGACATATCGACGAGGATCATCTGCCCATGATGACATTCGACATGAAGCGGGCATCACTGCAACGGTCGCGCCGCATGCTGGCGGCCACCATGCTGGGTGTGACGGCCCTGATGGCCGGGTGCGCCAGCACCACGCCGGCCCAGATCACCACCTTCAATCGTCAGGACGCCGGCGCGGACGCCTGGGCGGGGCGGCACTTCATCGTGCAGCCGCTGCCGGGACAGGCCGATAGCCTGGAATATGCCGATTATTCCCTGCGGGTCCGTGAGGCCCTGCGCAGGCATGGGCTGGTCCCCGTGCCCGACCTGCACGCCGCTGAACTGGTCGTGCATTTCGAATATCGGACTGACGGCGGCAGCGTCACCGGAAGCACCTCGTCCAGCAGCGTCTCGCTGGGCCTGGGGGGCGGTTATCGAACAGGATGGGGCGTAGGTCTGGGCATTCCCATCGGCGGCACCTCCGAGAACATCCAGTATCGTCACCGTCTTCAGGTCCAGATCGACCGGGTGAGGGCAGCTTCAAGCGGACCGGCCCCGGGTGAGCCGATACGCGGTGAGCGTGTCTATGAGTCCACGCTGGTCACGCGCAGCGAGTCCGCGGCGGTCGCGCCGCAGATGCCTGCCATGATCGATGCGCTGTTTGCCGATTTCCCCGGCGTCAACGGCAAGACCGTGACCGTCAACCTGTCGGCCGAATGAGCAAAAAAAGCGGGTCACCCTGGGTAGGCTGACCCGCTAATCCAAGCTCAGGAGAGAAAGAAATCCATGGGCACATTCTGCGCTGCGGCCCGTTCGGGCGCAGCGCAGCAAGGATGTGCGGCTGATGGTTGCCGATGGGTGGTGAGCGGTGCAGCCGGGCCGCATCGGCCGGCGCCATGCCCTGGCCCGTATTCGGGTGGCCTTGCCTGTCTGATGTCCCATCCGTGATTTTCCGAGCCAGGCATCCGATTTGCGGTGTCATGGTCATCGGGCAGCGTCCGGCATGAAGCAGGCCTGGGAGAGAGCATTCAGATCCGGGTGGGGGCATCTGCCTTCGAATCCGGTTTCGGAAAGGCATGCCTGGGTCGACCTGGGGGTGGTATGAGGCATGGATGCGACGCCGGGCCACCCGGCACTGTCGTGTCCGTGTTCCGACCTTGCCGCCAGTCTGGCGGGGTGGACCGGCAGCGGCATGCGTACTTGGGACGGGGTCGAAGGGCCCTTAGGATTGCCCCCGTCCCCAACTGCCGCCAGGTCCGAGCATGCCCGATCCGATCATGCCAGAGGTCACGCACACGCCCGTCCTGCCCGACGAACCCGCCGCCATCGTCGGCTCCCAGTTCACGTTCGAGCAGATCTGCGCCTTTGGCCTGGCCATGGGGTGGGGGGACAGACCCCTGTCGTTCGTCGTGAAGAACTGGATGGATTCCCGTCCGGCCTTTGCCATCGAGGACATCATCGGCCTGCCGCGCTGACCTTCTGTAGGCCCCCTTGAGGGGCCTGTTGGCTTCCCGACGGACTCCGGGAAACTATCTCGGCAATGAAGGGCCGTAACACGCTATAGTTACGGTTACTTCCAATAACCCGAGGAGATTCCCATGACCGGATCCGTGCGCATGGAGCGCGACACCTTTGGCGAGATCGCCGTTCCTGCCGATCGCCTGTGGGGCGCGCAGACACAGCGTTCGCTGCAGAACTTCAGGATTTCCACCGAGAAGCAGTCGCCTGAGCTGATCCGGGCGCTGGCCACCGTCAAGCGTGCTGCCGCCACGGTCAACGCCGGACTGGGGCAACTGGCAGCCGACAAGGCCAAGGCCATCGAGACGGCCGCCGACGAGGTGCTGGCCGGCAAGCATGATGGTGAATTCCCGCTGGCCGTCTGGCAGACCGGTTCGGGCACCCAGACCAACATGAACCTCAACGAGGTTCTGGCCAACCGCGGCAGCGAGCTGATGGGCGGCGAGCGCGGCGAATCGCGCAAGATTCACCCCAATGACGACGTGAACCGGGGTCAGTCCTCCAACGACGTGTTCCCCACGGCCATGAACGTGGCGGTGGCCGTGGCCATCCACAAGAACCTCATCCCGTCGCTGAAGCAGCTGCGCGACACCCTCAAGGCCAAGTCCGAGGCCTTCAAGGACATCGTCAAGATCGGCCGCACCCACCTGCAGGACGCCACGCCGCTCACGTTGGGGCAGGAGTTCTCGGGCTATGTGGCCCAGCTGGAGCATGGCCTGAAGCACCTGGAAGACGCGCTGCCGCACCTGCAGGAGCTGGCCCAGGGCGGTACTGCCGTGGGCACGGGTCTTAATGCCCACCCCGAGTTTGCCGTGAAGGTAGCGGCCGAGATCGCCCGCCTGACCGGGGTGCCTTTCAAGACTGCGCCCAGCAAGTTCGAGGCGCTGGCTGCCGCTGATGCCCAGGTGGCCACCCACGGCGTGCTCAAGACCATCGCTGCCTCGCTCTTCAAGCTGGCCAACGACGTGCGCTGGCTGGCCAGCGGCCCGCGTTCGGGTCTGGGCGAGATCACCATCCCCGAGAACGAGCCGGGCAGCTCGATCATGCCGGGCAAGGTCAACCCCACGCAGTGTGAAGCGTTGACCATGGCCTGTGCGCAGGTCTTCGGCAACGACGTGGCCGTCAACATTGGCGGTGCCAGCGGCAACTTCGAGCTGAACGTCTACCGGCCGATGATCGTGCACAACCTGCTGCAATCGGTCAGGCTGCTGGCTGACGGTGCGCGTAGCTTCAACGACAACTGCGCCGTCGGCATCGAGCCCAACCGTGCGCGCATCAACCAGCTGATGGAGCAATCGCTGATGCTGGTGACGGCGTTGAACCCGCACATCGGCTATGACAAGGCCGCACAGATTGCCAAGAAGGCGCACAAGGAAGGCACCACGCTGAAGGCGTCTGCCCTGGCGCTGGGCTTTGTGACCGAGGCGCAGTTCGACGAATGGGTCCGGCCCGAGAAGATGGTGGGCTGATTCTTTGCCATTCCCTGGAGGAAATCCATGAAGAGCAACCTGCAACGCAAGGTCATGCGCTTGGGCGCCGTCCTGCTGGTGCTGGGCGCCCTGGGGGCCTGCTGCGGCCCGTGGGGTCCCGGACCTGGCCTCGGCGGCGGTGGACACGGCGGCCCGGGTGGGCCGGGCCACCTGCAGCAGCCCTGATCGGCTGAAGCGCCCGTTGGTCCCTCCATCCTGTCGGCCCTGATGCCGATGGGCAACCGGAACGTCTCCTTCCTGGGGGCGTTCCGGTTTTTTCTTGTTGAGGGGCGGTGTACCGGGGGCAGCCAGGCGTCGAAACAAAACGAAAAGAAACGCCACCGCAACGAGATGATCGGTTCGGCGGGTTACCCGAACATGTCTCCCATGTTCAGCGTGCCCGGGCACTTCCGCCCGCACGTGTTGAATGCCGGTTCTTCCGGGCATGACGGGATCCGGACAGGCGTGGCCGCCGATGAGAAGGCGCCATGGCCAGGCGGATCCCGCAGAGGTGACATCATGGGAATCAAAAGAGTTCTGGTTGGCCTGACGGCCGTGGTGCTGGTGACTTCCGCCGTGGCATCATGCGGCTTCCGGGGGACAGGCCCCTGGGGGGGATATGGCCCTTGTGGATCGCACTGGCGGGGAGAGGACCCCGCCCAGCGGCGCGCCTATGTGGTGGAGCGGGTCAGTCAGGAGCTGTCCTTGAACGTGGGGCAGCGGGCCAAGCTGGAAGTGCTTGCCGACCAGCTGGATGAGCAGCGCCAGGCGCTCTGGAGTGAGGGGCACATGGCGGAAGACTTGCAGCAGGTGATTGCTGGCGAGCACTTCGACCGGGTCAAGGCCCAGAGCGTGGTCGACCAGAAGCTGCAGGCCGTGCAGCAGCACAGCCCGAAAGTGGTGGATGCCATGGCGAGCTTCTATGACAGTCTGGATGCCGGGCAGCAGCGGGTCGTGCGCGAGAGGCTGAAAGATCGTTTCGGCGACCGGAAATGAAGACCCGGTGACGGGGCGTGCGCGGCATCGATCAATCCGTGTCAACGCATGACGGTGCCGCGCTGCCTTCCCGAGGTTTTTCGTCCCCAAGGGAGATTTCCATCATGCGTCGTTTCGTCTACTCTTCCCTGAATGTATTGCACCTGATGGGCCTTGTCCTGTTTCTGGGATCCATCTTCGGGCATATTGTGGCCGGGATCCTTGGCGGTGGTCCCGTGAGTGGCGACCGGTTTCTGGCGGCCCGCGAGCATATTGCGGCCGCCACGCAGTTTCTCACGGTGCCGGGGCTTGGGCTGCTCCTGCTTAGTGGCGTCGGCCTGTGGCTGATGGGCTGGTCGGTGAAGAACAGCCGCTGGCTTGGCGTGCACATGGGGCTTGCCGTGCTGGTCACCCTGATTGCCTTTGTCGTGGTACTGCCCGCTGGTGCCGAGATGATGGCGCTCGCCTCGACGGACATGGTGGCCAACATGGAGAAGATCGTGGCAGCAAACCGCTTCGAAGACATGGGTGGGGCGCTCAATGTCCTGCTGATCCTGATCATCACCGGCCTGGGGGTCGCCAAACCCAGGTGGGCGCGAAAGCACAGTCATCCAGGAATGAATCCATGAATCGCGTGCTGCTGATCGACGATGACGAACAGCTGGGGCCTCCGCTGGCCATGTACTTCAGGCGTTTCGATCTGGTGCTTGAGCAGGCGTTTGCGCCCTCAAAGGGGCTGGCGCGGCTTCAGGAGGGGAATTTCGATGCGGCGATTCTCGACATCATGCTGCCGGAGATGGACGGTTTCGAGGTCTGTCGCCGGATCCGGAAGGACAGCCAGGTGCCGGTCATCATGTTGACGGCGCGTGGAGAGCTGACCGACCGCGTGGTGGGCTTGGAAATGGGCGCTGACGACTACCTGCCCAAGCCCTTCGAGCCCCGCGAGCTGGTGGCGCGGGTGCAGACGGTGCTGCGACGCTTCCGCGCAGCCTCTTCGGGGGGCGGCGCGGATTCTGCTGGCGTGCACTCTGAGGATGCCTCGGTGCTACGTTTCGAGGGGCTGGTGATCGATCCCGTCCGGCGCAGTGTGCGGCGTCATGACGAGGACGTGGCGCTGACCGGCACCGAATATGAACTGCTGCTGATGCTGGCCCGCGAGCCGGGCCGTGTCTTCAGCCGTGACGACATCCTGGGTCGGCTGCGAGGCCACGAGGTGGACCTCTACAGCCGCGCCGTGGACATCGTCGTCAGCCGTCTGCGTCGAAAGCTGGAGCCATTGGTGGCCATCAAGACGTTGCGCAATGTCGGCTATGCACTGGCACTGCGGCGGCAGGAGGCATGATGCAGGCCGCCAGGAGTTGGCTTGTTCGGGGGCGAGCCTTCATGGGACGCTTCCTTGCCGGCGCACGTGGTCTTCCGGCGCGCCTGGTGTTTTCGATCAAGCTGCGCATGGTGCTGGTGTTTCTGGTGTTGGCAGCGGCGCTGATGGTTGTGTTCATCGGTGCCATGCGGCAGGTGGTGGCCACGCGTTGGCAGCTGGCCGCCCAGCCGCTGCTGGTCGATTATGTCGACCGCCTGGCCGAAGAGATCACGGTTGATGGTCATCCCAGCGTTGAACGCGCCCGTGCACTGGCACAGCGCCTGCCGGTGACGGTGCGCATCGAGGGACCGGTCATCCGATGGGCGTCACATCCGCAGGATCCCCAACATGACTGGGGGCATGAGGGTGATGGGGCCTGGGAGGGCTCTTCATCGTGGGATGGGCCCCTGTCCGAAACAGAACGTCATGACGAGCGCGGGATGGGGCCTCATGGTTCCAGTGTCAGGGAAGGGCAGGGGCCACCCGGTGACGCATCCAGCTGGCAGCAGATCAGGCAGATCACCGAGCGCTCGACGCCCGATGGGCATCAGCTCGTGTTCGGCATCGACCGCCATGCCATGTTGGCACGGCATGATGGCTCGGACCCGCTGGCCCGGGGGTTGACCGCGCTGCTGCTGCTGACGTTGCTGGCCTGGTGGTACGTGCGCCGCACGCTCAGACCGCTGGATGCCATCAGCGCTGGCGCTCGTCGTTTCGGCCAGGGCAACTTCGACGATCCCATTCCGGCTGCCTGGACCCGGCGGCACGGGGAGCTGGGCGAACTGGCCACGACGCTCAACACCATGGGCGAGGACATCCGGCAGATGCTGGATGCCAAGCGCAGCCTGCTGCTGGCTATCAGCCACGAGATGCGAAGTCCGCTGACCCGCGCACGCCTGCATACCGAACTGCTGTCCGAGGATGACCCGGAGGTGCGGCTGCAGCGCGAGGCCCTGCTGCGTGACCTGCGGGAGATGTCTGCCCTGGTGGAGGACCTGCTGGAAAGCGAGCGCCTGTCCGGTCGCCATGTCGCTCTGCAGCGGGAAAGTCTGGACCTGGCCGTCGTGGCACGCGGCGTCATCACCGAGCTGCAGGCGCGTCACCCTGGCGTAGAGCTCGTGCTTCAGGTGCCAACGGAACTGCCGGCGCAGTATCTGGATGCCACTCGTCTGCGCCTGCTGCTGCGCAATCTGCTGGAAAATGCCGTACGACATGCTGGTAACGGACGTGATCCCGACAGGAAGGGTGCGCATGGACGCACCATGCCGGATGAAGGTGGGAACACGACAGCCCATACGGCAGCCAGCCCCGGCCATACGGTGGCACCCGACACGGAAGCCATTGCCATGGTGCGGATCGACGGGATTCCAACGGGCGGCTGTGTCATCGAGGTTCGGGACTGGGGGCCGGGTGTGCCCGAGGAACAGCTCTCGAAGCTGGCCGAGCCCTTCCATCGTCCCGATGCGGCGCGTTCCCGCCATGCCGGTGGTGTGGGGCTGGGGCTCTATCTGTGCCGCCTGGTGGCTCAGGCCCATGGTGGCCGGCTTGCCCTGGAGAATGCGCATCCCGGGTTGCGGGTGCGCGCCTGGCTACCTTCCGATAGGCAGGCGCCACAATGAGGATGGTGTACCGGGGCTGCCGGGCAGGTTCCCCACGTGTGCTGGAAAGGCATCCGACACCGTGAGCAGGTGCGACGCCCGCGCAACGGCCCGGAGGGCTTCGGGGCGGCTTGTCATGCGGGTTTTCGGCGGCATTCGGCTACAATCGGGCCATGACTTTGTCAACTGCCCCCGCGCCTGAAGGCGCCCAGGAGCCGGCCACCGTCACCTTCAGTGATTTCGGCCTGCATCCCGACGTGCTCAAGGCCGTCACTGCCGCCGGCTACACCAAGCCTACCCCCATCCAGGCCAAGGCCATTCCGGTGGTCATGGCGGGCCATGACGTGATGGCCGCTGCCCAGACCGGTACCGGAAAGACGGCCGGCTTTGCGCTGCCCATCATCAATGCGCTCATGCCGTCGGCCAGCCATAGCGCCTCGCCGGCGCGGCACCCGGTCCGCGCGCTCATCATCGCGCCCACGCGGGAGCTGGCGGACCAGATCCACGACAACGTCAAGACCTATATCCAGTTCACGCCGCTGCGTTCGGCTGCCGTCTTCGGCGGCGTCGACATGCAGCCGCAGACCAATGCACTGCGTGCTGGCGTCGAGATCCTCATCGCCACCCCCGGGCGGCTGCTGGATCACGTCCAGCAGAAGTCGGTGAACCTTTCACAGGTTCAGCTGCTGGTGCTGGACGAGGCCGACCGGATGCTGGACATGGGCTTTCTGCCCGACATCCAGCGCATCATCAATCTGCTCAATCCGCGCCGGCAGAACCTCATGTTCTCGGCCACCTTCTCGGACGAGATCCGCAAGCTGGCCAAGCGCTTCCTGAACGAGCCGAAACTCATTGAGGTGGCCCGGCCCAACACGCTGGCCGAGAACGTCGAGCAGACCGTCTACCGCGTGCCGTCCGAAGATCTCAAGCGTGATGCGGTGGGTGCGCTCATCCGCGAGCGTGGCATCGAGCAGGTCATCGTCTTCTCCAACACCAAGATCGGTGCCGGCCGCCTGGCCCGACATCTGCAGAAGGAAGGCTTCCTGGCCGAGGCCATCCACGGCGACAAGTCCCAGCAGGAGCGTCTGAAGACGCTGGACGGCTTCAAGGCCGGCGAGATCAAGGTACTGGTGGCTACCGACGTGGCGGCCCGCGGTCTGGACATTGCCGAGCTGCCGGCCGTCATCAACTACGATCTGCCGCATTCGCCCGAGGACTACGTGCACCGCATCGGCCGTACCGGCCGTGCCGGCGCTTCCGGCATGGCACTGTCGCTGATGGTCGACCACGACCAGAAGGCGCTGGCCGAGATCGAGAAGCTCACCAAGCGCAAGCTGGACGTGCAGGAACTGCAGCCGCCGGCTTCTGCCCGCGACCGGGGTGAGCGTCGCAGTCGGGATGACCGTCGCGGCCACCGTGACGGTGGAGAGGCGACGGCACATAGCGAGGATTCGCGTGGCATGGGCGCGCCCTCGCGCTCCGGTCGTGATCGCGGCAGCCGCC
>ERZ773087.1853-NODE-1853-length-12159-cov-8.024372_pt1 | contig 12159 bp, 10 predicted proteins | sample MGYA00511375_ERZ773087 | MGnify/ENA primary metagenome ERZ773087 (study PRJEB29015, sample SAMEA2737995) | human oral metagenome | biome: human oral; feature: human-associated habitat; material: dental | place: China | collected 2063 ...
GCCACCGCTTCGACGGCACGCGCCATCTCGGGGCGCTTGCCCCGGTCGCGGTTGCCGCCGGCACCGAAGACGCAGCACAGCTGCCCACCGCGCTGCCCGGCGATGTCGCGCAGGGCAGCCAGCACGTTGGTAAGCGCGTCAGGCGTATGGGCGTAGTCCACCACCACCAGCGGACATGCCGTCGAGGAGATGGTTGCAGCGGGAGCGGCCTCGCCTACACCAGACACGTGTGCAGCTGGCAGGCCCACAATTTCCATCCGGCCGGGTACCGGGTGCAGCTGATGCAGCCCTTCGACGATGGCCGGGAAGTTCCAGCCCAACGAACGCCACGCACCGGCCGCGGCCAGTGCGTTTTCCATGTTGAAGCGGCCCAGCACGTTCAGGCGCAGCGTGGCAACGTTGCGGAACATCGCCTGCAGGCGCTGCTGGCGTGCATGAACAGCGCCTTCACCACTGGCGAGTCCCACCGGGTCGGCCCCCACTTCAGGCAACTGGAGCAGCGTCTTCACCACGCTGCCGGGGAACATCATCAGCACGTGCTGGCTGCTGTCCCGGTCCAGGGCCAGTTCCAGCACTTCGTCGCAGCGCATGGCCAGTTCATAGAAGCGACGCAGGCGTGCACGGGCGTCATCGTCCATGGCCTGGAAGGCTGCGTCAGCCTGGCCGGCCTGCGGTGCGCCATGGGCATTGTTCACCCAGTAGCCGATGATGCGCGGTGCCGCCGGATGGCGATGCAGCACCTCGATGATCTCAGTTGCCAACGGATCACCCAGGTTGACGACGGCTGCCTGCAGCGTGGGCCACGAGAACAGCCCGACCTTGGCGGCGCCGTAGGCCTGCATCGAACCGTGGTAGTCGAGATGGTCGCGGGTGAGATTGGTGAAGACGGCCGTATGGATGCAGGTACCCTGCATGCGCCCCTGCACCAGCCCGATCGACGAGGCCTCCATGGCGACCACACCGACCGGCGCTTCGGTGTCTGCGCGGAAGCGCTGGAACAGCGTCTGCAGCGTGAGCGGATCAGGTGTAGTGAGGCCGATGTATTCCAATGCCCCGGGTGTGCCGGCACCGTTGGTACCAATGACGACACCCCGGCCTCGGCCGGGTTGCATGGCAGCATCGGCATCGCCATCCAGGGCGATGACCAGACCGGCAAATTCGGCAGGACGCTGCGTTGAGGCACTGGCGGCAGGACGGCTCGGCGTATTCGCATCAACAGCCTGGACGTCGCCGGTACGTGCCAGACGATCGTTCACCCCCTGGGCGATCCAGTGGGTAGTACTGGTCTTGCCGTTGGTGCCGGTGACAGCCACCACATCCAGCACCTGGCTGGGGTGGTCGTAATACTCGTCGGCCAGTGCACCCAGCTGGCTACCCAGGCACGGCACGTAACAGACGGGCACCTGGATGCCGGCCGGCAGCGTCGGCAGATTCTTGAAGTAGTCGAAATTCCCGCAAGCGGCGTGCTCGGCCTGCGCCACGTCCCCTTCGGCAGCATCTTCTGCCTGGCAGGCCTGCGCCGGGATGGCCACGACAACGGCGGCCGCACCCTGCTGCACCGCCTGCGCGATGAAGGTGCTGCCATCCTGGCGCCGACCATGCAGCGCGAAGAAAGCATCACCCTTGCCAACGCGGCGGCTGTCGGAAACGAGACGCCCGGTGGCAGGAAGATGCTCCCGCAACCAGGCGACCAGTTCCGTCGGCTCGACCAGGCCCTTGAGGCCGTTCGGGGACTCCGCCATCAGGCGCCTCCCCTTCCACTGCCCGGGCGTTCGTTCTCCTGCCGGACAGCCAGGCGAGGCTTGCCCTCATCGGCCGATGAGGTCTTGGGCCTGCCCTTGGCCGGCGGAATGAGCGTATGACGCGGCACGCTGACATTCTGGACGCGGCCAACATCACCCGGCGCGCGCGGCACGCTGCCAGGCCCCACCACCAGCTCGGGGCTGATCGGGGAGATCATCGTCTCGAAAGGAGCATCGGGCTCGACGGCCAGCGTGTGCAGGGCTTCGCCCGTGATGCGGGCGAACACCGGCGCCCCGATGTCCGAACCGTAGTACTTGCCGGCACCCGGCTCATCGATCATGACGGCGACGATGACGCGCGGGTTGGACATGGGCGCCATGCCGATGAAGGAGCTGACGTATTTCTTGACGTAGCGACCGCCTTCCAGCTTCTTGGAGGTACCGGTCTTGCCACCGATGCGATAGCCCGGCACGGCCGCACGGCTGACGGCATCCTTGTTGCCCGCCGACATTTCCAGGATGTGGCGCATGGTGGCGGCCGTCTGCGGACGGATGACCGGCGTGCCACGCACGGGAGCATTGAAGCCGGCGCCCAGGGCAGCACCGCCGCGTGCGGACACCTGGATGGCACGAACGCGACGCTCTTCTTCGGGAATGATCAGCTGGGCAGGCAGCACTTCACCACCACCCGCGAAGATGGTGTAGGCGCGTGCCATCTGCAAGAGCGACACCGACAGGCCATGCCCGTAGGAGATGGTGGCGTGCTCGATGGGCTTCCACTTGGTGTAGGGACGCAGGCGACCTGCAGCAGCACCGGGGAAGCCGATACGGGGCGCCTGACCGATGCCGACGGCATCCAGCATCTTCCAGTGGTCCTCGGGCGGCATGCTGAGTGCCATCTTGGCGGTGCCGATGTTGGAACTCTTCTGGATGACCTGCTGCAGCGTCAGCAGTTCCTTGTTGCGGTGTGCGTCACGAATGATGTCCGGACCGATCTTCATGAAGCCTTCGCGGGCATCGAAGAGCGACGACGGCGAATAGCGGCCGCTGTCCAGCGCCAGCGCGGCGGTGAACACCTTCAGGGTGGAACCCGGCTCGTACAGGTCGGTGATGGCGCGGTTGCGCAGGCCGTTGCCGTTGAGGGTGCGGCGGTCAGCCGGGTTGTACGACGGCCAGTTGGCCAGCGCCAGGATCTGGCCATTGCGGGCGTCCAGCACCACGGCAGCACCGGCTTTGGCCTGCTGGGCAGCCACGGCTTCCTTGACGGCCTGGAAGGCCTGGTACTGGATGCGCGAATCGATGGTCAGCTTCAGGTCGCGACCGTCCTGCGGTTCCTTGATCTGGTCGATGTCACTGATGATGCGGCCGCTGCCGTCACGCACGACCCGACGGCTGCCCGGCTTGCCGGCCAGCGTGGACTGGAAGGCAAGCTCCAGACCCTCCTGGCCCACATGAGCCAGGTCGGTGAAGCCCACCAGGTGTGCGGCGATTTCGCCCTCGGGGTAGTTGCGCTTGTATTCGCTGTCCTGACCGATGCCGTGGATGCGCAGCGCGGCGATCCGCTCGGCGGTGTCCAGATCGACCTGGCGCTTGAGGAAGACGAAGCTGCGGTCACCATGGGTGAGCTTGGCCTGCAGATCCTGCGGCTTCATGCCCAGCAGGCGCGCGAGGTCCATCAGGCGCGGGTCGGACAGGTCCACGCGGTCGGCGTAGGCCCAGATGGAACGCGCCGGCAGGCTGGAGGCCAACACGACGCCGTGACGATCGAGAATGCGGCCACGGTTGGCCTGCAGCTCGATGGTCTTTTCGTAGCGCTGGGCACCCTGCGCCTGCAGGAAGGGTTTGGAAGCCGTCTGCAGGTAAAACGCCTTGATGCAGAGCGCCGAGAACGCCACGAACAGCAGGGCGAACATGAAACGCGAGCGCCACAGCTGCAAACGCGCCTGCAGCAGGTGCGGGGCGGCGAATTTGACTGATTTGGGCATCAGCGACTTCCTCTCAGGTAAATCGTGCGCTCGGGGGTCAGCGCAATCATCCCCAGGTCCTGTCGGGCACGGGCGTCCAGCAGCGAAGGCTTGGCCAGCCGGGTGATCTCGATCTGCAGCTGGGAGAAGCGCACTTCCAGCTCGCGGGTCTGACCCTGGGCCTGTTCCATCTCGGTGTTCAGGCGCCGTGCACGGTTCTGGGCCGTGACCAGCAGCAGGGCTGCGATCATCAGCAGGACGGCCAGCACGATATTGATCCGGTTCAGCATCATGTCCGTGCGCTCCTCAATGCAGCACCGACGGCAGCCGTTCGGCCACACGCAGGATGGCCGAGCGCGCCCGCGGGTTGGTCGCCACCTCGGCTTCGCCGGGCAGGACGCGTCCCAGGGACTTGAGCAGCGGCTCGGCCAGCCATGCGCCGGTCACGGGGTGACGCTCGGCATCACGGCCAGCGTGACGTGCGATGAACTGCTTGACCACGCGGTCCTCGTTGGAATGGAAGCTGATCACGGACAGGCGCCCGCCAGTGGCCAGGCACCGCAGGGCGACGTTCAGGACCCGCGCGAGCTCGCCGCCTTCGTCATTGGTGTGAATCCGTAGAGCCTGAAAGGTGCGTGTGGCCGGATTTTTCGCCGAATTCTTTTGCCGCCGACGGATGACCCCCGCCACGAGATCGGCAAGCTGTCGTGTTGTCTGAATGCCCTGGCCGTCGGTCTGGTCGCGGCGAGCAGCAATCTCCTTTGCAATCGGAAAAGCAAACCGTTCGTCACCATCTCTTTTCAATACCTCGGTAATCTGTTCAACCGTGGCCTGCATCAGCCATTCATGCGCTGACAGGCCCACGGTCGGATCCATGCGCATGTCCAGCGGACCATCGCCGGTGAAACTGAAGCCCCGGCGGGGATCGTCGACCTGCGGCGACGAGATGCCCAGGTCCAGCAGCAGCCCGTCGATGTGCGTCAGTCCGTGCGCATCGAGCACCTCGTCCAGCGACGAGAAGCGGGCGTGCACGATCTCGAACCGTGCGTCACCGCTTTCCTGTTTCCATGCCCGAGCTGCTGCCACTGCTTCCGGATCCCTGTCCAACGCCAACAGACGGCCTTTCGGTCCGAGGGCCTGCAGAATGTGCCGGCTGTGCCCCCCGCGTCCGAACGTGCCGTCCACGTACACCCCATCCGGGCGGATGGCCAGAGCCGCGACTGCCTCGTGCAGCAGCACGGGCAGATGCGCCCCCGACGACAAACCCTCCCGGTCCATGTCCGCACCTCCTTCCATCGTTCAGAGGCCCGGAATGTCGCCCAAGTCTTCCGGCAAGCCGGCCGCAGCCTGCTTGTCCAGATAGGCTTCCCAAATCTGCTCATCCCACAGCTCGAAGCGGGTCAGGTCTCCGACCATGACCACCTTGCGATCAAGCTTGCCGGCCCGACGCAGGATCGGGCTGACCAGGATGCGTCCTGCACCATCCATCTCCACGGTCTCTGCCGAGCCGATCAGCAGACGACGGATACGGTCGTCCTTGGAGGTCAGCACGGAGGCGATGTGCTCACGTACCTTCTCCCATTCCGGCAGCGGGTAGATCCGCAGAAGATCACCAAAGTGCCGGGTCAGCACGAGCTTGCGCACGCCCTGCTCTTCGAGCACACCGCGCCACTGCGACGGGATCGTCAGACGACCCTTCGCATCCAGCGACAGCGGGAAGCTCCCTTCGAACATTGGCTTACCAACCCGGTTGATGAGTGGGCGGCGGCGATGCCGGCCCGATCCGGACCAGGCTGCGCTGCCACCTCGACGGTGGTGGCGGGCCTGCGAGAGGTACGCCTTCGGTGAATTTTCCCACCGTGGCCCACCTTTTCCCACAAATCCCCACCAGATCGAAGAATACGAGGGGTTCCGGGCAGCGTCAAATCAGGAGAAAGTGTTTTTTCCTGCTATGACAATGACTTACAGAAGATCGCTCATCCTGGAAAAGCAACCGTCCGACCACTTTTCACGCACTTAGCAGCGTCACTGAAAGTAAGCCATCAACTAATTGGCAGTTATTTGCAACACTTCTACAACGATTGTGAAAAAACCGGGGGCGATCGGCGGTAATTCCGGCCGACGAACGGTCGTTTGAGCGTTGCCTTCCTGGCTAAAGAATGAGCCGTTCAGGCGGCCTGTGGTGGCGCCGCGACCGGTCTCGGCACGAAGACGACAGGGGGCGCAGCCTTTTTGCCATGCGTCATGACAGCCTGTTTGCCCAGAAAACAGGCAAGGGTTGACAGGCGACGGTGCTTGCACCAAGCCGGACAGTGCCACGAGAAAGCGTGGCTACAGGCCCGGAAAAGAAGGAGTGGAGCGGGTCTGTAGGCCGGATTCTGTCCACCTGGAAAGGTGTGACGGTCATTCATCTGGGCCGACCGTTACCGGCCGGCTCTAGCCATCCACCCGCACGCTCGGGCGGGCGCCCTGTGCAGCCGAGGCTGCGTCGCGTGCCTACATGATGTTGCTCCGGATGGGGTTTGGCGTGCCACGCCTGTCACCAGCCGCGCGGTGGGCTCTTACCCCACCTTTTCACCCTTACCCGGCAAGCTGAGCTGCCGGGCGGTCTGTTTTCTGTGCCACTGTCCGTCGCTTTGGGGACAAAGTGGGACGCCGTCCCACTTTGTCCTTATGGCGCCTGGCCGTTAGCCAGCATCCTGCCCGCAGGAGTCCGGACCTTCCTCCGGGTTGCCCCGGCGACCGTCCGACCCGCTCCGGCCGGGAATGTAACACCAGATGCCCGAACCCGGTGGCTTCGGGGACTTTCCACCAGCGACACGGCACACCGGCATTCCGTCACGGCCGGCCGTCGGCATTCGGCCGCCGACGGCAACCCGCCGTGCGTGGCCAACCATTCATCCACTCTGCCTCGACAGGCAAGGGCTGAAACCGGATGCTGGCGCGGATCTCCCAACGAGGATCTTGCTGATGAAACGTCTTCTGAAGCGCGCACTGGCTGGCAGCCTGTCGCGCACGATGCTGGCCGCCGTGGCGGGCGCGGGCCTGGCTGCCGCCAGCCTGCCGGCCCAGGCCGTCGAGTACCCGGTCAACTTCGGTGAGCCGGTCGTGCTGTCCGAACGTGGACAGCCGCTGAAGGTACTGCTGCCCTTCGAGGGCACGCCCAACGACCGTGCCTCTGCCGTTGCCTTCCTGGTGGAGAATGCCGAAGTGCCCGAGGGCTTCCGTGCCCCTGTCGCCCGCAACTTCGTCATCATGCGGCCGGATGCGTCGCCGTACGTGATCTTCCATTCGGAAGAAGATGTGACGGCACCGCAGATCCTGCTGACGGTGAACGTGATGGGCGACCCGAACAGCCCCTATCAGATGCGCCTGAGCATTCCCGAGAACGGGGGCGACCGGACGATGATGGCCATGGGCGGCGACAATGGACGCCAGGGCGCCCGTCGGGGCAGCCGTGGAACCAACTCGTTCCGCAAGGTGCCCGCCCCGATGGCGCGCACCGACCTGCCTCCGAAGTGATCAACCATCCAGGGCGGCCGGGCGCAGTGGCCTGAAGATCCTCTCGTCCGCATAGAAGGCAGGATCCGCATTGGCCGGATCCCAGCCTGGCCAACCCTGGAGTGGCAATGGCAGCAATAGGGCCGGACGCAGCGCCTGCAGCCCGGCCAGTTCGCACAGCCGGGCAGCCGTACCCCGGTCCAGGCCGTACCGGGGGTCCGGACACGGCAGCAGCTTGGCCGTCATGGACTTGTAGGGCCGGTGAAGCTTCTCCAGCAAGCCATGCCCGACGATGACGGGCGCATTCCGCGCTGGCCCTGAGACCAGGCTCAGCACCTCACCGGCATGAGCATCGTCGCACATTGTCGGTAATTCAGACGTGCCACCCATCAACGCCTGCCGACGCTCGACGAAGAGGCTGCGCCATTCCCGCGCCTCCAGCATCCGCACCCATTCTGGCGCGGGCGCTGGCCATAATGCACCATTCTCATCCAGCAAGGTCAGGGCATCGCGCAACGGCCCCCTGCCTCGGCGTGCCTTCTGGCTGGTGGACGCACCTGGCGCCACATGAGCGGAAGACACGGTCTCCCGCTCAGGTTCATTACCGGCTTGCAGCGCCTCACTTTCCGCCTGCTGACAATGCAGCCAGTTGATGGCAGCCTTCAGACGCGGAAAGCGCAGCCAGACCAGGGCGTTATGGAAGTCGTGCCGCGCGCCCAGCCCCAGAGGCTTGCACGGAACCCGGCCGGTTTCCAGAATGCTGCGTTCATAATCCACGGCGCCCACGTCACTGCCCGATACGAACCGCAGGGACATGCCCCTGACCGAACGCAGGCCGCGCCAGACCGCCAACCGGTTCATGAACGGCAACCAGTGCTCGGCGTCCCAGGTAGAGGGATCGTCTTCTTCAGGAGCGGCATCCAGCCCTGCTTCCTCGTACGCCAGTGACAGGGTTGCGGCGCGCTCTCCCGCCGCCTCAAGCGCCATGTCACGCAGGCGGCGCAACAGTGGCCAGTAAGGCGCAAAGCCCGGGTGGCGCCAGCTGGAACTGGCCAGCCGTCGAAGCAGGGGCATCGACACTCGTGAACTCTTCATGGTGGCTTCACACATTGCCTACGCAACCATAACAATTCCACCACAAAGCCGGGTCAACCCGGTACCCTGACACCCCGTTTTGTGCGATGTCGGCCCGCCTTCGGCAGGCCCCTTTCAGGAGCAAGCATGTTCCAGACGGTCTTTGCGCATCGGTTTGGCACATTGGGCTGCATCACGGCGGCCTCTCTGGCCCTGGCCAGCCTGGCAGCCCCCCAGGCGGCGCACGCCCGCCACACCAAGGCCTTCACGGTCCAGATTTCCGGCCTGTACGCCGGCCCTGCCCCCGACTACCCACAGCTGGAGCGGCTGACGCCGCAGACCAGCGTCAACATCCTGAGCTGCCTGCCGGACTTCGGCTGGTGCGACGTGGCAGCCAACGGCTTTCGGGGCTGGATGAATGCACGCAATCTGAGCATCATGGTGGACGGCTATGGCCGGCCGGTCCCCGTGGTGGGGCCGACGGTGGGCGTGCCCGTCAGCCGCTTCGCGCTGGGACCGTACTGGATGGCGCACTATCGTAACCAGCCCTGGTTCGACGACCCGCGCTTCGCGCAGGAGCTGAACGCCTACCGTGTCCAGAGCCGGATAGGCAACACGACCATTGAAGTGGAGCGCACCTGGCGCGCCCGGCCGCAATACGAGCCGTATCCGGTCTATGTGGAACCCCCTCCCCAGGTGTATGTGGACCCGCCGGTCATCTATGCGCCCGCTCCCGTGTACGAAGCCCCGGTTTACCAGGCACCCCCCGTCTACCGGCCGGCCCCCGTGTACCGCCCGGCGCCCGTCTACGAGGTGCCGGACTACTACGAAGTTCCCCGCATGCAGGAGCAGCGCCCGCCGCGCGTGAATCCGCTGCGTCCCTCGCCCGACTTCCCCGATCCCGCACCACTACCCATGGAGCGGTCGGGCGAGCGGTCCCTGCCCGGCCAGCAGATCATCACTCCGGGAGGTCGGGCACTGAAATGAACGGCATGCCTACTCCCTTGCGACCCTCGGCCGACACCATCCAGGCCTATGAACAGACCGACTACCTGGCCGAGGATCAACCCCCGGTCTGCCTGCGCATCGGTGACAGCGGTCAGCAGCACCGGGCGTGGCTGGCCCGTCATGGCGCCACCTCGGCCAGCATCCTGACGGCCTGGAACCCTTTCGGCCAGGAGCTGGCCCGTGCCGAGAACGACGCCCTGCAGTCCCGGTTGCAGACCACCATCCTGCACAGCAATCTGGCCTGGCTGCCCGCCCGAGGTGAAGACCCCAAGGGCAGCTGGCAGCCAGAACCGGGCTTCTGCGTCTTCGACATGCCCCCCGCCCTGCTGGATGAATGGCTTCAGCTGTTTCGTCAGAACGCGGCAGTGCGGCTGGATGCCAACGAGGGGTGCCGACTGGTCTGGCACCCCGAGATCGCCCGGATGCTGGCCCAGCCATCCTGACCCGCTTCCCTACTTGCGCCGCGTCGCCTTCTTGGGCTGTTCGGCCTTCAGGAAAAGCGCCGGATCGACCATGGTGCGGTTCAGGCACACCGACCAGTGCAGGTGTGGGCCGGTAACCCGCCCGGTCTTGCCCACGGTGCCGATGACATCGCCTGTCCGGACCCGCTGGCCGACACGGGCACGAATGCGGTCCAGGTGGCAGTACATGGTCAGCAGCCCGGCGCCATGGTCGACCCAGACGGTGTTCCCGTTGAAGAAATAGTCGCCGGTATCGATGACCACGCCGGGAGCCGCCGCCTTCACGGGCGTTCCCACCGGCGCCGCGATGTCCATGCCCCCATGCGGATTGCGCGACTGACCATTGAAGAAGCGGCGCAGCCCGAACGAGCTGGAGCGCACACCCGGCACTGGCTGGTGCAGCTGCAGCGAGGCAGGTACCGGCTCGGTCCAGGTGGCCATGACGCGCGCACTCTGCTTGCGCTCACGCAGATGGCGGGACAGCACCTCCTTGCTGAGCGTGACCTGCCCCGGCGCCACCTTCAGATGCTGCTCGGCATACTGATGGGGCTGGATGGGTACGTCGATCCGTCGCAGCCCGGTCGATGACGCCTCTGACTGAACCTTGCCAGCCGGAGCCGTGGTCTCAACGTCGCGAGCTTTGCCCTTGCCGCGCGTTGAGGCCTGATTTCCAGCCCGTGTGGCGCCGGGTACCGTATCCTGCACCTCCAGCACCAGCCGATCCTGCTGTGTGTGCAGCGGAATGCCCAGCACCGCGAACCACCCGGATGATGACCCCGTGACCAGAACAGGTATTCCGTTCCAGATGGCCCTGGGCGCTCGCCGTGCAGCCCCCAGCGGCACCACGGCCACGCCACCAGGGACCGCTCTCGACATCGGAAAAGGCAATGTCGCCTTCGACCGCGAAACCGTCCTGCGTTCCTGGGATGCGAGCGCAGCGGCCCGCACGACGCCAGGGCACACCGCAAACGCACCGCCCCCCAGCAGGGCGGCGGCCATGCCGCCCAGCCAGTGTCGACGTCCGGCCTGCAGTTCCTGAACGTCGCGCAGGCAGTTTCCATTCCCGACAGGCAGTGGCAACACTTCACATGCTGTATCACCTTTCACGGATACTTCCGCAGCGTCGGACATCGATCGATCAGGTACATTCAACGGTTTCACGGCCCTCCCGGCCTGGATGGGATACGCATGGCGCTTGCCAACCTGCTCACTTTAATCGACGACATCGCCAGCCTGCTGGATGATGTTGCAGCACTCACGAAAACCGCCGGCGCCAAGACCGCAGGCGTCCTGGGCGACGACCTGGCCCTGAACGCCCAGCAGGTCACGGGCATGCGCGTGGACCGAGAACTGCCCGTGGTCTGGGCCGTATTCAAGGGCTCGCTGCTGAACAAGAGCATCCTGGTACCGCTAGCGCTCGCCATCAGCGCTTTCGCCCCCTGGCTGGTAACGCCACTGCTCACCCTGGGTGGATTGTTCCTGTGCTTCGAGGGTGCCGAAAAGCTGCTGCACTCCGCACTGCATCGCAAGCACGCCGAGCACGCCTCCGATCACGCCCCGGCCGAACCGACGCCCGCTGCCGGCGAACAGGCGCCGCTGAACGAGAAGGAGCGCGTCAAGGGGGCCATCCGCACCGACTTCATCCTGTCGGCCGAAATCATCGCCATCACGCTGGGCATCGTGGCCCACGAGCCGCTGCCCACGCAGATCACGGTCATGGCCATCATCGCCCTGACCATGACCGTGGGCGTCTATGGCATTGTGGCCGCCATCGTGAAGCTTGACGACCTGGGCCTGTACCTCAGCCAATTGCAGGGCGGCGGCATGCGTCCGCTGCTGCGCACCATCGGACGCGGCATCCTGCGTGCGGCCCCCTGGCTGATGAAGGGACTGAGCATCGCCGGCACGATCGCCATGTTCCTGGTTGGCGGCGGCATCGTGACTCACGGCATTCCAGCCGTGCATCATGCCCTGGAACACGGCCTGGCGCAGGTGGCACTGCCTGCCTGGCTGTCCGGCCTGGCACTGCCGGTCGCCCAGGGCGTAGTCGGCTTGCTGGCCGGCCTGGTGCTGGCCATCGTCTTCCTGGGCATCCAGAAGATTCGGGGAACGGCCCAGGCGTAAGCCCACGCCTGGGGCAGCGCGGGGCATGTCCGAAGGCGGAGGCATCCGGCGCTCCCCGCGTCGTGCGCCAGGTATCAGGCATCACGAAGAACACTGAACGCCTGAAAAAGCCTGGCTGGCAGCGGAACATCCAGCTTCCAGAGGATGCTCATGGGGCGATTGCCTTCAGCCTGCAGCAGGGCAACGGGACCACAGGCACGATACGGGTCCTTCCGGGTCTGACGCACGAACAGCTGGAACTGCCAGCCGTTATCCGGGCTTTCCAGATAACGCCGCCCCACCTTC
>ERZ773087.1857-NODE-1857-length-12143-cov-5.293845_pt1 | contig 12143 bp, 9 predicted proteins | sample MGYA00511375_ERZ773087 | MGnify/ENA primary metagenome ERZ773087 (study PRJEB29015, sample SAMEA2737995) | human oral metagenome | biome: human oral; feature: human-associated habitat; material: dental | place: China | collected 2063 ...
GCCGGCACCCGAAGCTGAATCCGCCCTTCCGCCAGAAATAATTCCATATTCCGCCGATTCTTTAGGATCGTTAAGATACATCGCCATAGCAAGCTTGTTTACGTTTTTTTCGTTCATAGCGGCGTTTAGATGGGTTAGGACCTTCTTGCCGTCTATTTCTAGCGCGCCTAGGTTAGCCTCCGTCATCGTATCGAGCAAATTTGCGTCCGCATTTTGCTTAATCTGCGCTAAAAACGCCATATCGGTTATCCTAACGGCTTTTGGAAAATCATAGCTTCTAGCGTTGCTAAAGCTCATTTTGCCGACCTTTATTCCTACTTTAGATATATTTTCGTAGGCGGTTTGCAAATTTATAAACGAAACCAGATCGCTAAAGCTTTTAAAATCGCTAAGCTCGATGAGCATGGATGCGTTTTCCATCGCAAACTTGCCCGAGTCGTCCGTATCGCCGCCGCTAACTTTACCGACGCCGATTTCTAGGGATTTTATCTTATCTTCTTTGATTTGGGCCTTTGCAAAAGGCTTTGAGATAACAAGGTCCGAATTTCTCTCGTCTACTTTGATCTCGGCCAAATTTAGCGTTACGTCGCGGGTTTTATCTAAATTTATTAGCACATCGGCGCTCAAAAACTCGTCCGTGCCAAATATCTTTTTAGCTTCGGCGGCGGCTTCGGGCGTTAGAGCCTTGATATCGCTATGCGCCTTAAATCCGCTAAAAATCTCGGCAAATCCGTGTTTTAGCGTGGTTTTAGCCTCAAATTTTACCGGATCTTTGCCGTCGGTTAGCTCAAACGTAAGCGTCGCGCGCGAACTAAACAGCCCTTTGTCGTACTCGTTTTGCGTCACGTTTGCCTTTAGGTCTATAAACGGCAAGCTCAAAGTTTCGCCCGTTAGCCTAGCCACGCCCCTATCGTAGGACTCTTTGGCCTTAGACGAGCCGTAAAACGCGACGCCAAAAACCGCGATCAAAATGACTGCAAGCGCAAATATAACCTTTTTCATTTTTTTCCTTATTTTAAATTTTACTTCGTCGCCGCGATAAGCTCAATCTCGACCAAACCGCCTTTTGGCAGCGTTTTTACAGCAACCGTGCTGCGGGCCGGATAGGGCTCTTTAAAAAAATCGGCGTAAATTTCGTTTACCGCCGCAAAGTCTGCGATATCGGCTAGAAAAATCGTCGTTTTTACTACGCTCTCAAAGCCAAGCCCCGCTTCGCTCAAAATCGCTTGCAAATTTTGAAGCGATCTTTGCGCCTGCGATTTTACGTCCGCGCCCGCAAATTCGCCGCTAGGAGTCACGCCTAGCTGCCCGGAAATAAACAAAAATCCGTTTGTCTCGATCGCCTGCGAATACGGTCCGATCGCTTGCGGGGCGTCTTTTGTAGAGATAACCTTTTTCATTTTCGTCCTTTGTAAAAAATTTCGCGAATATTAGCAGTTTAGCGCCGAATTTGCAAATTTAGCTATAATTTCCCGTAAAAAGGCGCTAAAAATATGAAAATCATCCTTGCTCCAAACGAGTTTTTAGACGATTACGTTCTTGGCTGCGAATTTGCAAAAAACGCCGAAATCTCGGGCAACGCGTATCTGTTTTGGAGCGGCGCGATCTGCGCTAAATTTGAAAACTCGCGTACCGTTTTTCTGCATAAAAAAAGCATCCCCGCGCGATTTTGCGAGGCGGCCGCGCGCTGCAGCGACCTAGCCGGACTAACGCTCACGTCGGCGTTTTGCTCGTTTACGACGCTAGCGCCCTCGCATCTAGTCGCCAAAAACGGCTCCAAACTCTATCCGCTTTTTGATCTACGCGAAATTTGCGGGATAAAATTTATAAATTTAAAGAAATTTTACGATGATTTCGGACTTGACTACGGCTATAGAATTTACATAGAAAAGTGCTCGTTTTTCTCGCCCGAACCGCTTGAAAAGCGCATAAAACTAACCGAAACGATGTGTCTAGGGTATTATTAAACCGCGTAATTTTAGGCTTTTTGGCTTGCAAATTTAGCCAAATTCGGCCGTAAAACCCAGGCGCGAATTTAATCCGCGCCGAATAAAACCGAGTTTTAGTCAAAATCTACCGCGCCGCGCGGAGCGAAGCGATAAATTTAAAGCTAAATTTACGCGTCAAATTTAACAAGCTTCCTATCCTGCCGCGTTTTGCTTATCTTGCTGGGTTACGGACGTGAGTTTAGAAAGACGCTTACCGAGAAATTTTTTCGCATCGTCCACGATAGAGTAAACAGTCGGCACGAAAACGAGGCTAAGCAGCGTAGAAACGGCTAGTCCGCAAATCACGGCTACCGACATCGTCGCGCGAAACTCCGCGCCAGAGCCGCTAGCAAACACCGCAGGCGCCATGCCGGCGATCATCGCTATCGTAGTCATCACGATAGGCCGCGCCCTCTCCGCACCCGAGCTTAGCAAAGCCTGCCTGACGCCGCTTCCGCGCAAACGCTTTTCGATGACGAAATCAACGAGCAAGATCGAGTTTTTACCCACGATAGCCATGAGCATCAAGATGCCGATGACGGCGGATAGATCAAGCGCCCCGCCGTAAAGGAGCAACCCGCCCGCCGCGCCGCCGATAGAAAGCGGAAGCGCGATAAATATCGTAGCGGGCTGCAAAAAATCGCGAAAAAGCACGACCAAAACCAGCAAAAACATCGTCACGCCAAAGCCCAGCGCGATACCAAACTGCTCAAACATCTCGCTCATATACTCGCTATCGCCGTACTCGGGCGACGAGATACCTGATGGTAAATTTTTCATCGCGGGCAGCGCGTAAATTTGCTCCAAAACCTCGCCTACGGTAAATCCCGGCTGTAAATCAGCCTCGAGCGCGATCTTGCGGCGCTTATCAAACCTCTCTATGCTAGCAGCGCCCTGCGAATACGAGATTTGGGCTACGCTTGAGAGCGGCAGGGTCGCTCCCGCCGCGTTTTGAACGTAAATTTTACGCAGGATTTCAAGGTCGTTTCTAGCTCCATCCTCTAGGCTAACGCGGATAGGCACTTGGCGGCCCGGCAGGTCAAATTTCGCCGACGCCGCGTCCGTGTCGCCGACGGTAGCGATACGCAGAGCCTCAGCTACGGCTTGATGGCTCACGCCTAGCCTCGCGGCCTCTTTTTTGATTAAATTTACGCGGATTTCGGGCTTTTGCAAAGGCTCGTTTACTTGAGCGTTTTTCGCGCCGGCAACCCCGCTCATTTGGGATTTTATCAGCGCGGCGGTTTTAGAGAGCGCGTCCGCGTCCTCGCCCGTTAGGATTACCGAGATATCGCGCGCGGCCATATCGTTAGCGAAGGCAAATCTCATATCGCTAAATTTAGCCAGCTCCGCCCGCAGCTCGTCTTCAAACCGCTTTTGCGTAACGCCGCGCTGCTTGTGCGGTTTTAGCGTGATTAGCAGCTCGCCCTTGTGCGTTTCGCCGCCGCCCCCGGCTATAGCAAAAACGGACTGCACGGCCGGGTTTTGCTTAACGACGCGGGTTAAATTTAGCAGCCTCTCGTCGGTCTGCTCTAGCGTAGAACCGGGAGCTAGCGTGATATTTACGCTGCTTCTGCCCGAGTCGCTTTGAGGCAAAAACCCCGTCGGCAAAAGCGGAATTAACGCAAAAGAGCCAAGCAGTAGCAAAAAGCCGATAAAAAGCGTAAATTTACGGTGATCTAGCGTGAAATTTAGCAAATTTAGATAAGCCGCCTTTAGCTTGCCCGCTTCGCGCTCCTCTTTGGCTTCGGGCTTTAGAATGTAGGCCGCTAACAGCGGAGTGGCTAAGCGCGCTACTAAAAGCGAAGCCAAAACTGCCGCCGCGACAGTTATGCCAAACTGCCTAAAGTACTGCCCGATACCCCCGCCGATAAAGCTAACGGGCAAAAATATCGCCACTATCGTTAGCGTAATGGCAACCACCGCAAAGCCGATATCATCAGCCGCGTCTATGGCGGCTTGGTACGGGCGCTTGCCTAGGGCTAGGTGCTTTTTGATATTTTCTATCTCCACGATCGCGTCGTCTACGAGTATGCCGATAACTAGCATCAAAGCTAGCAAGGTGATGCCGTTTAGCGTGTAGTCCAGCAGATAAAGCGCCGCAAACGTCGGCAAGATCGAAAGAGGCAGTGACACGGCCGCCACCAGCGTCGCTCTCGCGTCTCGCAAGAAAATAAACACGACCAAAACCGTCAGTATCGCGCCCTCGGCTAGCATCCAGATCGTTTGATCGTAGCTTTGCTTAGTCTCGTTCGCCGAGGTGTATATCTCGTCTATCTTTACTTCCGCATGCTCTGCGGTAAATTTAGCCAGCTCCTCCTTGATCTTTTGCATCACGACCGTATCGCTGGCGCCTTTTGAGCGCGATACACTAAAACCCGCCGTCTCCAGCCCGTCCATCCTAGAGCGCGACCTAACCTCGGCGTGCGAGTCCTCTACGCGAGCGATGTCGCCCAGACGGACGCTAACGCCGCCCTCTAGTCGGATGGGGGTATCTGCTAGCTCCTCGATACTCTTTGCGCCGCCCGTTACGCGCAGGCTGTTTTCCGCACCGTCTAAAACGGTCCTGCCCGCGGGTAAATCGGCGTTATTTTGCGCAAGCTGCTTACTAATATAAGCCGCGTCTATCTTTAGCGAGCTAAGCGCGGCGGGGTCTAAAAGCACCCTAATCTCGCGCGTAACGCCGCCTAGGCGCTTTACTTGCTGAACGCCCGGGATCGCTAGCAGCCGCCTTTTTATCTCGTTATCTATCAGATGCGATATCTCGCTTTGGTCTAAATTTACGCTTCCTACCGAATAAAACGCGAGCGCCCCGCCCTCGACGTCCACGCGCTCCACTAGCGGCGTATCGATGCCGGCGGGTAGTTCGTCTCTGATCTGCGAGATAGCGTTTCGCACGTCGTTTACGGCCCTATCGACGTCCGTCTCGATAGCAAACTCCACCGTCGTAGCCGAGCTGCCCTCAGAAATCGTAGAGCTAACGTGCCTCACGTCCGCCAGCCCGCTCACGGCGTCTTCTATGCGCCTAGTAGTCGAGCTTTCTAGCTGAGTAGGCGACGCGCCGGTCTGCGTGACCGTGACGCTAACGATAGGGAAATTTACGTTTGGATTTGCGTTTATCGGCAGGCGCAAAAACGACGCTACGCCGCCTAAGCTAAGCGCGATAAAAAGCACGATAATCGGGATAGGATGACGGATCGCCCAAGACGAAATTTTCACTCTGCGCCCCTTTGCGCCGCTTCGCCGTCGTTTACCAGCGCGGCGGCTTTTAGCGCGACCTCATCGCCCTCGCTAACGCCCCAAATCACCTGCACTAGCCCGTTTGCTCTAAGTCCGGTTTGGATTTTTCGCTTCTGCGCCTTGCCGTCTTTTATTATCATCGCAAACGCGCCTGCCTCCGTAAACGAAACAGCCTGCGCGGGCAGCGCTAACGCGCTAAATTCGGGCAGGTCGATGACGGCTTTGGTGTACGAACCGATAAATTTAGCCCCGCCGTCTAGCGAAATTTTGACCTTGCCTAGGCGCGAGCTCGTATCCACGCTAACGGGCACCAGCCGCACCTTGCCGTTTACGGCCTCTTTTACGCCGTAAATTTGAGCCTGAGCGCTCATACCGACTCTTATCTGCGCAAGCTCGGCTGCGTCCGCGTCCGCAGATAGCTCGATGACGCCGTCTTTTGCGATGTTAAACAAAGCCTCGCCGCTAGTTAGCGCGCCGATCTGGGCTTTTTTGGCCGTCACGACACCGCTAACGGGCGCTATCACGCTAGCTTTGCCGAGCTGGTCTTTAGCCTCCGCGATCTGCGCGTCTATCTGCGAGATTTGGGCTTTTGCGGAGTTTAGATTCGCTCTGGCGCTTGCTTCTTTCGCGTTTGCTTGTTCGAGCTCTTGCGAGCTGATCGCCTTTTTTGCCGCCAAGTCTTTAGCTCGCTTTAGCGCGGAGCTAGCCTCGCTAAAAGCAGCCTTGGCGGAGTTTAAATTTTGCTTTGCGGCCTCTAGCGCGGCGGTTTGCTGGTCAAATTTCGCTTTTACGCCGGCATTATCTAGCAGGGCTAAAATTTGCCCCTTTTGTACGCTTTCGCCGACCTCGACTAAGATCTGGGCGATTTGTTGTCCCTGCAACGCCGAGCCCACGGCAACGTCGTCTTTAGCGACCAGTTCGCCGTGCAAATTTAGCTTTGGGCTAAATTTTGCGATCTTGGGCGAGACGACCGTGAGCTTTATCGCTTCGTTGTTTTGATTTTCCTCAGCGTCCGGATTTCTACCGTCTCGGCCGACGTTTGTTTCGCTAGCGTCGCCGTCTTTTATGCCCGCTTGAGCCGTTTGCTTGTTTTGCGACGGCGTTTCTTGCGCCGATTTATTTTCCTGTGCCGCCGCCGTTTGTTGCGCGGTCAAAATCAGCGCAAACGATAAAAAATACGCCTTTAAAATTTTGCCGAATTTCATAAAATTTCCTTAGATATTGGTCTTAAAATTTACTATATTAGCAAAATTTGGGACTAAAAATCAATCCTAAAACCTTGAAAATATTTTAGGATTTTACTAAAATTCGCCCAAAATAAAAAAGGCAAACGATGTATAACTTTGACGACCTAGGTAAAAAATAAGCGAGATTGACGAGCGTATAGACGCACTGATCGCTAAAACCGGGCTTAGCTATAGCGAATTTGCAGTGCTTTATACGCTAGCAAAAGACGGCCGCTCGACGCAAAAAAAGATCAGCGAGGAGTGGCTCATACCAAAACAAACGGTCTTTAACGTCTGCAAGGATTTTCGCCAAAAAGGACTAGTGCAAATAGGCGAGCAAAGCACGGATAAAAGGGAACGCGCGATGAGCCTCACACAAAAAGGGCACGACGTAGCTGACCCTATCGTGCGCGCTAGCGACGAGCTGGGCGAGCGGGTATTTGCTAGGCTTGGCGAAAAAAACGCCGAGAAGCTATTCTCGCTGCTAACGCGCTTTTGCGAGATTTGCGACAAAGAGATCGAAAATACGCCAGGTACCCAAACGAAAATTTAAGCTTGCTTGGATTAATCAAGTCGTTTTTGTCGTATATTTTTGTCAAAATACCAGCAAACGCCTACAAGACCGGAGCTAGCGACAAGCCGCGCGCAAAATACTCTAGCCAAATACGCCATACGCCAACGACGTTCCCGGCTCTTCCTAAATTTACCTACTCGCTTGCCTTTTTTCGTACTCGGCGGCTTAAATTTTACAAATTTTTCTAGTAAATTTAACGAAAAAGTCGTCTTGTCAAATTTGTTGCTTAAATTTAATCGGCGACGGTGAAAATACGGCTCAAAATGTGCAGACGATTTGCCAAAGCGCACAGCGAATTTGCCTGCTGATTTATCTTTGCAAACGCAAGCGGCGCTACCCAAATTTAGCATTTACGGCTTATAAAATCGCCGCAATGCGCCTTAAGACTACGCCAATGTTTAATCTTGTAACCAAAAAAACGAGTAAATTTTACCCGCTAAATTTTGACGCGTCGCGAAAAAGTAACTTAATAGTTTAAAGTCGTATCCACAGGTCGATTTCCACCGCCCACTCAAACAAAATTAGCTGAGTCGTACGCCTAAACGTCGCCGATTTGTCGACAACAATCGTCAAATTTATCCGCAAACGGCAAGATTTAATTTTCGTAACATTTTATAAATTTATTTACTTTTTTACTCACTTTGTATAGATTTTTGTAACTTAAATTTCAAAATTAATCAGAAAATATAATACAAAGCTCTATAATCGGTAAATTTAAAACCGAAAGGAGAAAAAATGAAACTATTTTCAGCTCTAGCCCTATGCGCTACTATGATGATCAGCGCGCAGGCTGCGGAAAAATACAAGATCAAGCTCGCCTCCACCTACGAGAGCAACGTGCCCGTACTAGGCGAAGCTCCAAAGAAATTTAAAGAGCTCGTGGAAAAGATGAGCGACGGCCGTATAGAGGTTCGCGTCGACTATCCGTCCAAGCACAAGGCGGCGTTTGCGCTGCTTGATATGGTCAAAAGCGCCCAGTACGACGCGGCTTTCACCGCGAGCTACTTTTATAAGGGCAAGGATGCCAAGCTCATGCTCTTCACGACTGTGCCTTTTGGCATGAACAAGGCTGAGCAGGACGCCTGGTACGCATACGGCGGAGGCAAAGAGCTTGCGCAAAAGGTCTTTAACGAGTACGGCATCGTGACCTTTCACGGCGGAAATTTCGGCATGCAAATGGGCGGCTGGTTTAAAAAAGAGATCAAAAGCGCGGACGATCTAAAGGGACTAAAACTGCGCATGACCGGACTTGGCGGCGAGATAATGACAAAGCTGGGCGTAAACATCAACACGATCCCGATCGGCGAGCTCTACATGGCGATGGAGATGAACACGATCGACGCCGTCGAGTGGGTCTGCCCCGCGATCGATATAAATTTCGGCTTTCAAAAGGTGGCCAAATTTTACTACACAGGCTGGCAGGAGCCCGCGAGCGAAAATGAATTTTACATCAACAAAAAGCTCTGGGACAAGCTACCGGCCGACCTTCAAGCTATCGTAGAAACCGCGACCAAGGCCGTAGCGGCCGACGTCTACGAGTCGGCGGTCTATCAAAACTCGCTAGTCCTCGATAAAATCAAAAGCGAGTATCCGGACGTAAAAATCGCCTCGTTTCCGCCGGAAATCATAGCCGCGCTGCGCAAAGCCACGGACGAGATCCTAGACGAACTCTCGGCCAAAGACGCGACGTTTAAGGAAATTTTGGACTCGCAAAAGGCCTTTATGAAAAAGGCTAGAGCCTGGACGCAGATCTCCGAAAACAGCTATATAAACAGCACTACGGAGTGATCCCGCTAAATTTAACGAGCCGTCCGAGTAAAATTTGACGGCTCGCCGCCTGATTTTTTATTGTGAAATTTGAGATTAAATTTACTCATTAGTTTTTTGCTATTTTTCGGCAAGGCGGTTAAATTTGAGTTCTAAAATTTTATAAATTTGGAGTTAAATTTACCCGTGCTTCATTTAAATTTAACGAGCATATACACTAAATTTGAACAACAAATTTAAAGTTCCAAACTACGATCTAAACCCAAATTTTTACCATGTTTTACACACATGAAATAGAAAGTTTTTATTTTCATTTATATTAAATCTTTTTATGTATAATTTGCACAATTTAGCCAAGGATTAAATAATGAGTATATCCACACCGCGCTTAGCAGTACTAATTGACTCAGATAACATATCATATAGAAACGTGGGCAATGTTTTAAATAAATTAAAAAACTATGGAGAAATTACCCTCAAAAGGGCATATGGAGGTTTTACGATTCATGAGGACTGTCCTGGTAGCAAAAAGGGCTGGAAAGAATTTTGCAATCGAAACGCTATAAATATGATACAAACATCGCAATATAGGGAAGGCAAAAATACAACCGACATAACGCTAACAATACAAGCCATGACGATGCTTTATTCAGATTTGTACGACGGCTTTTGTATAATATCTAGCGATAGCGATTTTACCCCGCTAGTAATGGCATTAAAAGAACGTAACAAAAAAGTTTATATAGTCGGCAACAAGCGAACGCCTTCTCCTTTAAAAAAAGCGTGCAATCAATTTATTTCCATCGAAGACAGCGAAAACAACACAACCGCAACAAGCCCGTCATTACCAAAAGGTTTCTTGAAAAAGCTTCCCGAGCTGTTTCAAAATTCACAAGACGGTTGGTTATCCGCAGCCGCATTTGGCAAAATATTAAAAGATGCTAATTATGACTATAAGAGACTTAATCCAGAAACAAGCTATGGAACGCTAAGCGAATTTATAAGGCAAAATACAAATATTTTTAAGTACAAGATGAAAGTAACTGGTAACGATACGTCAAACAATAAAAATATGTATGTTAGCTTAAGATAGGCTACGCCAAATCGCGTAAACCTATCCAAATTTATTTATATCTTTTTATACGGAGCCTGTCCTGCTTCGTAGAAGTTATTGCCCTCGCTATCTATCGCTACGATAGCGGGGAAGTCCTCGACCGTAAGCCTAGCAACCGCCTCAGGGCCAAGCTCTGGATAGGCTAGCACTTCGTACTTTTTGATGCTTTGGCTGATTAGTGCGCCCGCACCGCCGATGGCGACCATATAGACGCAGCATGATTTTTTCATCGCTTCGACGACGGCGTCGCTACGATATCCTTTGCCGATCATGCCATTGATGCCTACTTCGTTTATCATCGTCGGAGTGTATTTATCCATGCGTCCGCTAGTAGTCGGTCCCGCAGCGCCTATGACGTCGCCCGGTTTTGCGGGGCTTGGTCCTAGGTAGTAGATCGTCTCGCCGGCTAAATTTACGGGCAAGGCCTCGCCGCGAGCCAAAGTCTCGGTTAGCGCCTTGTGCGCGGCGTCGCGGGCTGCGATGATGGTGCCGCTTATTAGTACGTTATCGCCTGCTTTTAGGCTTTTTACGACCTCTTTGTCAAACGGCGCGGTTATCTTTTTTACTTCTGACATCTTTTCTCCTTAAATTTCAGCTTCGGCGTGGCGAGCGGCGTGGCAGTTGATGTTGATAGCGACCGGCAGGCCCGCGATGTGGGTAGGATACCACTCGATGTTTACTTTTACCGTGGTCGTGTCGCCGCCTAGACCTTGCGGTCCGACGCCCGTTTTACAGGCGAGCTCTAGTAGTTCCTCCTCTAGCTTGGCGTACCTCGGGTCTGGGTTTTTGCTGTCTGCGTCGCGAGCGGCGGCGTATTTTGCCATTAGCGCGGCCTTATCCATCGTGCCGCCTATGCCCACGCCGATCACCATCGGAGGACAGGCGTTTGGACCCGCTAGCTTAACGGTGTCTAAAAATACCTTTTTCACGCCCTCTAGGCCGTCTGCGGGTACTAGCATCTTTAGAGCAGATTTGTTCTCGCTGCCAAAGCCTTTTGGAGCCACTTTTATGTGGATTTTATCGCCTCTTACTATCCTTACGTTTATGACGGCGGGGGTGTTGTTCGTCGTGTTTTTGCGCTCAAAGATCGGGTCGTTTACGACTGATTTGCGCAGGTAGCCGCCCACGTAGCCGTCTTTTACGCCCTCGTTTATCGCGTCTTCTAAAAATCCGCCCTCGATATGCACGTCCTGTCCGATATCGACGAACACGACCGCCATGCCCGTGTCTTGGCAGATCGGCGCGACGCGCTTCTGGGCTAGATCGGCGTTTTGGAGTACCTTGCCTAGGATGTCTTTGCCTATCGGCGAGCTCTCGTTTTCTCTAGCTTTTTCAAAAGCCGCTCTCATATCGGGCGTCACGACGTAACAGGCCTCTTTGCAAAGCTCGCTGACGGTTTTGGAGATTAATTCCGCTTGAACTACTCTCATCTGTCCTCCTGTGTTAAATTTGTTTTATAAATTTCAAAATATAAAATTTAATTTTTATCTCTTATTAAATTTCGCGAAGTTTATCAAAATAAGCTAAAAAGTTAGATTAAATTTGTGGATTTTGAGAGAGTCTGAGAGAAAAATCGGCTTAAATTTATGCTTCGCGTAAATTTGAAAATTTAGCTTAACTAAAGCCGGCTATGAAATTTAACGGTAGCCCCGCAAGACTCGGCCAAACGGCGATAAATTTAGAGCAAAAACCGCAAACCCAAATTTGACGAAATAGCTTAAATTTGAGCCGATTTCGCGAGTGAGGCAACGTTTTCAAATTTTAGACCGGCTTAAATTTGAAAATCCATTTCCGCGCCTCAAATTTAAAACCAAATTTACGCCCCTCCTGCAAAAAGCAAGGCGTAAATTTGCCTAGTCTTCATCCTCTTTTTGCTCAAATTTTCTGCGCACTTTGACGCTAGAGATGCTAGCGCCGTCCATCTTGCGAACCTCGTAGTAGCAGTTTTCGTCCTCGATCTTGTCGCCTACGACCGGCAAGCGGCCGATGAGATTAAAGACGTATCCGCCGATCGTTAGCTCCTCGGTCTCGTCGGCGAAGCTTATCCCCATCAGCTCCTCGACGCTCTCTAAATCAAAACGCCCCTGAAACTCGTAGATATTTTCGTTGATCTTTTTATAGTGCGGATCGGCATCGTCATGCTCGTCGTTAAAGTCGCCTAGGATCTCTTCCATGATGTCTTCCATTGTAAGAAGCCCCGCCGTGCCGCCGTATTCGTCCACGACCACGCCTAAACT
>ERZ773087.1859-NODE-1859-length-12119-cov-47.815650_pt1 | contig 12119 bp, 8 predicted proteins | sample MGYA00511375_ERZ773087 | MGnify/ENA primary metagenome ERZ773087 (study PRJEB29015, sample SAMEA2737995) | human oral metagenome | biome: human oral; feature: human-associated habitat; material: dental | place: China | collected 2063 ...
CCAAATCTAACCCCCGCGACACGCCGAGCCAGACACACATTTTGACCCTTAACCCAAGATTACACTGAACCTATCAGGATAATGGGGAGCACTGTTTTTCTGGAGGTTTCGGCCGGGAGGTGGGCGTCGCAAAGCAAAACCCCGGCTCTGGGAAAGAACCGGGGTGATAGAGCGGAGGATGTGGGATTTGAACCCACGAGGGGCGTTAGCCCCGCACGCGTTCCAGGCGTGTGACATAGGCCGCTAGTCGAATCCTCCAATGCACATGCGTATGTACCACGGACACTTTACCTAACTGTACAGCAACTTCCAAATCCACCCGCGCGCCCGGCCCTGTCCAGCGGAAACGGCGGCTGGTTGGGTTTATCGGCAACTTTCGGCTAGAGTCAAGTGCAGGACTTCGCATGGCGTATATCTCGTGAACCCCCCCAGGGCAGGAATGCAGCAAGGGTCAGCGGGCTCTGACGGGTGTGCGGAGTCCCCTTTTGTGTTTTTGGGGCAGGGGTTTGGGGGTTGCTGGAAACTAGCGGCAAAAACTGGGGGATGACGCTAAAGTTTGTTGGAGAAATCCCAACCATACTGTTACCTAAGGTGGATCATCGTGACCCTACGTGACTATGACGCTGAACGCCTCGCAGCCTTCACCAAAGACATCAACGCAAAATACGACGAGCTCAAGGCCCGCAACCTCACGCTCGACCTCACCCGCGGCAAGCCATCCGCCGAACAACTGGACTTCTCCAACGCCATCCTGGCCCTGCCCGGTGTGGACGACTACCGCGCCGCCGACGGCACCGACTGCCGCAACTATGGGGGCCTGACCGGTATCAAAGACATTCGCGCCATCTGGGCCGAGGCCCTCGGCCTGCCGGTCGACAATGTGATCGCCGGCGACGCCTCCAGCCTGAACATCATGTTCGACCTCATCTCCTTTGCCTTCATGTTCGGCACCAACGATTCCGAGCGGCCCTGGCGGGACGAGCCCAAGGTCAAATGGCTGTGCCCGGTTCCCGGCTACGACCGACACTTCAGCATCACCGAACTGTTCGGCTTTGAGATGCTCCACGTTCCCATGACCAACGACGGCCCCGACATGGCCGTGGTCAAGGAACTGGTTAAGGATCCCGCGGTCAAGGGCATGTGGACTGTTCCCATCTTCGGTAACCCCACCGGCGTGACCTTCTCCGAGGCCACCTGCAAGGAACTCGCCGCCATGGACACCGCCGCCCCCGACTTCCGCATTATTTGGGACAACGCCTACGCCATCCACACCCTCACCGACGAATTCCCGGTTGTCTACAATGTGTTGGAGCTGTCCGCGGCGGCCGGCCACCCCAACCGGTTCTGGTTCATGTCTTCCACTTCGAAGATCACCCACGCCGGGTCGGGCGTGTCCTTCTTCGCGTCCTCCACCGCCAACCTGGACTGGTACGCCAGCTACGCCAACATTCGGGGCATCGGGCCGAACAAGATCAACCAGCTAGCCCACGCAAAATATTTTCAGGATGTGGCCGGACTCAAGGCCCTCATGCAGAAGCATGCCGGTTCGCTCGCCCCCAAGTTCGAACGGGTGCTCACCATTTTGGAGGAGCGCCTCGGCGACTACGGCGTGGCTACCTGGACGAAGCCGAAGGGCGGCTATTTTATCTCCCTGGATGTGGTGGATGGTACCGCCAGCCGGGTGGTGGAGCTGGCGAAGGAGGCTGGCATTGCCCTGACCGCCGCCGGTTCCTCCTACCCGCTCAAGCAGGACCCCAATGACCGCAACATTCGGTTGGCGCCGTCCCTGCCGCCGGTGTCCGAGCTGGAGGTTGCCATGGATGGCGTGGCTACCTGCGTGCTCAAGGCCGCCGCGGAGAAAGCCGCAGCTAGCTAAGTCGCTTTACGACGCGGTGGGCGTGGGCGGTGGGCGGCTGGTGTCGGCCTGCTGGTGGTCAACGCCGGTGGGGCCCAACCCCAACCCGCAAGGCGCGTGTCCTGCCGCACCGCCGCGTTGCTGCCACCGCGCCACGCTGCACCACCGCCACGCCGTGATTCCGAGCCCCCATAACCTAAGAAAGTATGCAATGGATATTCATGAAACCGCCGCCTGGATCGATGGTCTATTCGATGGAGAAATGAGTCTTCACGAGGCGAAACGGGAGGAAGGGTATCCCACCATCCTGGCGACTTTCGAAACGGAAGAACAAATATCCCTCTGCTCGACCATCGGATTTAACGAGGTGGACACGGGGCTGGAATCGGGCGGGCTCGATGTGAGGTGTGAGTTTTTCACGATCACGGAAGCGTCGCAAAGCGATGCCATGCACGTCGTGGACGCTACTGTGCAAACGCTGGTGCAGGCCAATGGCACGCTGCATGCGCAACCCGACACTATTATCCCCGGCATTGGTCTGGCGGTGCTGCCCGAACATCTCACCGTTTGCCATGGCCTTTTCGTGGCCCCGGAGGTGTGGGGGCCGTCGGTGCCGCAGTTCATCGAGGAAGATCGGTGGACGCTCATGCTGGAATTGCTGCTGATTACCGAGGACGAGTTCAACTACGCCGTCACCTACGGCGCGCGAGACCTCCTGGATGAGCTGGAAAAAACCGGGGTTAACCTGCTCGATTGGCAACGGTAGGCCAGTTACTATTGTGTCCGCATGTGGTAGGCGTCATGCGGTAATCTGGAACCCGTGGCTTTATATCGCAAATATCGCCCGGGTTCCTTCAACGAACTGGTCGGTCAAGAACAAGTAACCGTGCCACTGTCGGCGGCGCTCGACAATGGCCGAATCAACCACGCCTACCTTTTCTCCGGCCCCCGCGGTTGCGGCAAAACCTCCTCTGCCCGCATTATGGCCCGTTCGCTCAACTGTGTGAATGGGCCCACCTCAAAACCCTGTGGAAAATGCAACTCATGTGTGTCCCTTGCCGCCAACGGGCCCGGCAACCTGGACGTGACCGAGCTCGACGCCGCCAGCCACAACGGTGTTGACGACATGCGGGAACTCCGCGACCGCGCCATGTTTGCGCCAGCCGAATCCCGCTACCGCATCTTCATCATCGACGAAGCACACATGATAACCAACCAGGGTTCGAACGCACTTTTGAAAATTGTGGAGGAGCCGCCCGCGCACCTCATCTTCATTTTCGCCACCACCGAACCCGAAAAAGTGATCGGAACCATCCGGTCCCGCACCCACCATTATCCCTTCCGTCTGCTCACCCCCCAGGCCATGCGCGGCCTGCTGGAACGCACCGTCGCTGCCGAAGGCGCCATCATTGAAGAATCCGTGTATCCGCTGGTAATCCGCGCCGGCGGCGGCTCACCCCGCGACACGCTCTCCATCCTCGACCAACTCCTCGCCGGCACCGGCCCCGACGGCCTCACCTACCAATACGCCCGCATGCTCCTCGGCGTCACCGACGACACGCTTATCGACGCCACTATCGCCGCCCTCGCCACCAACGATCGTGCCAGCCTCTTCACCACGGTCGATGACGTCATCGAGGCCGGCCTGTCGCCCCGAAAATTCTCCGAAGACCTCCTCGACCGCCTGCGCGACCTCATGCTGCTCCAGGCCGTCCCCGATGCCGTCAACCTGGGGCTGGTCGACGCCCCCACGGATCGGGGTGAAATTCTCCTGCAACAAGCACAAGAGTTCGACTCGCAACGAATTCCCCGGATCGCCGGCATTCTCAATGACGGCCTCAGCAGCCTCAAAGGCGCAACCAGCCCCAGGCTGCTGCTGGAAATCCTTTGCGCAAAAATGCTCATAGAGCCGGGAGGACAAGCGGCCCCCGCACCTGCGCTATCCGCACCTTCTGCGCGGCCTACGCCAGCCGCTCCCGCATCGACACCATCATCAAAATACGAGCGGCCCTCCCAACGTCGCGCCCGCGAAGCCCAAGAAGCCCGTAACGTGGCCGAAAAACCCGAGGTTGTCGAGGCAGTGGCCGAGGCGAAACCCCAGGAACCCGAGGAATCCCCGGAAACCCGGTCGACGCCACCCCAGCCGGCGTCGACAAGCGTGCACGTGCAACCCATTGACGCCATCAAAAACGCCTGGGACAAAATCCGCTCAACAGTATCGAAAACCAATGCGGTTGCGGGCATCCTCCTCACCGGGGTCCAGCCTTTGGGTATTGCGGATGAGACGCTGGTTCTGGGGCATAACACGGGGGCGCTGGCTTCGCGGCTCAACGCGCCCGAGCACAATGCCACAATCCAGAGTGCTGTTTTGGAAACCACCGGGCTAGAGCTGGAAGTGCGATGCGAGGTGGGCACCAACCCAAAAGCGTTCGGTTTTGAGACCGACAGCCCAAAGCCCGTATGGAACCCCGAACAGGATGCCGGCGAGGCCGGGAGCGCTGGTGATGCCCAAGAAACCGCTGTACAAGAGGCGGAATCGACCAATCCAGTAGCGGCCGAGCAGGTGGAACCAGAGCCCGCACCGGAGTCGACACAGCCCGAGGGGGTGGTGGAACCAGCAGAATCAGGGCACACACCGAAGCTGGCGAAGTCTGACGTGGATTCGGGGCTCGTACAGTTGCCTGAGGATGCGACAGAACCGGAAGCCACGCCACCCTCGCCGCCCACGCCGGAGCCCGCACGGGAAGTCGCGCCGGAACCCGAGCCGTCTGCACCCCCTGTACCACCCGCGCTTGCAGCTCCGGAAGACACCTGGGGTGAACCCGCGCGACTCGGCGGAGCACCAGAATCCGCGCCTGACATGCCCAAATCAGACAGTGCTGCCGTTCCTGAAGACGCTTCTGAGGCCGGCACCAACCCTGCTGCTCAGCCCAGCCAGCCGCCTAGCGCCGCCAGCCCTGCCGAATCGGCAACCAGCATTTGGGGGCAACCGGCACAGCTAGGAGGCGGTGGAGGGCCTACCCACCAGCCAACTCACCAACCCACCTACCAGGCGCAGCCCGCCCAACCGGCACACGAACGACCCGCACCCCAAGCGCAAACCCAACCTCAGCCATCGGCAAAACCCACGACCTCAACATGGCGGGAACGGGCGCGCCGGGGAAATAAACTCCTGGCAGAGCAACAAAATGCGCCCCGGTTCTCGGATGGTACCCCGGCGCCGCCAGAACCATCGGAACCATGGGACGCACCCCCACCGCCCCCACCGTCGGCTGATGTGCCCGAGATGTCGGCGCCGGAGCCCGGAGCGGAAGCTGGGTTCGGGGCTGGGGCAGCGCCGGTGTCTGGAGCTGCGCCCGGTCAGCCGGTGCCGCCTGCGCCCAAGGGGGCACCCGAGCCTTCTGAGCAGCGGGAATCAGTGGTTCCTGCGACGCCGGTGGGTCCCGTGGGTCCGGTGTCGCCTGGAGCGTCGGCGCCCACTATGTCGATGGCCTCCGCGTCTGCGGCATCCGCGGCCCCCGCACGGGCATCCCAGAACGCGGCCCCCGCCCCCGGCTCCGCCCCTGATAGCGGTAGCAGCCCTGGTGCCGGCACCGCCGGCGCCCCCACCAGCAACGCCCCATCCCACCGTCGTACCCACCACCAGCACCATCAGTCTCGCCAGCCCCACCGGCCTGGTGATGAGGAGGCCGAGATGATGCACCAGGCAGCCACGGAGCTGGGGGAGCACGACCATCGTGATGCCATGACCATTGCGATTTCCCTGGTGGAGCAGGAGCTTGGGGGGCGCGTCGTATAGTCGTCGTAGAGCGCAAGCGTTGTGGCCCGGCGCGTGTCTGAGTATGCATGATAGCTGCTATGGCAGGTACACTTGAGCGGCGAAACTCTAGAGAAAGGCAAAATGATGAGTCAACCTGATATGTCCGATATTTTGGCCCAGGCGCAGGAAATGCAGGCTAAGCTGCAGGCGGCGCAGGAAGAGATTATGTCGTCCATTGTGATTGGGCAGGCTGGCAATGGGCTGGTGTCGGTGTCGATGCAGGGTTCCGGCACTGTCACGTCGGTGAACATTGATCCGAAGGTGATCGACCCCGAGGACCCCGACACTTTGCAGGACCTCCTGGTTGGCGCCTACAACGATGCGCACGGCCAGCTCGCCAAGATCGCCCAGGATAAGATGGGGCCCCTGCAAGGCGCCATGGGTGGCTTCGGATTCTAGTCTGCATATTATGCATCCCCGGCCCCTTGTGGTCGGGGTTTTCCTTTTGCTTTACGACGCCCTCCCGGCCGGCCCAACCCCTTGTGCCTTGCACACCTCTGGCAGCATGTTTGCTAAGCATGGTTTTCTGTTTCTGTTGTGCTCAATCCCCAGGAGCTGGCTTGCCCTAATGCCGGAAACCATGCTTAGAACTTCTGAAGCCCAGGTGGGCTGGCGGTGGTGCTCTTGCCCTTGGGAGTAGTAGTTATGCTAAGCATGGTCTTTATTCAGATGGGGTCTTGTGGAGGACTGATTTGACCGAAGACCATGCTTAGCAGTCGTGAAGCGGGGTGGGTTGATTGGTCTTCTGCTGGGATGGTTTTAGCCCTCGGTCACATTGCAGATCTGCTAAGCATGGTTTTCTTTTTCTGGTGCACTAAATCACCAGGGGTCGGCTGGCTCTAAAACTGGAAACCATGCTTAGAACTATTGCTACAACCTGAGGGTAAAGATACCTTCATCAGTCTGCTTAAGCTTCAGGTGTGCTAAGCATGGTGTTTGGTTATTGTGGTTGGTTTTCTCTAGGGTTTTACAGTCGACTGGGATGAAGACCATGCTTAGCAAACGTGCTGCATAGTTGTGGTGTTGGTGTGGGGTGCTGCCGCCCAGTGGCAGCCCAATCGGCTCACTTTGCCGCATACTTGCTAAGCATGGTTTTGAGTGGAATCCGGTTGTACAGGGCCGCCAGAACATGGAAACCATGCTTAGAACACTTGAAGCTCCAAAGGAGTCGCACCATGCCCCGCACCACTGTACCGCCCAGCGACGCATCCACTCCGTAACCCCGCCCCGCCCCGTTGTTTCATGTCCAGACGGTGTGGGAGAATCAACGTCGAGTGATGAAAGGATGAGGTGCGGTGTTTGAAGGCCCGTTGCAGGATTTGATTGATGAATTGTCGCGTCTGCCTGGGGTGGGGCCGAAGAGTGCGCAGCGTATCGCGTTTCACCTGCTGCATGTGGATCCGATAGACATTACTCGGCTGCAGGCTGCGCTGGGGGCCGTCCAGCAGGGGGTGAGTTTTTGCCGGATCTGCCACAATATTTCCCGGGATGAGGTGTGTCGGATTTGCGCGGATTCGGGCCGGGACCGGTCGACAATTTGCGTGGTTGAGGAGCCCAAAGACATCCAGGTTCTCGAACGTACTGGCGAATTCAATGGGCGGTATCATGTGCTCGGTGGGGCGTTGGATCCGCTGAATAGCATTGGCCCGAAGGAGTTGAACATCACTGCCTTGTTGCAGCGGATCGGTGGGGTGCTGCCGGATCGGGAGTTGGCGGATTCCACCCCGGAGCAGCCATTATTCGATACCACCCCGGAGATCACCGAGGTGATTCTCGCCACCGACCCCAACACTGAGGGGGAGGCTACCGCGAGCTATTTGGCACGGCTGCTCAAGGATTTTCCGGGGCTGGTGGTGTCTCGTCTCGCATCCGGCATGCCATTGGGCGGCGATTTGGAGTTTGTGGACGAGCTCACCTTGTCGCGGGCGCTCAGCGGCAGGCTAACGCTGTAGCCGTTCCCTCCGCAGCTTGTCGACGACCGGAAGGTCCAACGGCTGTAGTTCGGACATGGGCATGTCCAGTGCCCACGCCAGGAGAAGATCCGCCAGTTGGGGGTTCCGGGCCAGGACCGGCCCGTGCATGTAGGTGCAGATGATACTGCCCTGAACTGCGCCTTCGTAGGTGGGCTGCTCGGTATCGGAGTTGCCCACCCCGTGGGTGACGATGCCTAATGGTTTCGCATCCGACCCGAGAATGCTGGAGCCGAAATGGTTACCAAACCCGGTGAGCGGTTCGGTGAGGCCGGCGGTGATGCCGCCATCGTTTGGGTGGGGGGTGGATTGGAGTTCTCCGATGAACCGCTTTTTCAGGCTGCCGGTGGTAGCGTCGATAAGCCCGGCGCCGGTGACCATCCTATTATCGGCGCGGAACGATTCACCAAGAACCTGCAACCCGGCGCAGATCGCCAGGATGGGTCGGCCGGCCGCCGCTGCTTTGTGCAGGCCACCGTCGGTGTTGATGTGTTCCGCGGCAAGGATTTGGGCGGTGTCTTCGCCACCGCCGAGGCAGTACACGTCGAGGCTGGTGGGGATGGGGTCGCCAAGGTGGATGCGCACGATGTTCGCGTCGAAGCCGCGCATGCGGGCGCGTTGGCGTAGCACGAGGGCGTTGCCGTCATCACCGTAGGTGCCGAGTACGTCGGGCAGAACCAAACCAATCTGTAGGGTGCTCATTTAATGTGTCTCCGCTTCAATCCGGCGCACCAATGCGCGTTTAAGATCCCGAAATGCCGTATAGTTGGCCAACACTTCCACTCGGCCTTCCGGGCAGGCCAGAATGGCGTCCATCATATTGTGGACGAGTTCATGTTGAATTTCGGCGTAGGTGAGGCGCACCGCGAGGTCTGTGCCGCGTTCCCCGGAGGCTTTCACCGCGAGTTCGCCAAAGTCTTCAAATCGGACATCCCACAGCCAGGACAGGTCTTCCCCGTCCGCAACCTGGCCGTTGACAGCAATAACGAGGCCGTCGGCGGTGCGGTCCACCATGGACATGGCCTCCTGCCAGCCGGCCGGGTTTTTGGCGAGGAGGAGGTGTATGTCCCGGTTGCCGAGCCGGAGGGTGGAGTATCGGCCGGCCACATCGTCCACGGTTTCGACCGCGGACATTGCCACGTCGAGGGGGATGCCGAAGCATTCCACGGCTGCCGCGACTGCCTGGGTTGCGTTCCCCCGGTTGGCGGTTCCCGGTAGTTTCAGGGCGAGTGGCGCTATATCGTTGGTGGGGGTGTGGATGCCTTCTGGGGTGATGGTCCAGGTGGGTTCCGGTCGGCGGAATATTGTGCCGTCGGCCAGTGGTTGGACGGCTTCCCACGTGCCGTCCGGGTGGTGGATGATGCGCCCACCGGTTCGGGGGCAGGACACTGAGTCGCCTTTCCAGCCGGCGCCGGCCGACACCCACACCACGTTTTTCGCTTCCCACGCCACCGAGGTGACCAGCACATCGTCACAGTTGGCGATGACGGTCATGGTTGGGTGGTTGAGGACGCATTGCCGGAGGGCGCGTTCGATTTTATTGATTTCGCCCACCCGGTCGAGTTGGTCCCTCGACAGGTTGAGGAGCACCAGGCAGGATGGTTGCAGCCGGTCTGCCACCGAGGGGACGTGGAGTTCGTCGCATTCTAAGACCACGTGGCTGGCTTCTTGGCCGGCCATGAGGGCGGTGATAATGCCGGCGTCCATGTTGTCGCCGCCTTCGTTGGTGGCTACTTGGTGTGCGCTGCGAATCGCGGTGGCGAGCATTCGGGTGGTGGTGGATTTACCGTTGGTGCCGGTGATGAGCGCGACCGGCCGGCCGAATCCCAGGTTTTTCATGATCTGGGGGTCGATTTTTTCCGCAACCAGTCCGCCGATCATGCCGCCGGAGCCACGTCCGGTGGCACGAGAAGCGAAAGTAGCAAGCCGCGCCAGCCCAATGGCCGCCCTGGTGCGCGCGCGTAAACGAGGGAACTTCATGTGGAAAGAGTCTAGTCCTAAACTATCGCCTGGAAACTCGCCGACTGCCCTTTTTCCGTGGTTGGCGTGTTGATCGCCCGGTAATTGAGCGAAGTACCGGCGAAGTTTCCGGCGGCGGGGTTGGTTCGCCGGGGGTAATTTGTGTGGTGGTAATTAGCGTGAGGAACTCATCATCTGCCATGAGTGGCACGCCTTTTCGGGCCGCATGCATGGCCTTGCCGGACAGGTTGTTTCGCTTGTTGCATACCACCAGCGACGTTTGTCGCGTCACCTTTTCGGAGTAGGAGAGGTCGTGCGTGGTGATTGCCCGGATGATGTCGTCGGGGTCTGCGGTGATTTCGGGGGCCACGACGATTTGCATGCCCTGGACCAGGGTGCCGGCGAACACGCCCGGGTTGTGGAATTTCGGGGTGGCGGTTGCTGCGGCCACCCGGATGCTGGAGCGTTGCAGCCCGAACCGGTCTGGTTGGAGTTCGTCCGGCTTGACGACGACCACGTGGTCGGGGTCGCGGAAGAACATGTCGGCCACCAGGAGGGTTTCTGCCCGGGTGACGTCGAATTCTGGTTGGCGGGCCCGTTCCACTGTTGCGGTTGCCGGCTCGCACTCCACCCCCAGCATTCGCGCAACCGTTCGAATGCGGGTGTCGGGGAGGTCCACGCCCCGCCGTCGGGCGGTGGCCAGCATGTCGACGATTCCCACCGGCCGGGGCACGTGCCCGACGCGTTGCCGGCGCCGGGGTTTTCCTCGGCTTCCCCGCCGCCGGTTTGCCCGGGCGGCCGCTGTCATTGCCCGCCGCGCCTCTTTATGGATGAACCCCCACACCAGTGGCACATTATGGGTGATCATGGTGCGGCCGTCTATGGTTTTGCCCAATGCTTTGAGAATGGAGCTGAAGGATTTCCCGTCGGCGATTTCCTCCCGGGATAACCCGTGCATGTGTTTGGGGCCCGGATCGTCCGGCACCGATAACACCGCGTGGAAGTCGGAATCCGGCTCCCCGGAGGCGGTCAACACCACCGCATCAATGACCACTAGTTGCGCGGTTGACGGGTGAATGCCCGTGGTTTTCACGGTCACGGCCACAAATGGGGTGCGGGCCAATTCCTCGGCCCGCTCCTGGGACACCTCCCGGGGTTTCGGGGTGGTCGCGGGGGATTGCGGTTGCGGTTGAGATTGTGATTGGGGTTTGTGTGCCGCGCCGCCCGACCGGCGGCGCCGAGAACGCCGGCGTGGATCAGTGGTCATAACGGTTTAGTGTAGCCGGTTGTACCGGCTTTCCCACCGTTGGCGCGTCGTAAAGCTTAAAAAGCCTGGTATGCGCGGTTCACCGCCGACGTGACCGCCTTCAGCGACGCATAGGTGATGGATCCGGCAATGCCCACACCCCACACCTTCTGGCCGTTCACGTCGGCGAAAATGTAGGCGGCGGCCTCCGCGTCATCACCCGCGGTCCGGGCGTGCTGGGTGTATTCCTGCACCTCAACATCAATCCCCAACTGCTCCAGCGCATTCGCGTACGCCGCGATCGGACCGTTGCCCGTGCCACTGACCGTCACCGATTCCCCTTGGAACCGCAGCTCAGCCGTGATCTTCGCCTGGTCCCGCTCCGTCACCGCCGCATCCACACGCATGGCCACCTGCTCCAGGGGGGTGGTCGCATCCAGGTAGGTTTCGGCGAAAATGTCCCACATGGCTTTCGACTCGATCTCACCGCCCTGCGCATCGGTCACGTCCTGCACCACCGACGAGAACTCCACCTGCATGGGTCGCGGCAACACCATGCCATGATCCGTCTTCATGATGTAGGCCACGCCGCCCTTGCCGGATTGCGAATTCACTCGAATCACCGCCTCGTAGTTTCGGCCCACATCCTTCGGGTCGATCGGCAGGTAGGGGACCTCCCACAGCTCGTCCCGCAACTGCTCCCACTTCACATCGCTGTGGTTTGCGCCCGGATGCACCCGGGCGGCCATTGCATCCAACCCCTTATTCACCGCATCCTGGTGCGACCCGGAGAACGCGGTAAACACCAGGTCACCGCCGTAGGGATGCCGCTCCGGTACCCGCAGCTGGTTGCAGTACTCCACCGTGGAGCGAATCTGGTTGATATTGGTGAAATCAATCTGCGGATCCACACCCTGCGTCAACAGATTCAACCCCAGTGTGACCAGGCACACGTTGCCGGTGCGTTCGCCATTCCCAAACAGACAGCCCTCGATCCGGTCCGCGCCGGCCATGAACGCCAGCTCGGCGGAAGCCACCCCGGTGCCCCGATCGTTATGCGGGTGCAGCGACAAAATAATGGAATCCCGCCGGTTCAAATTCCGGTGCATCCACTCGATCGCATCCGCATACACGTTCGGGGTAATCATCTCCACCGTGGACGGCAGATTAATAATGATCGGATTCTCCGGGGTGGGGTCCATGACCTCCACCACCGCGTCCACCACTTCCTTCGCATACGCCAATTCGGTGCCGGTAAACGACTCCGGG
>ERZ773087.1866-NODE-1866-length-12105-cov-12.913029_pt1 | contig 12105 bp, 7 predicted proteins | sample MGYA00511375_ERZ773087 | MGnify/ENA primary metagenome ERZ773087 (study PRJEB29015, sample SAMEA2737995) | human oral metagenome | biome: human oral; feature: human-associated habitat; material: dental | place: China | collected 2063 ...
AACTGAAGGCCGAAGCAACCGTCGCGCCCGCACCTGCAAACCCAAAAGCTAAAAATGTTGTTCAAAAGTAAATTAACTGGGCGCATTAAGACAAGGAATTTGAGATGTAGGCTGGTATTCTGCCTGGAAGAAAATATGGGTGGTCTTAGTCAGTCTGAAAGTAAGTGTTGTAAACCCAAAAAGTTTCTTATACAAAAGGATATATATTGAATGAATAAAGAAAATTGTAAAGGGTATTCTCTTACTCAATTAATCTTTGTAATTGCAATAATTGGGATCTTAACTTCAATAGCTTATCCAAGTTATCAAAAATATCTTAGAGACTCAGAAATGCGTCAGGCTCTGGCAGCGCTTGTTGAGAGTGCTCAGTTTATGGAACGATTTTATCAGCAGAATGGTAGTTTCAAGAAAACTTCTACAGCGTGGCCTGATTTGCCTAACTCGAGGAGTTTAGAAAACTTTTGTATTTATCCTCATGGGCTTGCAAGGGGCGCGTTAGATGGGAAATTTACTTTAAAGGCAGTTGCATTGGATAAAAATAAAGAACCTAGGGTAATAAAGATTAATGAATCTCTAACGACTTTTATTTGTGAGAGTACTGCTAGTTCTTGTGATGATGTTAAGAAAAACTATTTTTCTGGTGCAGATAAAAACTGTTCCGTATATCGGCTTTAAGAGGGTTTGTGCAGTTATTACTGAATGGTTTGTACATCTATTTAAACTAATATTAATTAAGTAGAGTCTGAGCCACTACTTATTATATATAAAAGGTCGTCTGAAAACTTGTTTTCAGACGACCTTTTTGCAAATGGAGCAATTAGCCCCCTAAATACCAGAATTTCAACGCCCACAATACGGCAACTATCCACACCATAGGTGGTACGTCTTTCACGCGGTTGCACAAAAGTTTAATCACTGCATAGCTGATAAAGCCGAAGGCGATGCCGTCTGCAATCGAATAGGTAAACGGCATGAACACGATGGTCAGGAAAGCGGGGGCGGCTTCGGTCATGTCGTCCCAGTCGATTTCACGCGCGCTACGCAGCATTTGCGCACCAACGTAGAGCAGCGCGGGCGCGGTGGCGAAGCCGGGGATACTCTGCACCAGCGGTGAGAAAATCAGACACGCCAACATCAATACGCCGACGGTTACGGCAGTCAGACCGGTGCGGCCGCCTGCGGCAACACCCGCCGCGCTTTCGACATACGGCGTGGTTGAAGACGTACCCAGCGCAGCACCGGCGACGATGGCGGTTGAGTCGGCGAACAGGGCGCGTTTCAGACGAGGCAGTTTGCCGTCTTCCAGCAGGCCTGCTCGGTGGGAAACGCCGACCAACGTGCCGGTGGAGTCAAACAAATCGACTAGGAAGAAGACAAAAATTACACTGACCATGCTGAGGGTAAAGAGGCCGTTGAAATCCATTTGCATGAAAGTCGGTGCGATGCTTGGAATCTCGCCGATTACGCCTTTAAACTCGCTCAAGCCCAGCAGGGTGGAAATGGCGGTAATCGTCAGAATGGTCAGGATAATCGCCCCTTTGACGCGGAAATGCCCTAAAGCCACCACCATGGCGAAGCCTGCCAGCACCAAAAGCGCGGCAGGTTGGTGGATGTCGCCCAGCTTCACCAAAGTCGCGTCGCTGGCGACGATGATGCCGGAGCCTTTGAGCGCAATCAGCGACAGAAACAGCCCGATACCGGCGGCAATCGACATTTTCAAACCCATGGGCAGCGCGTTCACCAGCATTTCGCGTACCTTGAAAAAGCTGAATAAAATGAAAATGATGCCGGAAACGAATACCGCGCCCAAAGCCACCTGCCAGGGCACGCCCATGCCTTTGACGACGGCGAAAGTAAAGTAGGCGTTCAGACCCATGCCCGGCGCGAGCGCAATCGGATAGTTACCGACGAAGCCCATCACGAAGCAGCCGATGGCGGAAGCGATGCAGGTGGCGACGAATACCGCGCCCATGTCCATGCCCGTTTCGCCGAGAATCAGCGGATTGACGATGATGATGTAACACATGGCGAGGAAGGTGGTCAGACCTGCCATCAGCTCCGTGCGCACATTTGTGCCGTTTGCGCGTAAATTGAATATACGCTCCAGCACATTTTGATTTGAAGTAGTCATGATTTATGCTTTTCAAAAAAAAGGAAATTTGCGGGCGGTATTATACTGAAAACGCTTTGTTATCGGGTGAAAAATTGTCAACATTTCGGTTGAAATGGTTTGAGAAAAGGTCGTCTGAAAATCAGAGTTGGGTTTTCAGACGACCTTTGGGCATTTTTTCTTTCAAAGATTAAATGCATAAAAAACCCGCAGCCGAAGCTGCGGGTCAATTTAGGTCAGTTATACGAAGAATATTACCATTCGTAGTTCAAACCTACGTTGTAAGATGCAGAGCCGCCTGAAGAGGTACCCACTGCAAGACCGGCTTTAGCTGCAAAGTTTTCATTGAAGCGATAACCTGCACCCACAGCAACTGCGGTATCAGATTTGAAACCACCCAAAGCAGCGGTAACGTTGAATTTACCGACGCTGTAAGGTTGGAACAGGCCGCTGAGGGCTGCTTGTGCTGCCAGACCTTGGCGGGTCTCTTTACGCAGGTTCGCTACGTTTTTATCCAGGCTATCGATGCGTGCTGAGTTTTTAGCAATACCTGCAGCGTGTTGACCATTTGCAGTTTGCAATGCAGCAATATCGGTTTTGTTAGTATCGATTTGCTTAGTATTGGCTGCAATTTGTACCGCATTGGTATCGGCACTTTCTTGAGCTTTGGCAGCAGCGGTTTTTGCAGCTTTGGCATGGCTGTCAGCAGTTTCGGCAGATTTTTGGGCAACTTCAACAGCACCTTTTGCCACTTGAGCTGATTTTTGAGCTTCAACAGCTATTGTTCTTACGCTTTCTACAGCAGTCTTATCAGCTTTGGTCTCAATTGCTGCTTTGTTGGCATCGATATCTGTGCGGTGAGCCTTCAAAGCATCAGCTGCAGCCAAATCTGCTTTTTTCAAAGTAATGATGTCTTCATCCAAGCTGGCAATAGCATTGTTGAAGCCGTCGTTAGCTTCTTTTTGCTCTTCAAGTTTGGCAGTATTTTCAGCGATTGCCGCTTTATTGGCATCAATTTCTTTACGATTGTCTTCTACAGCTTCTGCCGCAAGCCCCAAGCCCTTCGTCAAACCAACGATGTCTTGTTTATTGGCATCGATGTCTTTTTCAACAGCAGCGATTGCCTCTTTGGTTGAATCACCCAATTCAGTTACCGCATCACCGATGTCGTTAACTTTTTTGCCCATATCGGCAGTGTATTCCACCAATTTGTCAACATCAGCTTTGTCGGCTTTCGTGGCGATTGCTGTTTTGTTGGTTTCGATTGCCGCTTTATTGGCATTCACATCTGCACTGATAGCGTTAACGACTTCTGCAGTTTTTACCAATGCTTCGCTGTTGTCGTTGACGGTTTCAGTCAAGTCACCCAACGCTTCATCGTGTGCAGCTACAACTTCTTTCAAACCCAATCCGCCAAAGCCGTCAGCATCAACATCTGCTTGTGTAGCTTTTCTAGTGGATTTGACGCCATCATCATCAGTCTCAACGATTTCATCGCCATCTTTAAAACCGTTGAGTTCTTGTGCGTTTTCGATTGCTGCAAGCGCTGCTTGTTCAGCAGCTTTTTTGGCTCGTTCAGTCTCAGCGGTCAAATCAGCAAGACTTTGGTCATGTTTTGCTGCAACTTCTTTCAAGCCCAGTCCGCCAAACTCGTCTTGTTCAACGTCTTCTGTGGTAGCTGTTTTGACAGATTTGATACCATTCTTATCAGTAACAACGATTTCGTCATTTTCTTTAAAGCCGTTGAGTGCTTGAGCATTCTCAGCTGCTGCAAGTGCTGATTGTTCTGCAACTTTTTCCAAAGCTTTAGTCAGACCTGCTACGCCTTTGCTTGCCTTGTCGGCTTTATCGGCAACTGCGTCAATTTTAGAAGCAGCATCCACTGCTTTATCGGCGGCATCTTTGGCTTTATCAGCAGCGTCTTTGGCTTCTTTTACTTTGCTGTCAACGTTGGCAGAAAGTTCGGTTACTTTGTCTTCGGCAGCTTTGGCAGCGGCTTTGGCATCTGCCGTGTCTTGTGCCAGGCTGTCCACACGGGTGTTTACTGCGGTTACGTCTTCGCTTACTTTTTCAATAGATTCGGAAAGCTCGGATGAAGCTTTGGAAATTTCACTGTCCACTTCGTCAAATTTGGTGGAAATGTCTTCACCCATTTTAGCGACTGACGTGTTCAGAGTATTCACGCCTTCCGTAATTTTGGTAATTTGGTCAATGTTGGTTTTGGTGGCATTATTCAGTTTCTCAATAGCTTTCTCTTGTTCATCCAAAGCTGCCGCAGTGTCGTCCAACAGATCATCCACGCGGGCATTGACGGCGGTAAGGCCGCCTGCCAAGCCTACACCTTTCAGGCTGTCGGCTTCGATATCTTCATTGGTGGCTTTACGGACGGTTTTGTTACCATTGGCATCAGTTGTGATGAAATCCGAACCGGAAGCAAAACCATTAATGGTTTGTTCTAACTCTAAGGTTTTCAAAAGCAGGGCATCGCTGTCTTTTTTGAAAGTCAGCTTACCGGTATCTTTATCATATGTTGTGCCTTCGCCGAAGACAGTAAAAAACGCTGCTTGACCTTGATCGTCTTTGCCGCCAACCGCTGCTGCAAAGTTTTGTTCAGCCGCTCCCGCTGCGCCGCTTGCTACGGCTGCCGTAACAGCCATGCTCAATACTTTTACATTGAATTTTTTCATGTTTTTTACCTTTGTATGGTGGGTGTAAGGACGTTGATGCTTTTCCGGCAGCTCCCCGTAAACTGTAAAAGGATTATGCCGTTTCGGGCTGGAACTTAATAATCGCCAAGAAAAGTTTCAATGCATATTGTAAAAGTACGAAATTAAAAATCAAGGCTTGTGTCATTTTTTATGGTGAGAACAGGGGCGCATAGGCCTGTATTCTTCGATTTTTTTGAAATGTATTTTGATGCAATAAATGGCAATAGAATAATAAGCATATGAAATATATGATATTTTAATTCGATTTTTGGGGTTTTTTTGATGGGTATGACCTTGTTTGGTAGAAAATATTTTAAATTTCTATTTTTATCAATTTGTGGGGAAAAAGCGACGAACGGTATTTTAATTTGATTATTCGGATGCATTTGGCATTTTGCTACTACAAGTAAATGTTTTAATTTTTGTAAAGACTTCTCTTGCGTATGAGGATGATGTACTTGTTGTCGGCAAGGCTCTGGTATTCTGGCATAAGACTTAAACAGGTTTCAGACGACCCTTTTGCCTTTTATTTATAGGAGTCTGCATAGTGATGGCGATATAGCTTGGAAAACCGGGGCTTTATGGATAACGAAAGCTGCGATTTGCTATAAAATTCCTTTTCTATATTCAGATACGGATAAGCTATGGAAACCGCCCTGCTCCTTGCCGGCAAAATCACCGAGCTGACGCTGATTGTCTTGATGGGCATGGCGTTGGTGAAGTTTAAGCTCCTGAATTCCGAACACAGCCGCACGCTCTCCGTCATCGCGCTTTACCTCATCAGCCCGTCGGTGATGATTCACGCCTTCCAAATCGAGAACGCGCCCGACATCATTGACGGACTGAAGCTCTCGGTTGCCCTAGCAGTCGTGTTCCACATCCTGCTGATTGCGCTGGGCAGGCTTTTCAAAACTGTGTTTAAGCTCGATACGCTCGAACACGCTGCCACGGTTTACACCAATTCCGGCAACCTCATCATCCCGCTGGTAATGTCCATTTTCGGACCGCAATGGGTGATTTACACCAGCGGCTTCATCATCGTCCAAATGTTCCTTTTCTGGACGCACCTGCGCCTTCTGCTTTGCGGGCGCGGCAATCTTGCGTGGAAAACCGTACTCACCAACATCAACATCCTTTCCATCTTTATCGGCGTGCTCATGTTTGCCTTCCAAATCAAACTGCCGCACATCATCGACAACACGCTCGCCACCGTCGGCAGCATGATAGGCCCGGTCGCCATGCTCGTTGCCGGAATGTTGATTGCCTCGCTGCCGCTCAAAGAAATCGTCCTCTCCAAACGGATTTACCTCGTCGCCTTCCTGCGCCTGATACTTATCCCGCTGATTCTGCTGGTGTTTGTCAAAATTTCAGGCATAGCCCACATTGGCGGACACAGCGACACCGTCGCCCTTATCAGCTTCCTCGCCACCGTCAGCCCCGCCGCGTCCACCGTTACCCAAATGGCGATGGTTTACGGTCAGAACGCCCGTAAAGCCAGTGCGATTTACGGCATCACGACGCTGCTGTGCGTCATCACCATGCCGCTGATGATTGCGTTGTATCAAGCGATGGTTTAAAAGGGGAAGGCAAGGCAAGGTCGTCTGAAAGCCTGAATTTGGGCTTTCAGACGACCTTGCCTTTAAAGCAGATGCGATTGTTGTTTTCCGTACGCCGCAGAATGTTGACCTTCGATGCGGCTGCTTCCTGATTACAGCGTTGTTGAATACCAACATCAGACTTGCGGGGGTGATAAGGTATTTTTCGGGTATCGCTTCAAATTTAAAAGGTCGTCTGAAAACCTAAATTCGAGTTTTCAGACGACCTTTGCTATGTATAGTGGATTAACTTTAAACCAGTACGGCGTTGCCTCGCCTTGCCGTACTATCTGTACTGTCTGCGGCTTCGTCGCCTTGTCCTGATTTAAATTTAATCCACTATAAATCACACCTGCTTCTGCGGATGCGCTTCGCTTTATTTCGCCATTTCCGCGAACACTTGATGCGCGGTGGCGATAGTTTCGTCAATCAGCTCGGGCGTGTGCGCGGCGGAGACGAAGCCTGCTTCGTAGGCGGACGGACCGAAGGCGATGTTGCGGTCGAGCATGCCGTGGAAGAAGCGTTTGAAGGCGTCGATATTGGAGCGCGCCATGTCGCCGTAGTTTTGCGGGGTGTGTGCAGCGAAATACAGACCGAACATACCGCCCACGCTGTCGGCGGTGAACTCGATGCCGTGCGCTTTGGCGGCGGCGGCAAGCCCGTCGGCGAGGCGGCGGGTCAGGGCGGTCAGGTTTTCGTAGAAGCCTTCGCGTTGGATGATTTCGAGCGTTTTCAAGCCGGCGACGACGGCGATCGGGTTGCCCGACAATGTGCCTGCCTGATACACGCCGCCCAGCGGGGAAATACATTCCATGATGTCTTTGCGTCCGCCGAACGCGGCAAGCGGCATACCGCCGCCGATGACTTTGCCCATCGTGGTCAGGTCGGGCGTGATGCCGTGCAGCGATTGCGCGCCGCCGAGTGCGACACGGAAGCCGGTCATCACTTCGTCGTAAATCAACACCGCGCCGTGTTTTTCGGTCAATTCGCGCAGGGCTTTGACGAAGGCTTCGGTCGGGCGGACAAGGTTCATATTGCCGACGAAGGGTTCGAGGATGACGCAGGCGATTTCGTCGCCGTTGCGGGCGAACGCTTCTTCAAGCTGGGCAATGTTGTTGTATTCGAGGACTAAGGTGTGTTTGGTAAAGTCGGCGGGAACGCCTGCGGAAGACGGGTTGCCGAAAGTGAGCAGGCCGCTGCCGGCTTTGACGAGCAGGCTGTCGGAATGGCCGTGGTAGCAGCCTTCAAATTTGATGATTTTATCGCGTCCGGTAAAGCCGCGTACGAGGCGGATGGCGGTCATGGTGGCTTCGGTGCCGGAGCTGACGAGGCGCAGCCGTTCGACCGACGGCATGATTTTGGCGATTTCTTCGGCGATGACGATTTCGCCTTCGGTGGGCGCGCCGAACGACAAACCGCCCAAGGCGGCTTCGCGCACGGCTTCGATGACTTCGGGGTGCGCGTGTCCGACAATCGCCGGCCCCCACGAACCGACGTAATCGGTGTAGCGCGTGCCGTTTTCGTCCCAAACATACGCGCCTTGGGCTTTTTTGATGAAGCGCGGTACGCCGCCGACGCTGCCGAATGCGCGGACGGGGGAGTTTACGCCGCCGGGGATGATGGCTTTGGCGCGGTCAAACAGGATTTCGTTACGGTTCATAGCGGATTCTTTCTGAGGTCGTCTGAAAAATAAGCGGTATTTTATCATCAGATTGCCCGCGCCAGCCGTTTCAGACGACCCCTCACGCCCAAACCGCCACGGCGCAACGCCGTATCTGAAAATGAAAATTGTTCTGTAAAAACAATCACTCTGTTCATATTTGAAGCGTTTGTGCTATAATCCGCACCCATTTATACCATAAAGAAAACATCATGTTACGCGGATTCATTTTAATGCTTACCCTTTTGGTTTCCACCGTCTCCTACGCCGCCCAGCGCAAGCTGCCGAGCGATATGGACGCGGCGGTTTTGAAACAGGTCGAACTGCCTTATCTGAAAGTGAGCCGTGGCGGCTTCTCATGGACGCGCCTCTTGACGCTGGGCATTGCCGACGGCAATTCCGCCAAGCTGCAAATCACCCGTTTTACCAAAATCCACGACGAAAACGACCGCTTCATCCCGATGGGGCGGCTGGCGGGCAAAACCGGCAAAACCATCGCGTTCAAACACAATGACACCAACGCCCTCGTGCGCGAAGTGTGGGTTTTGACCGACGACGAAGCCTCCCGTTTTACCGCGCAAAAAGAAGTCCGCGACGAGGTTAAAAAAGACGCGCAATAAGCCGTCGTTTGCCCGTTTCAGACGACCCAAACACACACACCGCGTGGTTGGCTGTTGCAGCCGCAGCAGCACAACCGCGCATTTTTGCGCCCTGACGAATCTGCGTTTCAGACGACCTGTCCACGTTCCAAAGGTCGTCTGAAATGAAGATTTTTATAACAATCAGCCCCGCAATTACGGGCTACCTGAGAAAGACACAAACCATGAAAAAAGTATTTATCCGCACCTTCGGCTGCCAAATGAACGAATACGACAGCGAAAAAATGCTCGCCGTACTCGCCGAAGAAAACGGCGGCATCGAACAAGTAACCGAAGCTGACGAAGCCGACATCATCCTCTTCAACACCTGCTCCGTGCGTGAAAAAGCGCAGGAAAAAGTGTTCTCCGACTTAGGCCGCGTGCGCCCGCTCAAAGAAAAAAATCCCGACCTCATCATCGGCGTTGCCGGCTGCGTCGCCTCCCAAGAAGGCGAAAACATCATCAAACGCGCGCCTTATGTGGACGTCGTCTTCGGCCCGCAAACACTGCACCGCCTGCCCAAAATGATTGTGGATAAAGAAACCAGCGGCCTGTCGCAAGTCGATATTTCCTTCCCCGAAATCGAAAAATTCGACCACCTGCCGCCCGCCCGCGTCGAAGGCGGCGCAGCATTCGTGTCCATCATGGAAGGTTGTTCCAAATACTGCTCGTTCTGTGTCGTCCCCTACACGCGCGGCGAAGAGTTCTCCCGCCCGCTGAACGACGTTTTGACCGAAATCGCCAACCTTGCCCAGCAAGGCGTTAAAGAAATCAACCTCTTAGGACAAAACGTCAACGCCTATCGCGGCGAAATGGAAGACGGCGAAATCTGCGACTTCGCCACCCTGCTGCGCATCGTCCACGAAATCCCCGGCATCGAGCGTATGCGCTTCACCACCAGCCACCCGCGCGAGTTTACCGACTCGATTATCGAGTGCTACCGCGACCTGCCCAAGCTGGTGTCGCACCTGCACCTGCCGATTCAAAGCGGTTCCGACCGCGTATTGAGCGCGATGAAACGCGGCTACACCGCCTTGGAATACAAATCTATCATCCGCAAACTGCGCGCCATCCGCCCCGACTTGTGCCTAAGCAGCGACTTCATCGTCGGCTTCCCCGGCGAAACCGAGCGCGAGTTCGAGCAAACCCTGAAGCTGGTGAAAGACATCGCCTTCGATTTGAGCTTCGTCTTCATTTACAGCCCGCGCCCCGGCACGCCCGCCGCCAACCTGCCGGACGACACCCCGCACGCCGAAAAAGTGCGCCGCCTCGAAGCCCTGAACGAAGTCATCGAAGCCGAAACCGCCCGCATCAACCAAACCATGATCGGCACCGTACAACGCTGTCTGGTCGAAGGCATCTCCAAAAAAGACCCCGACCAGCTCCAAGCCCGTACTGCCAACAACCGCGTGGTCAACTTCACCGGCACGCCCGATATGATCAACCAAATGATCGATTTGGAAATCACCGAAGCCTACACCTTCTCCCTGCGCGGCAAACCGGTCGAAGCATAAAGCCGTTCCGTCATAGCAAAGGTCGTCTGAAAACCTGTATCTTGGTTTTCAGACGACCTTTTTTCAGACGACCTGAGAGTCTGTCGATATCCAATAATTTCTGTATCTTTTTGTTCTTAAAGCGGCATCTTCCGCGTTGGAAATTCTCGCAAGGTATCCAATCTTGCTGCGGTTTCCAGCTTGATTTTGCCACTTTTCAAACAAAAATCCACTTCGAAAATCAAATGTCGGCAGCACTTAAGCGTAATGCCGCTCTTCGCCTTTGCCATCGACATTCTCGGCACAGCGTTTGCAGATGGTTTCATGGCCTGCGACTGAGCCGATGTCGTGGGTGTAGTGCCAGCAGCGTTCGCATTTTTCGCCGTCGCTGGCTTTGGCGGTTACGGCGAGTTCGCTGCCGATTTTGACTTCGACTTTGGACACCAAGAGGGCAAAGCGCAATTCTTCTCCCAAGGCGTTCAGGTAGTCGGCGGTGGCTTCTGGCGCAGTGATTTCGGCTTCTGCCTGCAATGACGAACCGACGGTTTTATCGGCGCGCAAAGGTTCGATGGCGGCGGTTACGGCTTCGCGGACTTCGCGGACTGCCGTCCATTTTTTCACCAGTTCGGCTTCGGCTTTTTCGTTGATGGGCGGGAACTCGTGCCAAGTGTGGAAGAGGATGCTGTCTTCTTCGCCGCCGCCGATGATGTCCCACGCTTCTTCGCCGGTGAAGCACAAAATCGGTGCAATCAAGAGAACCAGGCTGCGCGTGATGTGATACAGGGCGGTTTGCGCGCTGCGGCGGGCGTGGCTGTCGGCTTGGGTGGTGTAGAGGCGGTCTTTCAGGATGTCGAGGTAGAATGCGCCCAAGTCTTCCGAGCAGAAGGCGACGATGTCTTTCACGGCGAAGTGGAAGGCATAGCGCGGATAGAAGTCGCCCGCCAGACGCTCTTGCAACTGGCGCGCCAACACTAAGGCGTAGCGGTCGATTTCAACCATGTCTGCCTGCGGTACGGTGTGTTCGAACGGGTCGAAATCGCTGAGGTTGGCAAACAGGAAGCTCAAGGTGTTGCGGATGCGGCGGTAGCTTTCGGTGACGCGTTTGAGGATTTCTTTGGAAATCGCCAATTCGCCGCTGTAATCGGTGGATGCCGCCCACAGGCGCAGGATGTCCGCGCCGAATTCGTTATAGACTTCTTGCGGCGCGACGACGTTGCCGATGGATTTCGACATTTTGCGGCCGTTTTGGTCCACCACGAAACCGTGGGTCAGAAGCTGTTTGTACGGGGCGCGTCCCATGGATGAGGCGCAGCCGGTCAGCATGGAGGATTGGAACCAGCCGCGGTGTTGGTCGCTGCCTTCGAGGTAGAGGTCGGCGGGCCAAACCAATTCTTCGCGCTGTTTCAAGACGGAATAATGGGTCGAGCCGGAGTCGAACCATACGTCCATCGTGTCGGAAAGTTTGTCGTAGTTTTCGCAATCTTCCGCGCTCAACAATTCGCTTTTATCGAGGGAGAACCATGCCTCGATGCCTTTTTCTTCGATTTTCAGGGCGATTTTTTCCAAAAGCTCGGCGGAGTTCGGATGCAGCTCGCCCGTTTCTTTGTGGACGAAGAAGGTCATCGGCGTGCCCCAATAGCGTTGGCGCGAAACGACCCAGTCGGGGCGACCTTCGATCATGGCTTCAAGGCGAGCGCGACCCCAAGACGGGAAGAATTCGGTGTCGTCCACGGCTTTGATGGCTTTGTCGCGCAGGGTTTTGCCGTCGCTTCCGGCTTTGTCCATGCCGATAAACCATTGACCTGTCGCGCGGTAAATCAGCGGGGTTTTGTGGCGCCAACAGTGGGCGTAGCTGTGTTCGATTTTGCTGCTTGCCAAGAGGTTGCCGGTTTCTTCCAGCC
>ERZ773087.1868-NODE-1868-length-12093-cov-4.409204_pt1 | contig 12093 bp, 11 predicted proteins | sample MGYA00511375_ERZ773087 | MGnify/ENA primary metagenome ERZ773087 (study PRJEB29015, sample SAMEA2737995) | human oral metagenome | biome: human oral; feature: human-associated habitat; material: dental | place: China | collected 2063 ...
ATTTGACTACTATAAAGATATAACAGTAAAATCTGCGGAAAATGAAGATTTAATGCCTGTGCTGAATAAAGTTTACGACTTGACAATTGAGGCATTTAAAAATAATTTTCTGTATTCTGAATTGGATAGAGAAATATTTTTGAAAATGTATATGAACTATGAAGATAAAATTGTAAAAAAATTCTTTAAAATGCTTTATTTAAAAGACGAATTAATCGGCTACGTATTTGGAATACCTGATTATGCCGAACTTCAATACAAGGAAAAAACAGAAACTATGATTCTTAAAACGATTGCAATTTCTCCTAGATATAATGGAAAAGGCATGGGGTATATTCTGATAGATGAACTTGTGAAGGAAGCGGAACGTTCAGGCTATAAAAATGTGATTTATGCCTTGATGCATGAAAAAAATATATCAAAAAATATCGGCTCACTTTTAGGAGATGAGTTAAGAAGATATGCCCTGTTTATAAAGGAACTTTAAATAAAAGGCGGTGTAGAATGACAATAATTGACAAAATTAAAGATTTGAGAAAACAATATCCAGACAATATAGCATTATTTGATTTAAAAGCAGGAAATAAGATTACTTTTACCCAAATTGATATAAAATCAGATGAAATTTGCAACTATCTAGTACAAAAAGGATTTAAAAAAGAAAATAAAATCGTTGTTTTTGTTCCCATTGGCATAGAATTTTATCTTATTCTGACAGCTATATTTAAAATGGGACTGCAAGCTGTGTTTATTGATCCGTATGCTGGTATTGAGCATATAAATAAATGCTGTGAAATGATTTCTCCTGATGGAATAATTGGAAGCGGAAAAACACTTTTAAAAGGATTCTTTTTAAAGGGAATCAGAAAAATTGGGAAAAAAATTAATTATATTAAAATGATGGAACATTCTAAAAAACTTTCGATATATGAAAAAAATAAAAATCAGAAAAAAATTCAAAACGAAAAAATTGACGGAAATACACCTGCTCTTATAAGTTTTACAAGCGGGAGTACAGGCTTTCCAAAAATTATTATGAGAACGCACGAATTTTTAATTGGACAGCACAATGTACTTGAAAAAAATCTAAAATTTGAAAAAGAAACAGCTGTTTATTCTTCATTCCCGATATTTCTTCTTTCACATATGGCAACAGGAACAACTACCTTTATTCCTGACTTGAACTGGCGAAAACCTGTCGAGTCAGATTTTAGGAATATTATTAAGCAAATAACAGAAAATAATATACAAAACATCATCTTGCCTCCTGCAATATTTGAAAACATCGTAAAATTTTGCAAAGATAAAAAAATAATGCTCGAAAATGTTCAAAAGGTATACACAGGTGGAGCACCTGTCTTTTACAGCCTTATGAAAAATATTAAAGAAGTTTTCGCAAATGCTAAAATTATAGCCTTGTATGGAGCGTCAGAGGCTGAACCCATATCAGTATTAAATTTTGAAGACATAACAGAAGAAGATATTGAAAATATGAAAAATGGCGATGGGCTTCTCGCTGGAAAAATTGTTAATGAAATAGAACTTAAAATAGAAGAATTAGAAAAAACGCCTGAAAAAAATAAAATTTCAGAAATCAAGGGCGAAATACTTGTAAGGGGTGAAAACGTGGTTGATGGTTACTTAAATATTGAAAAAAATTCTAATGAAAACTGGCACAGAACAGGAGATATGGGATATATTAACAAAAAAGGTCAACTTATACTGCTAGGAAGAGTTAAAGGGCGAATACAGATTGAAGAAAACATTTATTATCCTTTTACTGTAGAAACCGCCTTTTCATTTTGTAAAAACTTAAAAAAATCAGTCCTTACTTCCAAAAATAATAAATTATATCTCTTTGCCGAAAGAAACCCTGAATTTAAAGGAAATTTATCTGAGGATAGTGAAATTAAAGAACTAAAAGAAAAATTTGGAATATTTAAAATAATCGAAACTGAAATTCCAATGGATAAAAGGCATAACAGCAAGACGGATTATAAAAGGCTGGAAGAAATAGTTGAAAAACTTTAAAAATTTAAATTCAGAAAGGAAATTTTATGAAAACAGAAGCAAAAGAATTAATTCAGGAGGGATTAAAATTATTTTCATCATACAATAGAGATACTTTAAAAATGTTTTATCGTTCGGCAAAAGAAAATGAAGCGGATTTATCACATCTGGATAAGAAATATCAAACTTATACACGTGCTAAGGCAAAAGGAATGTTTTTTGACCTCGCATTAGGATTTCTTGATGCTTTCGCAAGTGCAGGAAGTCCTGTAATGGTAATAGATAACACAAAATCTGAACGATATAATGAAAAAAAATTAATATTAAGATACAAAATTAAAGATTTTCTTGAAGAAACAAATGTAGATGATAATACTGGATATTTACTTTCAATGATTGAGTTTTATTGCCAGTAAAATAAATATTGTAAGAGGAGAAAATAAAAATGAACGAAAGTAATATAAATTCAAAAAAATCAATAATCCAAAATATAAAAAACTTCAAAATATATCTGAATGAACGGTTTCCATTAGGAAAAAACTCAATTTTTGTACTAATTTTTACTTTGTCAGGATATATCTATACAGGATTACTATATAATTCAAAAATCATTAATCAGATTTTTTCAAAAGAAATTAAAGTGCCAATGCCTTGGCATAAAATAGTTGCTTTATTTATCATAATTTTTATGTTTTTCTTGCAATTAAGAATTACAGATGAATTTAAGGATTATGAAGAAGATTTAAAATACAGGGCTTACCGTCCTGTTCAAAGAGGAGTAGTAACTTTAAAAGCATTGGAAAAAATAGGAATTGCTACCGTTATTATACAAATAATTCTTGCGTATGTTATAGATTTTAAAATTATATATTTTATGATAATAGTATGGTTTTATATGTTTTTAATGGCAAAGGAATTTTTTATAAAAGAGTGGCTTACAAAAAGAATTTTAATTTATGCTCTATCTCACGTTGTAATAATGATTTTTATTACTCTTGTTATTGTAAATGCTACACAATATATCATATTAGGCGAAGCAGAAAATATTTTTAAATTTGGAGCGTTGCAATGGTATAGACATAATATTGATATTGCCTTGATTCCTCTTTTTACGTTAAATTATCTAAACGGAATTGTCCTAGAAATTGGAAGAAAAACGAGAAGAGCTGATGAAGAGGAACATGGAGTGCAAACGTATAGCAAACTTTGGGGGAGAAAAAAGGCTGTGATTATTTTAAGCCTACTTTTTGTTATTGAATATTTTTTTGTTATTCTTGGGCTTGCCCATACTTATGAAAAATATTTTTTATTCAGCGGATTGGTATTACTTATAATCCTGATAATTTCAATATATTTTATGATAAAATTTTTGAAAAAGGATTTATCGGGGAAAATTGTAGAAAGCGTATCAGGACTTTGGATTGTTCTTTCTAGTATGGGGCTGGGGCTTCTTCCGTATTTTGTATTTAGCTTGATAAAATAAATTAAAGAAACAAGAGTTTAGAAAATAATTATTCTCTTGTTTTTTTTGCACTTAGATTTTTAAAAAATAAAATACTATTTTTCATTTAAATATCTGATTTATTATGAATTTCTTTTGCTTTTTTACTTTTAAAGAAATTTTTTAGATAAATTTAAAAATAGACTTCCATTTGAGAAAAATCGAGATATAATTATAACATAGACTGACCTAAAGGAAGTGGTAAATGATGATCGAGCTGGAAAAATTGTCTACTGAAGAAAATAATCCAAACAGCAAGGATATTGAACTGCAGGATAGCCTTGAGATTGTGAGAAGAATAAATGAGGAAGACAAGAAAGTGGCGTTTTGTGTAGAAAAAGAATTAGAGAGTATTTCATGGCTGATAGATGCTATTTTGTCAAGATATGAAAAAGAAACAAGGATAATATATGTTGGGGCTGGAACGTCAGGAAGGCTGGGAATACTTGATGCGTCAGAATGTTCTCCCACTTATGGGGTTTCCTTTGAAAAAGTTCAAGGGTTGATTGCTGGCGGAAATGAAGCGATATTCAAGGCTAAGGAAAATGCTGAGGATAGTCCCGAACTGGGAAAACAGGATTTGCTAAATATTAATCTTACAGAAAATGATGCAGTTATTGGGCTTGCCGCTTCTGGCAGAACTCCTTATGTTTTAGGGGCAATTGAATATGCAAACAGCATTGGTGCAATTACAGGAAGCATTACTTGTTCTAAAAGCTCTGATTTGTCGAAAGTTAGCCAATATCCAATAGAAGTTCCTGTTGGAGCAGAAATTGTTACAGGTTCTACTAGAATGAAGGCGGGAACAGCACAAAAAATGATACTTAATATGATTTCCACAACGATTATGATAAAGCTGGGAAAAGTATTTTCTGGATATATGGTGGATGTTAAAACTTCCAATCAGAAATTAATTGAGCGGGCGAAAAGAATAATAATGAAAACTGCGAACTGTGACTATGAAAAGGCAAGCGATACTTTGAAAAAATCTGGAAATGATGTGAAAACTGCTATTGTTATGATACTTTTGAATATTGATAAAGATATGGCAGCTGAAAAATTGAATCAATGTGATGAAAATGTAGCAAAAATAATACATGAAAACTTGAAATAAAAAAGATTAAGTTGTTAAGCAGATCTATTGGAAACTTATATAAAGTTACATAGAAAGGATGGAAAAATGAAAAAAAAGGATGGAATCAAAATTGTTACAATTGGGGGCGGATCCAGCTATACTCCTGAATTGATAGAAGGTTTTATTAAGAGAATAAAAGAACTTCCTGTTAAAGAAATTTGGCTGGTTGATATTGAGGAAGGGAAGGAAAAACTGGAAATTGTTGGAAATTTAGCTAAAAGAATGGTGGAAAAGGCTGGTATTGACTGCAAGGTTTATTTGACGCTGGATAGAAGGGAAGCTATAAAAGATGCGGACTTCGTAACTACTCAATTTCGTGTGGGACTGCTTGATGCGAGAATTAAAGATGAAAGGATACCATTTGAAAATGGACTTCTAGGGCAGGAAACAAATGGAGCTGGGGGAATGTTCAAGGCATTTCGTACAATTCCTGTGATACTTGATATTGTAAAGGATATAAAGGAACTTGCTCCAGATGCCTGGCTCATTAACTTTACAAATCCAGCTGGAATCGTAACAGAAGCTGTACTAAATTATGGAAATTTTGAAAAAGTTGTCGGACTTTGCAATATTCCAGTACATACTCAGATGGACTGTGCAAGTCTTTATGAAAAAGATATTAGCGAGTTTAAATTCCAATTTGCAGGGCTAAATCACTTTGTCTGGTACAAGGTATGGGACAAGAAAGGAAATGAACTTACGGCAGATTTATGGGACAAAAGACAGGATAAGGAAAATCTTGGTGTAAAAAATATTGTAAGCATAAATTACGATTATGATCAGATAAAAAATTTGGGAATGCTACCTTGCGATTACCATCGTTATTATTATTTGCAGGATGAAATGTTAAAGGAAGGATTGAAATCCTATAGGGAAAATGGAACTAGAGGAGAAATTGTAAAAAAAGTTGAAGCTGAATTGTTTGAACTTTATAAAGATGTTAATTTGAAGGAAAAACCTAAACAGCTGGAAAAAAGAGGAGGAGCTTATTATTCTGATGCAGCTTGTGAACTTATTAGTGCGATTTATAACGATAAAGGCATAATAATGGCTGTAAATACTAGAAATAAAGGAGCTATTACAGATTTACCATATAATTCGGCAGTTGAAATTTCATCATACATTACAGCAAGCGGGCCTAAGCCAATAACCTTTGGTAAATTTCCAAATGCTGGACAAAGAGGATATATTCAGCTAATGAAGGCAATGGAAGAACTGACTGTGGAAGCGGCTGTTACAGGAAATTACTACACCGCATTGCAGGCTTTCACTACAAATCCATTAGTTCCTGGAACTACAATTGGAAGAAAAGTTTTGAATGAGCTGCTAGATACACACGAAAAATATTTACCACAGTTTAAGGATTATTATGAAAATAGAGAAAAATATCAAAAAGGAGGAAAATAAGAAATTATGGATAAGGAACAAATGGAATTAGTTGTATTTGAAATTGTAAATAGTGCTGGAACTGCAAAAGGACTAGCTTACGAAGCATTAAGTGAGGCAGAAAAAGGAAATTTTGAAAAAGCAGAAAATTTATTGAAAGAAGCCGATGAGGCTCTGCTATCCGCTCACAATGTTCAGACGGAGATAATTCAAGCGGAAGTAAATGGCAAAGGTATTACACCTTCAGTCTTATTTGTTCACTCGCAGGATCATTTGATGACAGCAATCGAGGCAAAAACATTAATTGAAGGCATGATAAAAATGTATAGAAGAATTGATAAACTTGAAAAGTTACAGGTTTAGAAATAAAACTGATACTATTTTTAAGCAGAGGTAACACAAAAGTTATAAAAATTTAAAAAATAAAAAATTAGGAGGATTTTATGAAAGTATTATTTGTATGTTCACTAGGAATGTCTAGTGCTGTGGCAGTAAAGGCTCTTGAAAAAGAAGCAAATGCAAAAGGCGTAGAAATTGAAGTGAAGGCTGTGAGTACGCAGCAATTTGAAGAAGAAGTAAAAAATGGATATGACGTGGCAATGGTTGCTCCTCAAATAAGACACAGATTTGATACACTAAATGCCCAAGCAAGCGAAGCAGGTGTACCGTGTGCAATGATTACTCCACAAGGGTACAGCCCGCTTGGAGGCCCAAAACTATTAAATCAGATTCAGGAATTAACACAAAATAAATAAATTTTAATATCTTGACAATTCACAAAAACAATATCGTAACAGGAAAGGAAGCAGAATTATGGCAGTTTTAGAACAACTTTCAATAAAAATGGCAAAAATATCAGAACAAAGACATTTAAGGGCAATAAGGGACGGTATAGTTTCCACATTGCCACTAATCATTGTCGGATCAATATTTTTAATTTTAGCGTTCCCACCTTTTCCAAAAGAATGGGCAATCTCAGTTTTAGCAAAAAAACATGCAGTACAAATGCTACTGCCCTACCGTATGACAATGTTCATAATGGGACTTTACGCAGTTATGGGAATCGGTTACAGCCTTGCAAAATCGTATAAGTTAGACGGAATTACAGGGGCAATACTGTCAGTCTGTGCATTTTTACTTACTATTATGCCTAAAATGATTAACCCGATAGAAGTAATAAATCAGACTATTGGCGGAAAAGCAGTACAAATTATTGTTGAAGAGGGTACAAAAGGCTCTCAAATTATTCAGGAAGATATTGGGTATGCTCTGCAAATGTCAAAATTAGGCTCTGCAGGTTTGTTTGTAGGAATTATAGCAGCAATATTTGCTGTTGAAGTATATAGAATGACTACAACAACTGGATTTAGAATAAAAATGCCTGAAGCTGTGCCAGAATCAGTTGCACGTTCATTTGAAGCCTTAACTCCAGCGGCAATAATTATTTTCACATTGACAATTTTGACTTACTGGCTAAATATTGATTTACACGATATAATAGGCTCAATTATAAAACCTGTTCTGAAATTTAGTGATTCATGGTTTTCTGTAATACTTATCGTATTTATGATTACATTCTTCTGGAGCTTTGGAATTCATGGCGATTCAATTGTCGGATCTGTTGTACGTCCGTTGTGGCTTATGCTTCTTGAACAAAATGCCACAGCTTTGGCAAATGGACAAAATATTCCTCACATTGCGGCAGAACCTTTATACCAATGGTTTATCTGGATTGGTGGTTCAGGAACGACAATAGGATTTGCACTATTACTACTACTTAAATCAAAATCAACTTACGGTAAGACACTAGGAAAAGCAGCAATCCTTCCTTCAATATTTAACATAAACGAACCTATTATTTTTGGAGCTCCAATAGTATTAAATCCTACATTGCTGCCACCTTTTATAATTGTTCCAATAGTTAATGCTTCTATCACTTATTTCGCAATGGTAGCAGGACTGGTAAACCGTGTAACTTCAACACCACCTTGGACTCTACCTGGACCAATAGGAGCATTTTTAGCAACAAATGGAGATTTTAGAGCAGTTATTTTAAACATACTTCTTATTGTAATTTCAGTTGTAATTTACTATCCTTTCTTTAATGCCTATGAGAAAAAATTATTGGCAGAAGAACATGCAGAAGCACAAGAATAAAAATAGATAGAAGAAGGGAAATAACACAAAATGAGAAAATTAGGAATTTCAATTTATCCTGGAAAGACAACTGAAGAAGAATTGCTAAGTTATATTGACAAATCTTTTGAAGCTGGCTTTAGCAGAATATTCAGTTGTCTGCTCTCTTCTACAGAGGATAAAGAAATAATTTTAAAAAAATTTAAAAAAATAAATTATTATGCCAAAGAAAAAGGGTTTGAGATTATTCTGGATGTAAATCCAAAAGTTTTGAATGATTTGGGAATAAGTTATGATAATTTAGCATTTTTTAAGGAAATGGGAGCTGACGGAATTAGGCTTGATATTGGATTTACTGGATTGCAGGAAAGCATTATGACATTTAATAAAGAAAATTTAAAAATTGAAATAAATATGAGCAACGATACTCATTATATCGATACAATTATGGATTATCGCCCAAATAAAAATAATCTGATAGGATGCCATAACTTTTATCCTCATATCCATACAGGACTAGGCTTAGATTTTTTCAAAAAATGTACAGAAAATTTTACAAAATACGGATTACAAACAGCTGCATTTATAACTTCGCAAGCTAAAAACAGCTTTGGCCCTAAGCCAGTAACGCAAGGATTACCAACCTTGGAAATGCATCGTAATTTACCGTTAATAGTTCAGTTCAAGCATTTTATGGCACTAGAAACAATTGACGATATAATTATTTCAAACTGCTATCCAACTGATGAAGAATTAGAAGAATTTAAAAAAGTGCGTAAAGATATGGTAAGTTTTTCAATTGAGCTGGAAAAAGATGTTCCTGAAATAGAACGAAAAATAATTTTTGATGAATTTCACTTTAATAGAGGTGATATTTCCGAAAATCTAATCCGTTCTACAAATAGCCGTGTAAAATATAAAGAACATAATTTCAAAATTTTCAATGCCCCTGAAATAATAAAAAAGGGAGATATAATTATTGAAAGTAGCGAATTTGGACATTATGCAGGGGAACTTTTGATTTCAAAAACAGAAATGAAAAATACTGGAAAATCAAATGTTGTTGGAAAAATAGCAGATGAAGAAATATTTTTAATTGACTACATCAAACCTTGGCAAAAATTTTCTTTTGTAAAAAAATAAAAATGCCTCTATCTAATAGATTTATCTTTAACTATTTAATTAAAAAATTTTGAAACTTCAACTTTACAAAGGAGATGAGCATTATGGATGCAAAAAAAACAGCAAAGGAAATTTATGAAATTTTAGGAGGTAAGGAAAATATTGCTTCAAACGCAGTCTGCATGACAAGACTTAGAGTTAAAGTTAAAAATGAAGTAGATTTAGAAAAGTTAAAAAAAGTTGATGGCATACTGAACGTAGTAAATGCTGAAACTTTACAGATAATACTAGGGCCTGGAAAAGTAAATGCAGTAGGAGATGAATTTTCAAAACTTAGTGGTATTGCTCTAGGATTTTCAGATAGTAACGTAAAAGATATAGCGAGTGAAAATAAGAAAACAAATAAACAAAAATATAATGGTCCTGTCCAACGATTTCTTCAAAAAATTGCAAATATATTTGTACCCCTATTACCTGGAATAATCGCATCAGGGTTAATAATGGGACTTACAAATGTAATAAATGTTGCAACAAAAAATGCTTATAATACAGTATGGTGGTTTGCTGCGATAAGAAGTATCGGATTTGTTATGTTTGGATATCTTGCGATTTATGTAGGGATGAATGCAGCAAAAGAATTTGGCGGGATTGCAGTACTTGGTGGAATTATGGGATCAATATTTATCACAAATCCAGCCTTGCCTTTACTTCTTAAAGTTGAAAACAAGAGTGCAATTATACTTCCTTTTACAGGTAAGCCTTTTGCACCTGGAATGGGAGGACTGCTTGCATCGTTATTTATGGGAATAATAGTCGCATATTTGGAAAAAAATATAAGAAAAATAGTTCCTGTAATGCTTGATACATTTTTTACTCCTCTTTTGACTTTAATAATCGGTGTATTTATAGCCCTAATAATAATTCAGCCTTTAGGAACTTTTGTAACAGGCTTTATGTTTGCTATTCTTGATTTCTCATATAAGAAATTAGGAATATTGGGAGGATATATACTGGCAGCTGGATTCCTTCCTTTAGTTTCAGTTGGACTACATCAAGCTTTAACTCCTATACACACCTTACTTAATGATCCGACAGGACCTACAAAAGGAATTAACTATCTGCTTCCTATACTTATGATGGCAGGAGGAGGACAAGTTGGTGCAGGAATTGCAATTTATATAAAAACTAAGAATCAACGGCTTAAAAATATGGTAAGAGATTCTATTCCTGTTGGAATACTTGGAATTGGTGAACCATTAATGTATGCGGTAACTTTACCATTAGGAAAACCATTTATTACAGCCTGTCTAGGCTCTGGAATTGGTGGGATTCTTGCAGTTCTATTCCACTTAGGAACAATTTCTCAAGGTGTCTCAGGCTTATTCGGACTTCTTATTGTTGTTCCAGGAACTTGGATTTACTTTATAATCGCAATGCTTGGAGCTTATGCAGGCGGATTTGCACTAACTTATTTATTTGGAATTGATGACGAAAAGATAGAAGAAATGTATGGAAAATAAATAAAAGAAATTATAAATAAAATTTTTTTTTAATATTTCTGGCTGAAGCTAGAATAACAAGTTAGCCATTCTATAGCTAATCAATATATTTTTACTTTAATTTTTAAGCAGATTGATTATAATTCTGAATTACTAAACTATGGGCTATTTCATTTAATCTTTTATTGAAATTAGCCCATATTGTTTTTTTATTTTTTGGATTTAATTTCTGTATCTTTTCTCAAAAATTTTCTTCCTTTTGTTTTAAAAAATCAAAATAATTTTAAATATAAATTTAAAAGATTAATCTGCATCATCCACATTGACTCTACCCTCAAGCGATTTCCCCAACGTCGCCATATCAGTATATTCAATATTTCCACCCATTGGAATACCACTTGCAATTTTTGAAATTTTAACATTTTTTTCTTTTAGAAATTTTGTCAAATATAAGCTTGTAGTTTCACCTTCCAAATCAGGATTTAAAGCCAATATGACTTCTTTAACACTCCCATCCAGCCGATTCATCAACTTTCTCAAATTCAAATCTTCAATAGTAACCCCATTTAAAGGATCAATTTTTCCACCTAAAACGTGATAAAGCCCATTATATGTTTCAGATTTTTCAAAAGCAATCACATCCCGTACTCCTTCAACTACGCAAATCACTTCCCTATCTCTTTTTTTACTAGTACAAATCTCACATATATCATTTTCAGATAAATTTCCACAGATCTTACAATGTTTAATATTCGTATGTGAATCCTTTATTATTTCTAGCATTCTATCAACATCAGCTTCACTTCTATCAAGTACATCAAATGCAATTCTTGCTGCACTTTTTCTCCCAATTCCAGGTAATTTTGCAAAAACATCAATTAAATCATCTAATTTTTTCATATTTTTTATTTCCTCTCTTTTTTAATCTTAAATAATTTTAAAAAAGGGAAAGGCATAAAAACCGTTTCCCTTATAAAAATATTTATGATTAAAATGTCAAACAATTAAATTTAACTATTCTCCAACTCTTTCTACTCTTAATGTATTAGTTGTTCCTTCTTTAGAAATTCCAGTAACTAATACTACTAAATCACCTTTTTTAGCTTCTTCGTGATTAGCTGCAATTTCTCTTGCTTTTGCAAAAAAGTCATCAGTTTTATCTAATCCTTTTTCTACATAAGCTCTAACTCCTCTTACTAATGCCAACTGTCTAGCAGTTTGTTCATTGTCAGTTAATGCGATTATAGGCACAGTTGGTCCATATTTTCTAATCATTCTTGGTGCTCTACCAGTTTTTGTCCAAC
>ERZ773087.1870-NODE-1870-length-12090-cov-31.308351_pt1 | contig 12090 bp, 10 predicted proteins | sample MGYA00511375_ERZ773087 | MGnify/ENA primary metagenome ERZ773087 (study PRJEB29015, sample SAMEA2737995) | human oral metagenome | biome: human oral; feature: human-associated habitat; material: dental | place: China | collected 2063 ...
GGTTCTTGTAAGCAACAGCCTTTAAGCAACGAACAACAGCACGCGCCACGTGGCCGTACAAAGCTGTTTGTAGTGGCGCTACAAAAGGCTTGTACAGACACTACAAGCACCTTGTAGCGTGACTACAAGAAGCTTGTAGCCCCAGTACAAACAGCTTTGTACAGGCACATGGCAGACAAAGGCGGCTGGCAAACCTATTACAACACTTGTTCTTTTCTGCTCTTAATATATTAAGGAGCAGTCAGGCAATGTACAAAAGATGCAACTAGCATTTACAACAGGCACGTCCTGCCGATATAAAGCTGTGTCCTGCATACATTAAATACATGCCTACCAAATATAAAGGCGTACACCTATATATGTTACGGACTACGTGGACATCGCGCAACTTGCGCCTAAACGTCTCTCTGTTTCTGGCGTTTATCGACTTCAACGCTAAGCAGAAAAGCTTGCCACCTTATATAATAAGGAGACGGCGAAGGCTGAATAACCCAAGAACGCATGGGCTTACAACCCAACGGATGCACAAACATGCGCATAAAACGTCTGTCGCCACAGATGCAAAAGATAGAGAGATGAGAACCCATCAACAACAACAGAACAACAGTAAAAAGGAAGAATGAACCTCAACAACATATTGGAACTAGACCGAATGGTGCTTGCCTGGTTCAACGGGAGCAACTCGCTCTTCGTCGATTCCTTGGCCGTAAACCTCACTTCGGGATTCACGTGGATACCACTCTACGTGGTTCTTATCTATGTCATCATCAAAAACAACGACACCATGCCGCAAATATTCCTCACCATAGGATGCGCCGTGCTTGCCGTTGTGGTGGTGAGCGTGTCGGTAGAACTCATCATCAAGCCCCTTGTTGGACGATGGCGACCCAGCAACGACCCCTATATCAAGCACACCATCAAGATTGTTAACGGCATACGCAGTGGCCAATACGGATTTTTCTCGGCGCATGCCGCCAACACTTTCTCGTTGGCCGTGTTCCTCAGTTTGCTCATCAAGAGCCGTCCTTTGGCCGTCATGCTCTGCCTTTGGTCGGCCGTTAACTGCTGGACACGCCTCTATCTAGGCCTCCATTACCCACTCGACATCCTCTTCGGACTACTTTGGGGCGCACTCGTGGGCTGGTCGGCCTACGCGCTTTATCGTCATTGGGGCAAGCCATTAGGCCTTCCCCGCACACAAGTAACACCCCAAACCACCGCCTCAGCCTTTTTAAAGGCCGACGTTGGCAAAGTGTTGCTCACTATGGCACTGTGGATTTGCGCCATCATCATATACAGCTTATTCAACGCATAACAATGAATACTAAACACATCAGGATAAAAGACTATAACTACGACTTGCCCGACGAACGCATAGCCAAGTTTCCCTTGCCCCAACGCGACAAGAGCAAGCTATTGGTTTACAATCATGGCGAGGTGTCGCAAGACGAGTTTAGCAACATCACCCGCTATCTACCGCAGGGCGCACTCATGGTTTTCAACAACACCAAGGTTATTCAAGCGCGCCTGCATTTCAGAAAAGAAACGGGGTCGCTCATCGAAATATTCCTCCTCGAACCTGCCTTACCCGCCGATTACGAACAAATGTTCCAAACAACGGATGCCTGTTCGTGGTATTGCATGGTGGGAAATCTGAAGAAATGGAAAGGCGGACCGCTAACTACTACCATCGAGATTGCGGGGCAACCAGCAGCAGTACAACTCACTGCCGAACGCGACATGTCGTGCGAAACGGCACTGAAAATAGACTTCAAATGGACTGGCAACAAGCTATCTTTTGCCGAACTGCTCGACAAAGCAGGCGAATTGCCCATCCCGCCCTACCTCAACCGCAACACGCAAGAAAGCGACAAGACCACTTACCAAACCGTCTACTCCAAGATTAAGGGCTCGGTAGCCGCCCCAACAGCTGGTCTACACTTCACGCAAAGGGTGCTTGCCGACATCGACCAGCACGGCATCGACCGCGAAGAGCTTACCCTACATGTTGGCGCAGGCACTTTCAAGCCCGTAAAGAGCGAAGAAATTGAGGGCCACTCCATGCACACCGAGTATGTGTGCATACGCCGAACAACGCTCGAAAAGCTGCTGCAACACAACTGCGAGGCCATAGCTGTGGGCACAACCAGCGTGCGAACCCTCGAAAGCCTGTACTACATGGGCTGCAAGGTAAAGGCCAATCCCAACGTCTCGCTCGAACAATTGCACGTAAATCAATGGGAGCCCTACGAGCCAACGCCCACCAACATCACGCCCACAGAAGCCATTGGCGAACTGATTGCCTACATGGACCGAAACAATTTGCCCTCACTCCATTCCAGCACACAGATAATCATCGCGCCAGGCTACCAATATAAAATCGTAAAACGCCTCGTCACCAACTTCCACCAACCGCAAAGCACATTGCTTTTACTGGTTAGCGCATTCGTTGGAGGCGATTGGAAAAACATCTATCGCTATGCGCTCGACAACGATTTCAGGTTTTTAAGTTATGGCGACAGCAGCATTCTCATTCCCTAACACCAAACAGTAAGACTATGAAAAAAGGAGATAAAGTAAGGTTTCTAAGCGAAACGGGCGGCGGTATCGTTGCTGGTTTCCAAGGAAAAAACATCGTGTTGGTACAAGATTCCGACGGTTTCGAGATACCCATGAGCATCAACGAGGTGGTGGTTGTAGACGAGGAGTTGGACCGCAAGCAAGGCAGAACCTCAAAGGTGGCCAACGAACAGAAGACGAACACCACGCAACAAGACACCCCTGGCAAGCAATCCATCAAAGCATTGCTAAGTGGCGGATACGAAAACGATGAGACGGGCAACGAAACGGAACACGAAATAGACCCTTCCGACAGCGAAATTACCTTCCGCAAGCCTGTTGAAGAACGTGTGGGCGGCAACAGTCTGAACATATATCTGGCCTTCGTTCCCGAAAACGCACGGCAGTTGAGCCACACCCAAATGGCCGTAGAACTGGTGAACGACAGCAATTATTACCTGCGTTACGCCTTTGCCACTGCCGAAGGCGAAAGTTGGATGCTGCGCAACGAGGGCGAGATGGAACCCAACACCAAGGTTACGCTCGAAACCATTGCCGCTGAAGACTATAACAGCTTTGAGCAATCGGCCTTCCAAGCCATTGCGTTCAAAAGACAAAAAAGCTATGTGCGCAAGCCTGCCATCGACGTAAAGCTACACATCGAGCCGCTTAAACTGTTCAAACAACATCTCTTTGCCGAAACGCCTTTTTACAACGAGCCGGCCATGCTCTATACCATCGTCGAGGGCGACGAGCCTGCCGAAGCGCCTGTTAGCGAGATTGATGCAGACAAACTGAAAACGGAGATGCTCTCTAAGTCTGCCATACAAAAGATGAAACAAGATGCGCGGTCTGCCAAAGGCGCAGTTTCGGCAACAGGCAAACACGCTCATGGCGACCGCAAAACTAACGAGCCATTGGTGGTTGACCTGCATGCCCACGAGATTTTAGAGACTACACAAGGTATGGATTCGCTCGATATTCTGCAATATCAACTGGAAGTTTTCCGCCGAACACTTAAAGAACACGCCAACGAACGCGGCCTTAAAATCGTTTTCATCCACGGTAAAGGCGAAGGCGTACTGCGAAAAGCCATCATCAACGAACTGAACCGACACTTTAAAGGCTATACTTACCAAGACGCATCGTTCCAAGAATATGGGTATGGAGCAACGTTGGTAAAGGTGAAAGGGTGAAAAGATGAAAAGATGGGAAAGGTGGGAAAGATGAAAAGATGGGAAAGAGTGAAAAGGTGAAAAGGTGAAAGGGTGAAAAGATGGGAATGGTGAAAAGGGGAAAAGATGGCTAACGCCCACAAAGCCGCGTATGGTTTCTAAATATCCACGTTTCCCTTGCGTGTCTAGTTTCCCTAGCTCTCCTAGATTTCCTAGCTCTCCTTGACTTCCTAGCTCTCCTTGACTTCCTAGCTCTCCTAGTTTCCCTAGGATTCTGATTGACGAAACTCGCAAAGCATTTGGCTTAACTCCTTAACTCCATAACTCCTTAACTCCTAAAAAATAAATCATGCAACACGGATATATCAAAGTAGCGGCAGCTATTCCCGCTGTAAAAGTGGGCGACTGCCATTTCAACGCCGAACAAACAGAGCAGCAAATCAAGCAAGCCAATGAACAAGGAGCCGAAATCGTGGTGTTTCCCGAACTAGGCATCACGGGCTACACCTGTCAAGACCTCTTCACACAGCAGCTACTCATCGAGCAAGCCGAACAAGCAGTAGGCTCACTGCTCGAAAACACGAAGACGTTAGACATCATTGCCGTGGTTGGCGTGCCTGTCGCAGTAGACAGCATCTTGCTCAATTGCGCCGTGGTCTTTCAAAGAGGCCACATCCTTGGCATCGTTCCCAAAACCTATCTGCCCAATTACAGCGAGTTTTACGAAAAAAGATGGTTCGCATCCACCCACCATCTCAACGAAACATCCATCCACTACGCTGGTCAGCAAGCCCTACTCACAGCGCAAAGCCAAATCTTCGTCACCACCGATGGCGTAAAGTTCGGCGTAGAAATATGCGAAGACGTATGGGCACCCAATCCCCCCGGCACTTATTTGGCACTTGCTGGCGCCGACATCGTTTGCAACCTCTCGGCCAGCGACGAGCTTATCGGCAAGCACGCCTACCTTAAAAGTCTGCTAGCACAGCAAAGTGCGCGTACAATGGCAGGCTATGTGTACAGCGGATGCGGCTTTGGCGAAAGCACACAAGACGTGGTTTACGGAGGAAACGCCCTGATTTACGAAAACGGGAAACTGCTAACCCAAAACAAACGTTTTGATTTTGAGCCGCAAATCGTCGTTTCCGAAATAGACATCTTTAAACTTCGTGCCGAACGGCGCACCAATAGCACCTACGTTAACGCCCAACACGGGCACACCGCCTTGTTGCATACGGCCCAAGCTCCTCTCACCAACAAGCCCTTCGCCCTGCAACGCACCATCGAACCCTTGCCTTTCGTGCCGCAAGACGAACAGATGTACGACAGTTGCGAGGAGATTTTCAACATCCAAGTGTCGGGCTTGGCCCAGCGCCTTAAACACATCCATGCCTCAAAAGTGGTGCTGGGCATCAGTGGCGGACTAGACTCCACACTCGCCCTGCTTGTATGTGTCCGTACTTTCGACAAGCTAGGACTTTCACGCGAGGGCATTATCGGCGTTACCATGCCAGGCTTTGGTACAACCAACCGAACCTACCGAAACGCCATCGACTTAATGCGCGAATTGGGAATAACCACCCACGAAATCAACATCGCCAAGAGTGTAACCCAACATTTCGAAGACATCGGTCACGACATGGCCGTGCACGATGTGGTGTATGAAAACGGACAGGCACGCGAACGCACCCAAATTCTTATGGATTTGGGCAACAAACTCGGCGGAATTGTTGTGGGAACGGGCGACCTTTCCGAACTGGCACTGGGCTGGGCCACCTACAACGGCGACCACATGAGCATGTATGCCGTAAACGTAAGCATCCCCAAGACCCTCATCAAGCACCTTGTTCGCCACGTTGCACAAACCATGCACAACGAGGCCACCTGCCAAACGCTTTACGACATCATCGACACGCCCATCTCGCCCGAACTTATTCCTGCCGATGAAGCAGGCAACATCAAGCAGAAAACCGAAGATCTCGTTGGCCCATACGAGCTACACGACTTCTTCATCTACCACTTCTTGCGCCACGGTTTCACACCCCAACGCCTCTTTATCATGGCTCGTCATGCCTTTGCATCACCGCAACAACGCGCCAAGCACTATTCCGACGACGAGATAAAACATTGGTTAAGGGTGTTCCTCCGCCGTTTCTTCGCCCAACAGTTCAAGCGCTCGTGCCTGCCCGATGGACCGAAAGTGGGTAGCGTTAGCCTAAGTCCGCGTGGCGATTGGCGAATGCCCAGCGATGCAACGGCCAAAATGTGGCTCGACGAGTGCGATAAACTATAAACAATAATGTACACAAGAGGAGTTATTATCTTAGTTTAGCATTACAAAGATAATAAACTCCTCTCAATTTATAGAAATATTAAAAGTCAAGACGACTTCATCATCTATTATAAATGACATAGAAAACAGCTAATAACGATGAAACAACTTTTGGGAATATTATTATCCATGATACTGGCTTTGCCTCAGCAATCATTTGCACAACAGCATTCAACCACTTCTAAAAAAACACGCGAAATGAAAATGTACGGGCGCGTGGTAGATAGTTTTACAAACCTTGCCATCGTCGATAGTAAGATAACCTTGATGGCTCCTGATAGCACGGTTATTGATTCTTGTTCCACACAGACTTGGAACAGAAATGCCATTCACCCGGAAGCCTATTTCTTTATGACACCCAAGGTATCTGAAGGCAAATATATCATCAAGGTGGAAAATCCCAAATACGAAACCACTTACTACAATCATGAGGTTAGCTTCAAGACTCGTGCAACGGTAATTGACTTGAAAGACCTTACCCTGAAACGAAAACGAATGGAAGATGTAGAACATAACTTGGGCGAAGTAGTGGTGAAGAGTACCAAAATCAAAATGATTAACAAAGGCGACACCATTGTCTTTAATGCCGAGGCCTTCAACCTTCCCGAAGGTAGTATGCTCGATGCGCTCATTCGACAACTGCCTGGAGCAACGATGAACAGCAATGGTGAGATATTCATTAATGGCCGTAAACTCGATTACCTCACACTCAACGGAAAGGATTTCTTCAAGGGTAACAACAAACAACTCATCGAAAACCTGCCCAATTACACCGTTAAAGACCTCAAAGTGTTTGAAAAGAGCACCGAAAAGAGCCAGGCTATGGGCATTGACGTAGAGAAAAAAGACTACGTGATGGATATTCAACTGAAGAAACAATACGAAAAAAACTTCATCGGTAATGCCGACATTGCGGGTGGAACCAATAGTAGATACGCCCTCAAGTTGTTCGGCTTGTATTTTACACCACGCATACAAGTCTCTACCTTTGCCAATATCAACAACGTAAACGAAGACCGAAAGCCAGGCGAGAAGGGCGACTGGGATCCTACCAAGTTGCCAAAAGGACAAGTAACCCGAAAGACCATCGGTCTAAACTTTGCCAACAGTAACGAGAAGAACACGGTAAATAATAGTCTATCGACAAGTGTTTCATGGCTCAGCACCCATAATATCACACACACGGCAGCTGAATCTTTCTTGGGTAACGCTAACAACAACTTTACACGAGGCATCAACAATAGTACCACCAAGAATACTATTTATGAACTAAATGATCAGTTTCATGTCAATAAGTCATACCAACTTATGGCTATGCTGTGGTTGAATTATAACAAGTTTGATAACTCCAGTACAGACAAGTCTGCCGTTTTCCAGACAGACCCCAAGAGTTTAGGGTCAACAGAAGCTATCCTTGACTCTGCTTTTACGCTCCCCCTTCCACAACTCTCCACCTATAAAGGCATAAATAGGCAATTATCTCAAACGCTCGGCAATGGTCATACACTCAGTTCAGCATTGGATATATACTTGGGAAAGCCTTTAAAATCGGGTGACAGAATAGGGGTTCAAGTCAAAAACACATACGAAAACATCAAGAATTATAACTTCAGCAAATACCAATTAGACTATCTTCAGGAGGCGGGAAAGAAAGATTCTCGCAATCGATATGATAAATCACCTTCTTATACCTATTCATATACTTTTAATCCTCAGTACATATTTGTTCTCCCCTCAGGCTTTAACATCATCACCGGGTATGAATACAGGCAAGCTGGCAATTATCGAAACAACAACAAATATCGATTAGACCGCTTGCAAGAGTGGAAAAATGAAGACCATAGTATTGGAAGTTTGCCTTCTACGCGCGATTCCCTCTTACGTTCGTTAGATCTCAATAATAGTTATACAGGCTACTATATGAGTAAACAGCATATGGGAGTACTTGGTGTACATTATATGAAAAGAAAAGGGAAAAACTCCTTTACATTTGGCGTATTTACGCCTCTAAGCTATAAAAAAGAACAATTGGATTATAGAAGTGAACCGGTAACAAAAGCCATTTCTCAGAGTAATTGGATCAAACAAATAAACTTTTCAGGTCAATTGATTCATAATGAATATGAATTTGTGGCGTGGGGTAATTCGACAACCACTACTCCCGATATGTATTCGTTGATTGATCGTCGTGACGACTCCAACCCTTTAGCCATCTCATTGGGAAATCCGAACTTAAAAAATGGCAGACAGAGTTCATTGGGAATAAGATTTAGCGATAAGCATAATAGACGATACAATTTACCTTCCATCTACTTCGGTATTCAAGAAACGCACAATGCCGTGGCAAACGGGTTCATCTACGACCCACAAACGGGGGTATATACTTATAAACCCGAGAACGTAAACGGCAACTGGTCAGCACATAGCGAAATTTATTATAATGTTCCGTTGGATAGCATGAAATACTTCAACTTATTCACCGAAACAGAATATAACTACGACCACAATGTAGACTTGACGGGAGTTGCGGGACAAACGAGTAGCGTATTGAGCAAAGTGAATAACCACACTACCCGCCAATACCTGGAGGTGAAGTACCAAAAAGAAACCTTAAGCTTGAGTTTGATGGGACAACTCTCATGGCGAAACGTCAATAGTACTCGTAAGGGCTTTACACCCTTCAACACCTACGACTACGAATATGGCTTCATCGGTTCGTATAGCATGAAAACGGGATTGGAAATGGGAATGGACCTCAAGATGTTTAGCCGAAGAGGCTATGCCGATGAGCAGATTAATACCAACAACTTGATGTGCAATGCGTACGTTACTCAAAGCTTCATGAAAGGGAGATTTGCCGTGAAACTCGAAGCGTTCGACCTTTTCCATCAACTTAAGAGCGTAGATTATCAAGTGAACGGTCAAGGAAAGAGCGAGATACGCTACAACACAATCCCCCACTACATCATGCTACATGCTATTTATAAGATGAATGTGGGAGGTAAGAAATAAGGATACCTCACCCACTTACCTATTTCCTTCATATTCAATAGCGCATCAGTGATTTAGACACAACCTCCGGCTGGTAAACAATTTCATACAACCTGAGTTCGGCATAAATCTTATAAATTTGCACTTGCTACTTTAATACTTAAAGCGTTAAACAATGTTGCCCCATGCTTTATTTCAAACACTTTTCTTATTTTTGCATCAAATATAACACATCCGCAATTTAGCTCTTGTGCTTCATAACCTATTATAAATCGAAAATACAATTCATGAATCGCCTACTAATAAATACACCAATTACTGCAAATTGGGATTCTGATACAAATATTGATAAAAAAACCATTATGGATGCCGACAATATTCTTCGTTCAAGTCAGGCAGACATCGCATATCCTTATAATGGAATTGTTTATCAAACATCAGATATTTTGCAGATATATTATTTAATTACCAAAGACATCAAAGTCCTCTATAAAAACCTTAATATGCTTGATTATCTTTACAATCAGCCAATGTATGGAGGTGCCGTATTTGTAAATAGGAAAAATATATTGATGTGGGCATCGAAAATGAAAGACATTATGGATGGGGTAATGAATATTATGACCGCTATAATAGATTCACCAACCTTGGAAATCATGTATATAGGGTTGATGCCCCATTATTCCATTTATGTCATTCGAGAAAAGAGAATAGCTCTTTCCGCCCAAAAACATTTCACCATATATTTTCCAATGAATTATTTAGAATATCAAATAGTTCTAAATAAGAGCTACTGAATTACATTAAATCATTTAAATACGAATATTTTAAAAAGATAGTGTTGATTATGAATATACTAGAAACTAACCATCTCACTTTTAACTACAGAAATCATTCTGTATTAGAAGACATTAACTTGAAGATTCCAGAGGGGTCCATTTATGGATACTTAGGCAAGAATGGGGAGGGTAAATCTACTACGATAAAGATACTTTTAGGATTGGAGCAAACCCCAAAAAATACGGTATTCTTCAATAAAAAAGAATTTCATTCTAACAGATCGTATATCCTTCAAAATATAGGATGCCTGGTAGAACAACCATTCTTCTATGCAGATTTGAGTGCCTATGAGAATCTAAACTATCTGGATATGCTATATCATTGTGGACAAAAGCGCATTAAAGAGGTTTTAGAACTTGTGAATTTGACCAAAGATAAAGACAAAAAAGTTAGAAAATATTCTACAGGAATGAAACAACGCTTGGGAATTGCGATGGCAATGTTTCATAATCCTAAATTACTCATTCTTGACGAACCACTCAATGGACTAGATCCGCAAGGTGTTTATGAAATGAGAGAGCTAATGCTCAAACTTCAAAGCGAAGGAAAAACGATTTTCATATCAGGACATATCCTAGCTGAACTGGAAAAAATATGCACACATATCGGAGTATTAAACAACAAAAGATTATTGTTTCAAGGAGAAATTAACAGTCTACTCAATCAGAAAAAGCTTTCATATTTAATATATACAGACCAGCCGGAACGAGGCATGGGGATATGTAAAGAACACTTGATTCCCGTAAATAGAATTTCCGACAGAACGTTTGTTATAGAAATAGAACAAGATGGTTCTTTTGAAAGTTTTAGAAATTTAATGCAACAAAACAACATTCAAATTATATTTGCAGATAAATGCCAAGAAAAATTGGAGTCTGTATTCCTTCATCTAATAAAAACCGACTTATGAAACCAGTATCATTCTTTACCATTCTTAAAAGTGAACACTATAAATTAAGATTTAATATTGCCATTTGGCTCTTCTTGTTATTTCCTTTTTTCATTACTTTATGTATTGATGTATATATCCTGTTTAAACATGCTGATGCTGTCAATAATCCGGCAATAACTTTTGATTATAATCCTTGGGTATGGTTATTGGGTAGGTACATCTTTGAATTCTATGCTCTGCTTTATCCAATTCTTGCAGCCGTTTTGAGTTATTCTTTATGCGATGTAGAATATAAGAATTATGGATTTAGACTTCTTTTTACAAGACCTATGAGCAAGGTGACTGTTTATTCGAGCAAAATTGTCTTCCTTTTGGAGATTATCTTTATTTCTTCCCTTATAGGTTATCTTACTTTCCTTCTGTCTGGTTTTGCTCTGGATAAGTTATTACCCGGATATAAATTCTCCAGTTATAATGTTAATACCCTAATGGCTTCATATTTCTCGTATTTGTTTATAGCCCTTTCTGCTGTTTCATTTATACAATATAATCTTAGTTTGATTTTTAAGAGTTTTGTTTTGCCTATTGGGTTTGCTAGCCTCATGACGATCTTTGGTATTATTGCTCAAAATAAAGATTATGCCTACCTTATACCCTATAGCACAGTGTGGAGATTAAACTACTGTGTTTATAGCGGAATAATAAACTTTTCAAAAAGCGAATACGCAAGCATAGCCTATGTGCCATTCTTTATCGTTATCTCATTTTTTGTATTTATAAGGAAAAAATAAAAGATACATCTGCTGCAAAAAAAGAATCAAACAATTGAAGTAGCCTTGACTTTTAATGTTTCTATAATTTGAGAGGGGCTTATTGTCTTTGTGCTGTAAAGCGAAGACAAACACTCCTCTTCATGTACAAAGTACTGGAACAAGGATACGATGAAATCAGATATTCTGGCCCATTTGTATGTGGCGAAACGTGGTTATATCTCAAAAAGTGGCCAAGTGGAAGTCATCCTATTCATTCTCTACAAGTTGAAAAACGGCTGTCGATGACATATTACTTCTGCGTTCCCTTATACAGACTCCGTTGACCGAGGGTAGTATGCCCGGCAACCGCTCGCGCTGGCGGTAGTAAGCTTACGTGCTTTTCGTGCTGTTACCCATGCACGCGTACACAACACAATCGCGTTTTTGTCTATTTTTTAGTCAGAAATTTAACATTATGAGTGCCCTTTCTGGTCACCAATCGCCAACCTTGCCGCAAAAAATCGATTCTCGCGAAGGTTGGTTTTGATG